>Ga0209093_1001064_pt1 | contig 15470 bp, 15 predicted proteins | sample SidtaG_4_FD_187450 | JGI IMG/M metagenome (GOLD analysis project Ga0209093, IMG submission 187450) | Marine algal microbial communities from Sidmouth, United Kingdom - Sidmouth_Male1 metaG (SPAdes) (version 2) | ecosystem: Host-associated > Algae > Red algae > Unclassified | place: Sidmouth... | reverse complement strand
CGCCCGCCCCGACACCGCCAGCCCCAGCGCCACCCTCCCCGGTACCCCCAGCTCCAGCGCCTCCCGCCCCGGTACGCCCCACCCCGGCTCCCAAAACCGCGCCTGAGCCGCTGCCCGCTCCGTCGACGGTACCAGTGCCCGCCCCGCCGCCACCGGGCCCGGCCGCCCCACCAACCCCGAGTGCTCCAGCATCGCCCGCAGCACCTTCACCGACGCCTGAGCCGTCGACGTCGCCGGCGCCGGCGCCAGCCCCGGCACCGGCGCCAGCCCCGCCCGCCCCAGCAGTCCCACCAGCCCCAGCAGCTCCGTTGCCGACCAGCGAGACGTTGCCGTCACCTGCCGCGTCCGCGGCTCCACCGCCAGCGCCAGAGCCAGCCTGTCCGGCAGCTCCGCCCGGTTCACCGGCCCCGTAAAACGACGAGCGCGATCGCGATGTAAACCCATCGCTACGCGCCTCCACCACCATATTGTGAAGTATGGCGACGGTTTGCATGGTCAAAACCATCTGGGGAACCGACCACAATCGGCATGGATGTAACATGACGTGAAATCGTGCGGTGAGGATACCGAAAAGGCGCTCGACGTCCTTTCGCAGGGCCTGTTGAAGCCGGTTGAAGGTACGCTGCTCTCGAGTCTGTGGGTTGGGATACGGGGCAACGAAAAAGGCGAAGCGAGGGTAAATTCCGTCCACAAGGTAATAAAGCAACGTGCGGGTATTCCCGTTCACAGTGAACGAAAAATCACGCGGTGGCCACTTCCCGGTGATGACATCCATATACATCGGCGATTGGTACAGGACGTTAATATCGTTGAGACTCCCCGGACTCCCCGCAAAAAAGTGGTAAATCCACGTATCCTCATCACAAATGGCCTTAACAACAATCGATCGCCGGCCGTCCCGGCCCTGGTACGTGCCAGCCCGCGCCTTTGGGCACGACGCCCACTCCCAGTGCGAGCAATCAAGAGACCCGAGACATCCAGGCAACCCACGCTCGGCGTTGCGGGCAAGAATGCCCTCAATCTCAGACCGCGTCGGCGGCCGCAGGTACTCCAGAGTAAACTCGTCGACGACGAACTCGGTCAAGAGCTTGACCGCGCGCGCGATCGTCGATTTCGACAGCCGCACGTACTCGTCAGCGCGATCATAAGATTCGCCGTAAGCGAGGACGCGGAACACGGCCACCAGCTTTTGGAGTGGATGCGCCTGCGGCTGCCCCGTCGCATTCACGCGCTGCGCCCAAAACGGGCGCCTCTTGATCGCCCGGTAGATCCGCAAGAAGACCGGCATGGGAACGCGAAAACGCAGCTCACACTGCACCCGACCGAAAACCGGGGGAAGACCGTCGAGGCCAAAGTAATCTCGTAGAATGCATTGAAGACCGAGCTCAAAATTGCGAGGCCGATTGGGTAGCCGACCGGGCACGGAGCCCCGGTACCGCGGCCGATGGACTCGTGCCGCAGCGAGAGCCCGCCGTCGCGACTCGAGCAGAGATGCAACGTGCGCGGCCACTTCTACGGAGGTGGTCACATCATCGTTGGCCCCCTCGTCCTCCTCCCACCCGCTCACGGTCATCAGACCGTCCATCGCAAGCGCGGGCGCTAGCGGTCGCGAGCACAGAGATCGTGCGGACGGCGGTCACGCGGACGGCGGTGGCGAGCGCGACGGTGGCGAGCGCGGCGGTGGCGAGCGCGGCGGTGGCGAGCGCGGCGGTGGCGAGCGCGGCGGTGGCGAGGGCGGCGGTGGGCGATGTGGGCCACGGATGCCGATAGAATGGCGGACGTACCCCCTACAGCACCTGGTCTGCCCGCCGCCCCCAGCTTTTCTTCGCCGAGCGCCGGCACAGGAGCCATCTGGCCGAGCCTCTGAATCGCGGTTCATAGCCTGACCAGTCATTTCGCGTTACCAATCACATTCGTCCATACATGTGGCGCAGAGATACGTATGAGAGGCTGCCACATTTGACCGACAGTTGCTTACTGCAAGGTTCGTATGAGAGGCTGTCAAACTTGAACGACAGTTACGAACCGTCATCTACGTATCGGGGCCTGCCGGATGCTTGCACATGATTGGCTCTTGAAGGAGTGCTTCTCTTTTAACGCTCAACGTATCCTGCGTCATGATTCCAGCGCCAGCGTCACTAAAATAGACTGATGGGGATTCTACAGCTCGAAGGACAGCTGAACGACACAGACGCTGACAGTGACGCTGTATCTACGTTTCTGCCCTGCGAGTCCTCCACACCTCGCAGTGCTCATTTCTGCAGGGCCGGGGCGTCACTGCCGGGGCCCGAGGAGCAACGTGACTGCTGGCTGTCAACCTCATACGTTCTGGAGCGCGGGCGCAGTGCTCATGGCAGTACGCCACGAGTCGCTGTCGCCGTGGTACGTCACGGCCTCTCGCACCGATCGCGTCTGTCTCCGTAGAGGTGGGAAGCTTCTATCCTTCGGTCACTTGTCGTTGCCTGTGCAGTGTATTGGGCAACGATCGTGTCGCGGTCGTTGTTTTGCCAGGTGGGTCGTCATCGGACACGTATTATATTAAGACGGGTTCGCGTCCAGCCAATGAGAGGGCCTGTAGAATACTCCCAGGGCCCTGAATAGGTTGCGCGTGCCGTATTTCGGCTCCGAATAGCACATGCGCGCTCTATTCTGACACCAGGACTATCGAGTCCAGATGGACTTACCTAAATTCACGGAAGTGGGTTGACGCTCCTTAGAGCAAGCCCAGCGGTGCGCACCAACACCATAATATGGTGATTTGTCCCGGAATTGTGGCGTGATGCGAGTGGCTCCGCTATAATATGGTGCGGCCGATAATCGTTGTGCTCCAGCGGTGCGCGCACCATACCTCGGAATGTTGTGCTGGAATCTTCGCATCTCTTGTGCACTTTGCATCCAATTGTGTCATGTTTCCATTCGTCGTCTGGCCTGCTTTTACACGATGCAGGAGACCTTGATGGCGTTCCACCGCACTTTGCAGGCACGAGCAGTGCGCCCCCCCCAGCGACGCGGGTCGAGGTTGCCCTCGGACGCCGGCTTGGAGCTCGCAGCAGGTGGCGCACGCGCCGCAAAACGGAGGTGATTGCGCAGATGGAGCGCGGCCGTTGTTCGACCGCCCCTGATGGTAGCATCATGGAGAAAGAGGGGGGCCGTGTCAGTGAGGGCAAGCAACTAAGAAGGAGACGACGCCAAATCACGCCCTGGGCCGACCACCTTCTTGACAGTTGGCTCCGTGGCGGACGATGACTATAAGAGCTCGCCGCACGTTGACGGGGCAGAGCAGTGGCACTCTGTGGGGCTGCGACTGTGTCGTCGGCGTTCTTCTGGGCGGACACGGAGTCTACGAGGACGTGATGAGTTGAAAGTACGAAATACATTCATGCCGCTGCCATGCCCCGCCCTATCGATCTGTGAAGGCGTGCTGGACCAACATCGTGTCACTCAAAGATGATGTGGCAGTGAGGAATTTGGACACTTGGCAAGCGGAGAGCGCTTGGCGCGGGATTACGAACGTCGTGGCATGCAATGAGGCGCAACATTTGGTCACATTCCAATGGTTTGACTCTTTCCGAACGGGGGTTTCCCCCATACGCTGCACCAAACGTTGGGATGGTGCAGATCTGACACCAAACTACCGGATTATGGTGTCGGATCGACACCATCCCAACACTTGGTGCGGATCGTGCACCATAAATCTGACCGCTGGGCACCCTTCCGCACCAAAATTTGGTGCTGCACTATAGTTTGGTGCAGGATCCGCACCGCTGGGCTTGCTCTTAGGGCACGGTCACATTGACACGCACCTTCCTGTGGCCTATTAAGCGAATTTAGACACGTTTCATCAATAATACAGACACGTTGTGATAGCCCGACATTGGTGTCCTTGCTCTCAAGCTGACGCGCTGCATCACGCGCTGTGTCTCCCTGCCCACTTGCGTTTGGCAGCTGCCGTCTCCTTTCCCCATGGCGGGTGCGCGGGCGCCCGCCCGCATGCCGCAGGTCGGCCCGCAGGGGCGGGCATCCCCCCCGCCCCTCCCCATGGCATCCGCCGCGGCGCTCGCCCCCGGCGCCTGCCGACTCAGTCCCGGCACCGGCGGCTGGGCTCACGCCGCGGCGGCGGGGGCGGCGCTCATCGCAGCCGCCACGAACGTCCTCCTCGCCCCCTCGCTGCCGCTGCCGGCGGTCTCGTGGCTTGTTCCCGGCGGCAACACCGCCGCCGGCGGTGTTGCGTGGCCGCCCCCACTCGCACCGCGGGTGCGCGGCGGCGGCGGCGGCGCTGTCAGCAGCCACGACCGTGTGGGGCGTGTCCACCGTCGCTGCGTGTGCGGGCCACCACGCGGTGCTGCCCGGCACGGTCCGCTTGTGGTGGGCCGCGCGCGGGCCGCCAACGTCGTCCTCGTAGACTGGTCGTCGACGCTGCCGCTCACGGGCGTGGCTCGCGCCGCCGCGGTGGCGGCGGATGCGGCCACCGGCGCCGTCGGCGGCGGGCGCCGTTCCCGACTGCGTCATCCGCGTCGAGGGGGAAGCCGCCGCCGCCGCCGACGGGGAGGGTGACGGCGGTGACGGCGGTGGGGGGGCGGGGGGTGACCCCGGCGTACATTGTGGGCATGGCCGCGGCGGCGGTGGCAGCCATCCTCAAAGTCGACTGCGACGATGTGCTTGCGTCCAACGGTTTGAGGCGGCACCCCCTGGACGCGTCTGGCAGCGGCGGCGGCGCGCCCGTTCCGGCCCCAACCGACGGCAGCGTCGATTAAACCGGCGATTGGGAGGCGGAAACGGACGACAATGCCAAGCGCGCCAACGGCGCGGTGTACGCGACAGCCGCCGCTCTGGTGTCCGTAGGTGGCTATGACAAGCGCGTCCGGTCGTATGATTGGGAAGACAGCGATTTGAACGGCCGCCTGGCAGCGGCGGGCGGACTGCGCACGCCGCTCGCGCCCGGCGCCGTCACGCACGTGCCGCGCGCGGACGCGCTGCGGGGGGGGCGCCTGGTGCGCGCGGAGATTGAGATGAATGGGCTGCTCACGGCGCTCCTCCCGCCGTGGTGGGGGGGGGGGGGGGGGGGCGGCCCCATGGGGCGGCCGCACCGCCGAGGAGGCGGTGGGGGAGCTCGTCGCCGCCGCCGGCCGTCGGGCCTTCAACGGACGCTGTCGTTAACGGCGGCCGCATCGACGCGGTCGTCGACCGCGGCGGCAGCGGCAGCGGCGGCGGCAGCGGCGGCGGCGGCGTTGCCCGCCCCCGCCCCTGGCGGGCCCTCCACCCCCGTCGCCGCCGGCCGGCGCTGACCCTCGCCGCCGTGCGCGCGACGCGGCGGCCGCCGTCCCAGCGCGCCTGCCTCGCCGCCTCCTCTGCCGCCGTCGACGTGGCGCGGGCGGTCGCCCTCGGCCGCAAGGTGCGGGAGGGCTTTTGGGTGCCGTAGCCCGCCACATTGTCGTTCCCGACCGCCACGCTGCAGCGCCTCTACGCCCGCCTCCTCGCATCTGACGACGGCAGGCGGGGCGTCGATCCGCCGGCCACACTGTTGGGGCGCCGCGCCCTCTTCCTCCACGCCCAAAACGGGGTCGGCCACGCCCACCGTACCGTGTCGGCGGCGGGCGCCTTCGTCGTCGCGTTGGGCCGCGTGCTGGCGCTTGTTTGGCCGCCCGACGCGCACGCCGTTTGAGGCGCTCTTTGACTCTGCTGCCGCGCCGTTTGTCGTCACCCCGACCTGGGCGCCGCGCTACCCGTTGTCCAACACGACGGAGTTTGACGCCGCCTGGGCGGCCGTCGACGCCTACGCGTACATGGCGGCCGACGATGCGGTTGGGGGCGTCAATCAGGCGCGGCTGGTCGACACGCCCGGCTGCCACACGTAGCTGACGTCAGCGAACACGCTCGAAACGTCGGCGCCGCTGCACTCGCGGGCGCGTGCAACCGCCTTCCTCCTCGCCGCCTTTGTGCCCGCCCCCCGCCGTGACGGCGCGGCTCGCCACGGGCGCCGCGCACGGCGTCGCCGAGCGGCTCGGCGTCCACGTGCGCTCCCCGTCTGTCGCCGCGGAGGCGCTGCCGATCGATGTGGTCGCAGAGCACACGGCGGCGGGCGTGGCGGCGACCGACGCGCACCCCGCCGCATCGTCGGCGGCGGTGATTGCGACCGAGTCGCGGCGGCTGGTCGCCGCCGACCCTGCCACCCGGTTTTTCTTTTGTGGCTGCCGACACGCCGGCGGCGGTGGCAACGCTCCGCGCGGCGCCAGGGGGGGGCGGCACCGCCGCGGCAGCGGGCGGCAGCGGTGCCGACGCGGTCGTCGACAGGTTTTGGGACGAGCCGCGGCCGCCGCCGTGGTCCGACCGCGGCGTCGACGCGATGGTTTTGGCGACCGCCGACCGCTCTGCCTCGGGCGCACGCGGTCGCTGCTCGTCCGCGAGTGGAGGGTCGCTGCTCGGTAGCGACCCGCTGCCGAGCGCTGCTCGGCAGCGAGTGAATCGCCTTTCCCAAGACCGCCGCGCGGCTTAACGGCCTCGACGTGCGGTACGCGTGCCGAGCAGGCGGGTCTGCCGGCACGGCCGAGGGGGGCGCCGCCGCCGGGCAGCCGCCAGCCAAGGGTGGTCCGGCGTGTGGGGGGGCGGACGACAAGGGCGGCGGCAGCAACGCGCCTGCACCGACGGGCGCCGGCCGTGTCGACGGCGTGGCACCTCGACCGTCTGCAGGCGGCTGATGGGCGGCCGGGCGGCCCGGTGGTGGACGCGGTCCGCACCCACCGCCGGCCGCTCGGCGGCCTTGCTACTGGGGCGGGCGGTCGCGCCCGCCGACAAGGGCGGGGCGTCTGGCACACCATTGGCTCTGGTGCCGCACCGACCCCTGCTCTCCGCGTGCAGCGCGCGTGCCCGGCACTTGCGGACGCGCGGCCGTTTGTCGCTCCTCATCATGAATACACCTCAATTACAAACCACTCTCATTGCCTTGTCCGCGTACACCTCCCCACCCCGAGCCGACCACAGTCATGTAGTATCCCAGGATCTCGATCAACATGCAAAAGTTTGCATGTGGTTATCGCTGAGAAGCTCTGAGAGCGCTCGGCGCTTGGGGCGGCGCCCTGAGCGTCCAGCACGTGGCGCCGCTGCCGACGGCGCCACGCAGCTGCCGCCGCGCAATGATCTCACACCAGCAGTTAGTATTTTTTTTTTAATACTTTATCTCCTGCGCATTACTATTGCTTCGGTGGTGATGCACACGTGCACGGTGACCACCCCTCCGGGGATGGTCGTCCAGCGCCCCCTCCCACAGGTGCGAGCCCCGCCCCCCCCCCACATGACGCTTTGGGGCACCCTCGCCTCCAATGTAGCGGGCGTGATGCACGTGTGCACGGCCGTTCCACCTCCCTGCCCCCCATCCTGCACATCCCCCCGCCTCATCCCCTGCCCTGGCTCCCTCCCCTCTCGCCTCCTTCACGGCTCTGCCCGTCTGGAGGCTACCCCTCACACGTCCCTGCTCCCCCGTGGCGGCCGTTGCGGCCCCTGCAAGCCTCGTGCTCTGCCCGCTTGGCTGCCTCTGGCGTCGTTCTCCCCCCCTTCCCCCGCCACCGGCCTCGGCTTTTCCCGCCGTCCAGGTACTCCGGGTTGTACGTTGTGGTCTTTCTTCCCTTCCGCACCCCCTTTGACCCACTCTCTGCTTCCGTGGCCCTCCTCTGCGTAGCAGTCACAGCTGTCACGGCCCTCTGCCCGCCGACGGCCGCCCCACTTTCGTCTGCCCCGTCCCCCCCTTTCCCACCTACGTGCTGCTCTCCTGCCTTTATTGGACTTGCATATCCTAACCCATGGCATTCGCCTTCTCTATGTCGCCTCTCCCCCGCTGTTGCCACCACCCCGCTGATCCCACCCCCTCGGTTGCCAGCCCCAGATTTCCGTGCGGTTGCGGGCGCCCCCCTTTCCCAGCTGCCGCCGCTTTCGCCTGCCCCCATCTTCGGCTGCTCTCCTTCTTTACGCTCCCGTCACTGGTGTTGTTGGCCACCTCCCTTTTTTATCTGCTGGGGGGGCATTTGCACGCGGGGCTCACCTCACCATTGCGACACCCACCGCCCCCGAGGATGGGAGGGCCTGTCGGCGTGCTTAGTGATTCTGTGGACGATGGCGTGACCTTTGGTGAGTTACTGTGGATACTCAGGGCGCACAGGGGCGGTCGCCGAAGTGGGTGGGGTGGGAAGCGAGGAGGGCGTACAGAGGGGAGGTATAGGCTGCTCCCTGTCTCTTTCTTGGTGGCCGCTGTCACTTTGCGGCACTCTTGCTGTCAATGCTTTGCTGTTGTGTCCTTTAAAAGCTTTGTACTCGACCACCTGACCCTTTTTGTGGCACTTTGTAGCTAGTTGCTGCTATCATGCGAGGGTGATGTCTCCGCGTAAGGTGGGCTGATGAGCTATCCCTGCGTACGCGGAGGGGGTTTAGAGTACTACAGGAAGGCATTGGACTGGTTTTTCAGTGCCACAGCTCCATAAATGTCTGGCGCGCACGATGTGAACGTTCTGAGTGCGGTTGTACACACAAAGCATGCGCTAGACTTCGGGGGACCAGTCTAGACTGGTCTTTTCAACATCATAGGAAGGGCTGTGATGCCTTGATGACAATTCACGCAGAACGTTGTGAAGCAGAGAGGTAGGGCGTAGTGGGGTGGTGATGGCAGTTCTGGTCACGGTGACCTTTGGGGGGCGGAAAAGGCTTGAAGGAAGCGTTTGCGCTGCAAGCGACGCACAACGCCGTTCATAGGACCCTTCAAAGTACTAGAAACGGGCCTCTCTAAAAAAGTTGTGTTTTCCCCAAGTTGCGCCCTGTCATGCCTTCTGCTCCCCCATCTGGGACAAGAGTGCAGCAGGGTCGTGCCCAATAACCAGGTCCGACCTTCGTGTACAAAAGATGGACTGACAGTGTGTATGGCATTGTAAAAGACACGCGGTGGTGTTTTTTCTGAGAAAAGACCATGGAAGCAGCTATAGGCAGGTAGAGAAGCGCAGGCACGCGGTCCACTGAATTGATCAGTGTCAACAGAAAAAAACTGATCCGCTGGATTGAGCAGTGTCAGTTCTGATCTGACGGTTCACACTGGGCTGGACACACCGTGTGGGAAGGTCCATCTGTTAGTGATTCCCCTATTTCTCGCCGATACGACACACGCTTGTCAGCATGTCACTGCGATCATGACGGTTGGTATCCTCCTGCGTGCGCCCTTCTGTCCCAGCTACGTCCACATCAATGACAGAGTAGCCGACCGGGATGGCCGCTGTGGCGACCATCCCACTGTATGTTGCAGGCGCCCGCCTCCAGTCCCTCCCGCCCCTAGTCCCACCACCCACACACGCGCCCATCCCCCGCCTCCATCTTCATCGTAACCCTCCCTTTGCCCGTCCACGGTCGGACCTGTTCATCCCCGTGCCCCCAGCATCCCCCATATCCCCACGTCCCTCGCATCTCATCATGTAGCGCAGCCCCCCGTCCCTCACATCCCCCCATGCAGCACATCCCCCCGTCCTGTCCACCCCCCTCCCTGCCAACTCGCCAAAACGCCCCGAGAGCCGCGTCGCCCCGCAGGCCGAGCAGCCCTACAGACCGAGCCGCCTCGTCGCTGGACAGCCGGGCCCACCCCCGCCGCCATGGTAGCCGCAGAGGCAGCATCATCGGGACATCACTGCGGGTGGGGAAAAGGGAGCGGCCGCGCATGCCGGCAACGAGGAAGGGAAAGACTGGGGGGGGGGGGAGAGCACGGGGAAGACACCGGTCTGCTTCATAACGCAGCGAAAGAACGGGGCGTCGAGGACGGCCACCGACGGGGGCGCCGACGAGGATGGGTGGCGGTGCCCGCAGCAACCAGAGACAGCGACGAGAGTTACAGGTGGCGGCCGCTCGTTGCGGCCACGACCGGTGGCGACAGCAGTTGACGGCGGTAGTGGATGGTCGCGAGGGAGGATGCCAGCGAGGGAGGAAGCCGGCAGGGAAGGACCGCAGCCGGGGCCGACGGCGGCTGGGGACGAAGGCAGCCGAGGACGAAAGGAGGGGGGACGGCAGTGGCGAGGACAACGAGGGCAGGCGGAAGGGGGGAGCGTCGAGGAGAAACACCCAACTACGAATGGAGGAGTTCCCGGTCATGCACGGACACGACGGCGGCATAAATGCAGAAGTACTATTCTGCGTACGTGGCATGACCCCCATTACGCTGCTCCCCCCCCCCCCCCATCCCCCCACGTGGCGGCCGCACGGGCCTCCCCCTCCCCACCGAACACAACATGCAGATGATTCGCATGTTGATCGAGAATGTCAAATACTACCTCACCACAGTAGCGCAACAGTACGGGGAAACTCCCGGTCGCTGCCGCCGACGCCGACGGCGCCCCATCCCCACGCCACACGCACCCCGCCGAGCGGCTTGCGGTACAACATAAAGCCGTCCCTTCCCCCGTCCCCAAACAGCACGCGGCCGCCGCTTCTGGCGGCCGCCTGCGGCCTGCCGCCCCCCACGCCCGCCGCCGCGTCCACCACCACCCGGTACATGGCCACCCCTCAGCGCAGTACCCGGCGACAAACGCCACCGCTGCGGCCGCCGCCGCCGGGACGAGGACTGCCATGTGTCTGGGCAAAAAAGCAGTCGCCACGTCGTCGACCGGCTCGCCGGCTTGTCCACTTCCCAGCTACTGGGCTCAACATACAGATGGGAAACACACTTCATTGCACCTGCCAACATCGCCACCCTTCCCCACTGCCCTACTTCTCACTACCCTCCTTATCCTCAACGTTGATGTTGCCCGCACCAATCTCGTTCTCAAGCACTTGCGCACCAAACAGAACACTAGAGGATTCAACGAACCCGTAGAGACATGGCCCAAAGACGTGAGCAAGGTGAGGACCATCAACGACAATGGCCGTGGCGGTCTCAGGCATCGAGGCCAAGTCGACGGCCCGATCCCTCGTCTGCTCCTCGTGGGAGAGCAGAACAAAGGCAACCCGCTGGTTCCAGGACTTGCCGTTCTCGATCTCGGAGAACTGCTCGATGCCCGCCACGCAGCAATCCTTGACGTCCTTCCTCATGTCCAACGTCTTCTTGTATTTCAGTTGCAGCAGCACAGCCACCAGGTCCCCGACGCAGGGTCCACATGTCTTGTCCGCCTCGGTGCACTTGAAGAAGACCACGCCGTCAAACGCAGGAAAGTTGAGGCTCTTCGGCTTCCAGATCACGTCCAGCAGCGCAGCTTCGTCCTTCTTCAGCAGGTCCATGAGCGAGTCAAAGTACTCAACGCCTCGGCGATGGCAAGCCGCATCAACCTGAGCCGTCTCCATCCAGGTGGCGTCGCCGACAAATGGTGGCGAGCTCGGAAACAGCTCCAGCAAAGACATGTTCCCATGCGCCCCTTGCAGCTGCCGCTTGAGGATTCCAGCACCCAGCTGGGTCGAGCAGACATGCCGCGCCGCGCAAACGGACGAGAGAGCCCAGAGAGAAAAGTCCTCCCACGCTACAGCCGCATCACCCTTCTCAAAGGCGCACCGCACCTTTTCCAGGGCGTCAAATAAGTCGTCACCGGGGAGGGGCTCGTGAAGACGCCGCCGCTTGCGACGTTGGGGAACCCGCCGTGCATTCTCTCGTTTCTTGAGAGCCTCGAGGAGGAAGGACAGATTCAAACGGGTTGTAAAACACGACGTACTGGACGATGGCGCATGGCGCGCCAACGCTCTTGTGCTGGGACGCCTCTCCATCGCCTCAGCCGACATTGCCAGCGTCTCCTTGGTCCTTGTCAGGGCGCCCGACGTGTAGATGGCGTCCCACGAGAGGCCCGCCTTGACCTCAGCGCTCGGCTCCGGGTCGTAGCCTAGGAGGCCGACAGCAACAGCAACCGAATTGGACAACAGCACGTCGATGCTGCTGCGCGCAATAGACAGCTCGGAAGGATCCAGCGCCGAGATGAACCTTGAAAAGTACGGGCTGCCGACGTCGCATTTCTCCATCGCCTCGAGCAGCAGCACTGCGGCCCGTGGGTGGCCACCGGCAAGCGTGCCAAGGCAACTTCCGACCACAACCGCCGACAGGACGCCCTTGGAATCGCTCCTTTGCGTCACATGTACGTAAATGGCCTGCTCGTTCAGCATATATACAGTTGCGTCACGAATGCGCTGGGACTCCATGAAGTGCTGCTCTCCGAGCTTGACCTGCACCGATCCGGACGGCGTCTTGCACTGCTCCTCCACAAAAGCGCGCGACAGCGACGAGATGCACACAAAAACGTGGTACCCCGCGCCCCAGGCACAAAGCGCGCTGCGCAGGAGCTGAGCAGGCGAACGCTCATCGCCACCTTTGGTCAGTGCCTGGGCGTCACGTTCTGCGGCTGTCAGCGACCGAGCAGGAGCACGACGCGTTGACCGAGCGCCACTTGCTGGTACTGTATCCACGCCGATTGCCGTCGCGGGACCCACCGAAGCGCCCCCCACCGCGTCAACCCCATCGAGCGCGCCCACGGCACCCGCCGCAGCGTCCGCGCCATCGGTAGTCGTATCACCTTCCGCAGCGCCCTCGCCATCAAAAGTCGCACAAACCGCGGCGGAGCCCGGGATTCCCTCGGATCTGCCCGGGCCACCCGTCCAAGTACCCGCGCCATCGGTAGCCCTGTCCCCGGTGGGTGCGCTTGTTCTACTCGTAGTAGCGCCGGCGCGAGCCGCGGTAGTGCCGAAGCCAACTGCGGAAGCGCCCGCGACACCCGCCGACTTGTCCTTCTGGCGCGGAAGCTTGTTGGACACACGCAGAAGCTCATCGGCAAGAAGGACGCCCATGAAGTGCTCCACCGCAGAGTGCGCGCGACCCCGCTGCCGGACCTTGAGCACGTATCCGGCCAGCTGCAACAAGACCGTGTCGTTGCCTTCTTGAACCAGCCGCAACATGGCGAGCTGGAAGTGTTCCCAGGACGGGGTCTCAACGCTGGTGTGCATCTCAATGTACAGGAGCCGCACAATGTTGGACAGCTGCGGGTGGTGGTTGACCAAATCCAAGTCAATATAGGAGGCCGGCGTCCGTCCGTTGTACGAGATGACGTGGACGGCCATGCCCCTCCACCACTCCCGCACCTCTGGCGCCAGAGAGGCTGCAAAGTCCGGGTCCACGAACGAGCGCAGGAGCAGCCGCATCATGTATGTCTTACCCTGTCCAGGAGATCCCACGAGGGCACCAAACGCGCGCGACTCATTCCGCTTGCTGAAGATGGTCATGACGGTGCGACGAAGGCGCTCGTCGTCGTCGGCTTTGTCGCGCAGGCGATCATCATCGGGAGACGGCACGAGCAGCGAAGCCAGTACCGGCTGGCGAGCTACTTCTTCAGCGTACAAAATGGCGTCGATGGAGAACAGCGGCGTCAACGTGTTTGGAAGTGGGTGCAACAGGATGGCGCGGACGAGTTCACCTCGGTTGGTCCACCAAAGACGGCCAGCGTCGGTCTTGCTACACTCAGCGTACGTGGCCGTCAGGCCAGTGCCCACCTCCACAGGGAGCTTGTGAAGATGGGATCTGAGGTCGTTGAGTTTATGGGCCAGCGGCAGCTTGTCGACGGGAAGGCCATCCGGGCCAATCGCCGCCATCACAGACGCCAACGTGAAGCAGACGTTTGAGAAGGAGCAGCAACTGATGTTAACCCGCGGGACGACTGGTCACCTGCACAGAGATGAAGCACAGCACCAAAAAAAAGGGATAAACAGCAGAAAAAACGGTGGCAAGATTGGCAGATGAGAACACGCAAAAGCTTGGCAAACACGTACAAGTTAGCATCGTTCCTCGCGTCGTCCCTCGCAGCTCAAGAATGCTTGGCAAGCGCTCCTTCGCGGAGGAGACATCGCGTGCAGCGCGCCGGCCAGTCGGTAAATGACACTGCAGGGTGGTGACAGCTTGAGAGCAGAGAATCAAGCCGCCCCCAGTTCCGCAACCCCCACCCGTGTCTTCCCCGTTGACCGGTGGCACTGGCCTCACCGTCAAGGTCCCCCGACGTCGTCGCTTTCAAAATTTAAAGCGTCGGTTGGACGCCACCAACGCCTTCATAGCAGGCGGCATCTCCGCAGGCCGACCTCATGCCGCCAGTGTACTCAGCAGGTGGCCACAGCCCAAGCGTCGCACCACGTCCAAGAACACGCGCTGCCGCGTTCGCCCTGCCAAGACGGTCGTTTCTACCGTCGAATGGGCCAACATCACAAGGGTGCATGCAAGAGACAGAGCCGCACAAACATACCACAACAGAGAAGGAGGCCCCCGTCTTGCACCGCACGCACAGCGCAGAGAGCAAAGAAAAATCATCAAGGCCTTGAGATAGCGCAGACTACTCGCGGATCACACGACTCACCTGCTGACTCAAGCCGGTTTACTTATTGCAGTCAGCACAATTTTATCCGATCCGAACAAGAACAAGAATACATGACGCAGTTAGCGAAGCTTTAAGTGGAGATCCAATCACGCTCTCAACGTCAGGCCGCCACGTTGCTAAAAATGAATGGCCTTCATCGATTTGGTGGTCAATGGCCTAATTTTGTGTAAGCCCGACTTGGGATCCTGCCCAGGATTACAACGCGCGCCCGACACCGGGGCGCCGCGGCGGAGTCACGTAGCACCCTTTCCCCGCCCCACTTAAGGCGGTGTCCGAAGCTTCGACTGTCCTCCGCAGAGACCGGCCCTATGGGCCCTGAGGGGAGGGCGCCTGAGGGGTCCCTGAGGGTGTTTGAGGGGGTTTTCCTGAGGGTCTGAGGGGGACGGACGGGGGGTGGAGAGGGTAAGAGGGCGAGGCGTGAGTGTCGTCTCGAGGCCTTCGACCCGGGAAAGTAAATCACCGGTCACACAACTCGTGTTTGCGCGCTCGGGGTGGCTTTCCCCGGTCGCGGCCGTGCGTGTGTTGGCACGGGGTTTCCTTCCGAGGCGGGTATTCCCCGTTACAGTCAATATCCGGTTATATGCGCTCCAGTTATATGACATGTCATATAACTGGGGGATTTTCCTTGCCCGAGGGCGCACGAGAACGCAGTATTCAACTGTTTGCAGACGACCAAGTCGCCCGAGGGCATCTCATTGGTCAGATCCTCCAGATGTGGCAACTCAGTCAGCAACAATCCAGCAACCTGGACAGTTGACCACGTGCGCAAGGGTGTCATATAAGCGGATACTGACTGTAGTGTGGGGGAATCCCCCTGCTTCTGACAACACGACCCCGGGCATGAGCCAGGGGCCGCCTCGAGCGCACACGTAACGCCCCTTCCTCAAGGGGCGTGGGAGGTGGCGCCCGTGGAAGGGCGCCAGGGGTGGCTGACGGCCACCCAAGCAACCCGCCCCCACAGGGGGTGGCGGTTCGTAACCCCTGATCGGGCCCCTATCGTCAGAAAAATCGACGCCCTGGACGAGGGCTCCTCCCGTTCAGCCTTCCGTCCAGGAGCTGTTCGCGAACGGCCAGGACTCCCGTTCCATACATGTTCAGGTGCATGGCTCTGGGTCACGGGAC
>Ga0209093_1001063_pt1 | contig 15478 bp, 15 predicted proteins | sample SidtaG_4_FD_187450 | JGI IMG/M metagenome (GOLD analysis project Ga0209093, IMG submission 187450) | Marine algal microbial communities from Sidmouth, United Kingdom - Sidmouth_Male1 metaG (SPAdes) (version 2) | ecosystem: Host-associated > Algae > Red algae > Unclassified | place: Sidmouth... | reverse complement strand
CCCGCCCGCGCGTTGTACGACTGGTGGTCCTCCACCCCCCTCGTCTCACGACGTGCCCCTTCCTGCCCACACGTCGGTCCCCCGCAATCCCTCTGATCCTACTACCTCCCCCCCCGGCGAGGAAGTTCCCGTCGGACGGCTGGTCGGCCGGGTGGTGCTTCAGAAAGACCTCAGCGCGCTCTCCAAGGTGGCTAAGCTCTTCAACCTGTTGTGGCACGAAGCCAAGTGCGTCTACCGGAAGCGCTGGTGCATGGACGACTATCTGTCGGCGGGCAGCTACCGCCCCACCAAGGCCGTCCTGGACCGTCGCAAGCCCGACGGTATCCTGCAGGAGAGCGCTGCTGGGGTGGCCAAGGCCATCGGCACGCGCAACGTGTCGGTGACGGACAAGCAGCGGGCACTGACATCCAAGGGGATGCTGCTTCGGCAGACGACGGAGCTGCAGCTCAACGCGCACCTGCGTCTCAACGCCCTGTGGATCCTACAGCACGCGTTGGAGGCGCGCGGCGAGACGGTGCGCGGCCTGATGTGGAGCGACATTGCGCGGCGGCTTTTCCACGGGATGTTTTCCGCCAACGCCAAGGGCCTTGATGTACTTTGCTGCTACATTTCTGCCACCAAAACGACCAAGGGACTGGTGCGGAACATCGGGGCGCTCCCGCACGTGGACCCGTGCCTGTTCCCGTTCGGGGCGCGGGCGGATGCTTTAATTGCAATGGTCCACCCCCCCGGCGGCGACTCGTTCAAGCCGGTCTTCGACTTTGCCCCGGTCTTCAAGCCCAACGACGCGGCGCTGGCGGCCGCTGGCGTCCAGTCCCGGCATTTCCGGGAGGCCGGCAACACGTACGGCTTCCGAAGGTGGTACCGCGTGCTGGTCGTGCCCAGCGCGACGGGCGGGCCGCTGAAGGCAGTGTCGTACGAGTACCACAACTCCCACCTCAAGGCTGTGATGATGCCGGCTGGAATCCCCGACTGGGACGCCAAAACCCACTCAGGCCGTCAAGCGGCGGCTAAGAATGCCATGGAGCGGGGCGTCGCGGACGGTGACAACCGGGACCACGGCCGCTGGAACGTGGGCATCGGTGGGGGGGCGTAAGAATGGCCAATCCCGAACCTCAGGGTGCTGCTGGCGCTGTCGGGGCGCCCGATTGATTGCGTCATGCCGTCGACGTCGCGGTTTGCAGTGCCCGTGCCGGTTTTGCCGCAAATCTGAATATGCACCTGGCTCGAGATGGGGGAGACTGCCCTGGCGGCGCGCATGACGGCGGACGCCAACGCGGTCGACTAGACGCTGAGAGACTTTTTCGACCTCATCCGCATGATGCGGTCCGTCTTCTTCCAGTCGTGGGCGGCCCGCATGGCGACGGCGAGCGTTCCCGCGGACGCGGCCATCCTCCCTCACCCCCTCCTCGCCTACCAAGACTTCAAAACCTACTGCACGCTGATGAGGAGCTCCTTGGAGGCGGCAGGCGACGTCGCCACCACTGCGGTCCAGCAGGTGCTGCCGCAGCTGTCAACAGCCGTCAAGGCGGCAGTAGAGGCGGTGGCGGCCGGGTCCGCGGCCGGGTCCGCGGCCGACGCGCTGGACTTGGAGCGCTCCCTGTCGATGTAGACGGACTACATCGTGGAGCGCCTCAAGAAGTGCACGGCGGCGGGCCTTGAAGATTTGAAAGAGCACGGCGACGCGGCGATGGAGCAGGTTAAGCAGCTCGTCTTCACTGAGATGGCCCGCATGCGCTCGCTGATGGAACGGATGGTGGCAGTCGGCGCGGTGCAGGACGTGCGCGCCCGCGACCTGCTGATCGAGGGTCTGCGGCGCCCTCCCCCTTCGGGCTTGGTGGCTCATTCGGCCGACCCGACTGTGGTCGAAGCAGGGGCGGCGGCGAGCATCCCCGTGACCGCCACGAAAATCATGGCGCAGGTGGAGGTGCCAGCGGCTATATTACGTGTCAGAGAGAGCGTGCGCACGCTACAGGCCAAGGGTAAGCTGGCCGGGGTACCCCTGTTCAATGAGCACGGGGAGTGTGTGCCGCTCATCGAGATGATGCCTGACCTCAGGTGGGGCCAGGCGCTTGAAGAGTACGCGGAGGGACGGCATGGCATGGCATCCATCGTGGAGGTCCAGCAGCTGTTTGGAAACCGGTGGCGCCTCCGTCATTCAGAACCAAAGCGTGATCGGTACATCAAGCTGTACTCGGAGTGGGCGGCGCTGTACCGCGCCTTTGATACAGAGTACGTGCGCCGCGGTGGGGTGGCGGGGATCAGAGTGGACGTCAACTCCCTGAAGCAGCGCTACGGGCCGTGGGACAGGAACAGCAAGGCTGTGCTGAAGGAGCTGCGCCGGGACTACCCGGACCCCAACAGGGGCACGCGCAAGCGCGCACGAGTGGAAGTGTGCGCAGCGAGTCAATTAATGCTTCCTTTTTCCTTTGCTTTGAGGCATCACTCCACCACGCAAATGCAGCTAGCTTTACGCAAAGTGGAGGCCTCTGTAGTACTTTCCCTTCCGGACTTTCCCCCCCCCCATCTCCCTCTCCTCCGACGACTTGCCGTCAAAGAAAACCGGTCCATTTTCCATCCCATGCGTGCCCCCGCCCCCCCTTCCTGCCCCCCGAGTACAAAGCCCCACACCGCGGCCACATGTCGGAGCTGCTGCTCACCAACCCTAGCGCCCCACCGAATCTCACGCCCGCCGTTGGTAACCGACCCCGGAACTCCACTCACCAGTCTCACCCTCCCCTCGCCATTGGCGTCGCACGCACTCCCCACTCATTGCCAATTCTCGCATCGGCGACGCCCATTACCACAATACACGAGGATCACCCCCGCGCGGACAGCATCAGCTTCCACTGCCGCCGCTCTCTCGCCGACGCTGGACGCTGCCGCCTCCCCCCCGACGCCGGCGGCCGGCGCCCCATCGTGCTCCGTGCCGTTGCCGCTGTCATCTTTCCCGCAATAAAACCGACGGCGTGCACTTCGTTGCACTGTCGGCCAGATAGGGCCGTCCCGTGTCGCCCGCAAGCGCTTTCCGGAGAGGGGGGTGACTGAGAATTTGCATGTGGGGGGTATGGTAGGGAGAGAAGGAGCAACAAACAAAGAAGGTGGAAAAGAAAGCGAAAAGACGGAAGGAGAGGGGATGGTAAAAGAAGGGAAGGCCAGCGGGGAAGTAATGGGAGCCGCAGAAAGACGTATTCAAAAGCCTTGCTTGCAATTGGAACCCGCTCTCTTCACCGCCCGAGCTACAAACAGAATAGCACTATCGTGCCGCACGCATTGTCCCGCAGTCGCTGCCGCCGCTTGCGCCGATGTCAACCCCGCCTCTGCACGACGGCGCTGTCCTCACGACGGGATATTCTGACCATCTCCACGCAGTACCGACAGTGTAGAGACGGGCAGCTGCGCCAAGACGAGGCCACGATGGCCGTCGGGCGCGCAGACGACGGTCACAGAAGTGTGATGCAACAAACATGGCTCCGTGTAGAGGATCAGAGGAGTAAAGGGCCCCGGGGGACTGAGTGCGAACGCGGCCGGCGTACCATCTACGGAACCATACAGGGAGCACTAAGAGCGAGGGGACCACAGGCGTAGTAGCGCGCACGAGGTCCATCGCCACCGACAAGACCTCCGTGGAGGCTGCGGGCGATGCACTAGCAGCAATGTAGACCCCCCAGAGCAGCCCGGTCACGCACGCCGACGTGCTGTATGTGGTATGGGGAAGCAACAGACGCGTGGTATGCTGTGTGGGGGAACAACGGCGGAGGCGGTGCGGCGGTGGAGAGCGGCGGGGATGGGGTGGCAAAGGGACGGCGGCGGCGGTGCGGCGGTGGAGGTGTTGAGGGACAGCTCTTCCCCGGCGGCGCTGGCCACAACACCAAGCGCCCCGGTCGTTCAACCACGCCGTGTGTGTGGCGGTGGGCGGTGCTGGTGCGGCGCGTCATGGGTCGACACGCCGGCCGTGCTCCGCGCCGATGCCCCCGCTCCCCCCCCCCGCGCCTGTGCTGTGGCAGTGGGCGGCGCTGAAGTGGTGCGCCTCGGGTCGGCGGGCCGGCCATGGCTGGCGCCGGTGCCCGCACGCACCCTCTCCCCCCCCTCCCCTTGGGCAATCCAGCGGCGGGGCACGTGCCCGCCGCTGCGGCAGCCGCCGTCGTCGAACCGCGCCGCCCCCTCCCCACAAGCGGCGGCGTGACATAGCGACACTGCCGGTGGGCGCGCGTGGGGAGTTGAGTCACCACGCCGATACACTCATGCGGCCAGATTACGGGCGGCTGACAGGTGGCCCCCTTTTCTGAGCAGCCAGCCTCCGGATCTGTTGGGCAGAGACGCCAGCCAAAGTGGCGGCTTTTTTCAGCATTCTCTTTCGGCCTTCACCGGCGCCATGTATGTTTTCGCTTGTCTCCACCGCCACTGACGTCGAACACCGTGGCTGCTGCTCTCTTACTCGCGGCTACCCCCACTTTCCCGCTCCTGAAGCCCCACACGCTCCTGCCCGCCCCTTCACGCGCTCGCACCCCCGACCACAGCTCCGCCCCTCGCTGCTCCCATTTAATGCTGCTCTTCCATCCCCACCACCACCTCCTCCGGCGGCGTCGGCGAAACTTCGGAGGACGGCGACGGCGCCCCGAGCCGCAGGCGCGCCGGCGGCGGCGCAGCGGTGGCGGCGGGGAGCGACGTAGTCGGCGGCAGCGTCACGGAGGACGACGACGAGGTGGTCGAGGTCGACCCCGGCGGCGCCGCCGTCGTCCCCGACCGGGTGCGCTGTCGGGGGTGAGCGCCGGCGGCGGCGTCGACGGGCGGAAGGGTGAGCGGAACGGGGCTGGTGGTATGGCGGCGGCGGAGGGAGTACGCGCCCCCCGAGAAGAGGGTGGCCGCCCCCCGCGACCAGGTGGCTGCAGCGGCCCGCCACTCGACCGACGAGGAGAAAGCGGCGGTGGGAGATGCTGGAGCCACGGGGACGTCGTCGCCCCCGAACAACCGGCCCGCCAACGGGGCCGTCTCGTGGCTCCACCACCGAGGGCGTCAGGCCACGGCTGTGGCGAGGGTGCACGGCGGCGCGTCGGTCGCAGCCACGGTCCGCGCCCCGCGCGGCGGGGACGCGCAGCTGCCGACAGGCAGCGTGGTCGACAGCTACCAGGCGACCGCCCTCGTCATCAGCCCCCTCAAGCAGCGCCAGGCATGGGGAGGAGCGGCGTTGCAGCTGCGGGGGGTCGCCGCCGGCGACGTCGAGGTGGGGGTGCGTGCGCCGCCCCAGCAAAGGGGGCCGACGTCCGAAACTGCCGCGCGCCCATCGACGGCCAATTGGCAGGCGTACATTCTTCTCAGCCACGGGGTTTGCCAGGCGGTGTGGGTAGCGAGGCCGGGGCCGGGGCGTGTGGCGCCCCCCGCAGGACGCGGCGTGCCGGCGTTGCGGGCGGTGGGACAGTGGCTGCCGCGAGCCCCCCGGCAGCAGGTGCGGGCCCCTGCCCGCGCGGCGGCGGCGGCGACACACCGGCGGCGGGCTGGTGGCGCGACGGCTGGCGCGCGCCCCCGCCCCAGTCGTGGGCGGATCCCGGGCGGCGGACGTGTCGCGCACGATCCCGCTCCAGTCGAAAGGCTCCAACGTCGCCCTCGAGTCGGCCAGAGGCAAAACTTCGGTGGCCGCAGGGGCCGGCGTGGGCGACAAGACGACCTGGGCGAGATTCTGGACAACCCCCTGGCTGCCCCACCCCCGCCGTCACGAAGACCGCGGGAGGCGACAGGGGGTGGGCCGACCGCGGCCCGCTCCACCGTCCCGGGGACCCGCGCGCTGCTGCGGCTGGGGTCGTCGCGCGGCGGGAGACTCCTTGGTGATGGTGGGCGTCGGGCCGGCGCCAGGCGGCGGCCGCGCCGCAACCTGGCCGTCGCCAGTCGCCGCCGGCCTCGCGGAGACGGACGCCACCACGAAGTCGACGGGCGACGAAGACCGCCGCGACGGCTACAACAGCCACCGCGGCAGCGACGACGAGACGGTCGGCATCGGTGCCGCCGGTGGCGAAGACGACTGGGCGGTGGGGCGTGGGAGGGAGGGCGCGGGGCCGACGTTTGCCGTCAGCACCCTCGGGCGTTCGGTGTCCCTCTCCCCCCCGACCTGTGTGGCACAGACACGCGTGCCCCCGCCCACTTGTGCCGCCGAAAATGTCTGGCGGCCATCGTCATTCTCTGCCTCGGCCGCCGCGCGGCCGACGAAATACCCCGTCTGGGTCGGCTGGGGCGCGGGCGTCGCGCTCCCCCCCTCCATCTCCGCGTGCGGCGCGGGTGCCTCCTAGACGGTGGCTGTCGTGGGGGTCGGCAGGCGGACCGCGGCCCGCCCGGCGTCGTCCTCCGTTTTCGTCGCCGTCGCTTTGAGGGCGGCAGCCCCGTCGGCGGGGCGCCTCGCACAGCCAGCCCGGCGCCCTCTGCGATCTGTCCCCTGGCATCGGTGTCAGTGGACCCCTCCGTCCCCGTTGAGACATTCTGCGGCGGCAAGCCGCCGAGGCGTGCGACGGAGACGCCACCGGTGCCGACCATTGACTTCGCCCCGGGCGGCGACGGGGCGCCGACGATTCGCCGCCGACGCCGCCCGACCCGGCGGCGGCGGCGGTCGTCACCGACGGCGACGGCAACGCGGCAACGACGGCCGAAGACGCTGCGGCACCGGCGATGCGCGGAGGTGGCGCGGAGGCGATGAACGATGGCAGGGAGTAGAAGACGAGCGACGGCGGCAACGCGGCGACGACGGACTGCGACAGCACGGCGACGGTGATCAGCAGCGGCAGCGCGGCGACGACGGAGGACGACGGCGCTGCGACGAAGATCGGCTACGGCCATCCGACCGTGTTCTCCGCCACCCACTCCCGACCACACGCTGCCTCATCAGGCATCCATGACAAAAAAAAATACACACGACTTTTACAGCGGGCGCCCGGCACCGTCGTCGTACTGTACAAATCGACCCCGATTGTCGGCGTCGGCATCTTCCCCAGCACACGAGGCGAAATGAATCTCCGGTGGCCGCGTCGCTCTCCCCAGCGCAGAATACCGCCGTTGCAAAACGGCAGTGGTACGGTCTCTACCGCCGACAATGTGACACACCGGCGTCCAGAAACTTTCGGCTGTCGTGTTTTTCTCTGACGTCAAACAAAACAGAAAACAAAAATGCCAACGGCAGTGATGCACGTGCACCCTCCGATATGGCTGGTGACATCGTCGGTGAGTTTTCTGTGGGGTGGGAGACGAGCACTTCCCAGCTCACTCACGACGCGACGGCGGCGGGCAGCCATGCCGGCGGGTAGGGGACAGTGTGGCGGGGGTAGCGGGCAGCGCGGCAATGGTGAGTGTAGCTGGAACGGCGCTGCCCACCACGGGCTGCAGAGGTTCCGGACGCCGCTGCACGGGGCACCGCGGTGGCACGCCACTGTTGGCGCGACACCGTCCCCCGAGCCGCCCGGCAACCACATCACCTTCCCGCGCGGGCTGCGACCGAGGCCTGGTGAACCAAATCCAAAAATCACGGTAGCTCCAACACCCCCCAACCCACCCCCCCACACAATCAGTGGCCCCATCAGCCACCCTCGCGCCCGCGGCGCCCTCTTCCCCCCCCCCTCAGCGCCCCTTGGCCGACTGGATGACAGAGGTGTTGACGACGCCCAGCTCCAATAGGCGCGCCTCCTCACCAGCGGAGACACCCGAGGCTGCTGCCGTGGGGACGCCGATGGGTGCCGCGGGGGGGCGGACGACTGAGCGATCAAAAAGAAGAAAGAGGATGAGCGACGCGGCGGCCGAGCGCCGCGGCGGCCGAGCGCCGCGGGTGCGACGGCAGCCAGCGCCGGCCAGACGACGGGCAGTTGCGTCGGCCGCCACTGCGGCAGCGACACCTGGGGCGGAGGAGAGAGCGGGGTGACGAGCAGCAACCGGCGACGGAGGCGTCCGCGTGGCGGGGAAGGCGAGTTGCACGGAGCGGACGCGCGGATGCCGGCGGGTAGGGGGGAGCGGAGGGTGGGAGGCGGCTGCAGGTCGGTTGGGGCGGGCACGGGCTGGCCGGTGGTCGCGGCGGCGCGTGTGTGTGCACCCGCGCGTGCATGCGGCGGGCCACGAAAAGGCACGACCGCCGCACACGTGCTGGCGGAATCGGGGAGCGGCACGGTATCCGGCCGGCGACCGCCACACGCATTCGGGCCCGCTGAAACGATAGACACGATCGGGGGGGGAGGGGGGGTTGTGGGCCCCCGGGGTTGAGCGCGGCACTTTGCAAATCCTGTGGGACTGGCGGAGTCGGGAGTGCGAGCGTCGCATGTAGTATCTGGGGCTCCCGATCACATTGCAAAATTTTGCAGTTGGGTCCTTTGCGAGCGCTCAGGGCTCGCCTCACGGAACGCTGGCGCCGCCTCTTGCGGCCCCCGGCCGTCCGTCTTTGGAGGTCACACGTGCGCCACGTGCCTCCTCGACTACTTACAAGCTGGAGTAGTGAAATACTACGAGCGCTGTATGACTGTTTGCACAACCGCAACCACGGCCGCATCGACGACGTGGTCACCACCGGCACTGCCGCACCCGCCAATACCGGCCCCGGTCCGCCACTTCCGCTCGCCCCCACCTTCCCCTCGCGGTCCCTGCTCGCCCACCCCACCCCCCGCCTCCCCTCCCACCTCCTATACCTCCCTTGTACTTTGTTTCTTTCGTTGCGCCCACCTCCGGCACGACGGCGGTGGCGTCGGCGTCAGACCGCCGTGCCCACCGCCACGCCTGGCGCTACGACGGCGGCGGCGGCGTCAGGCTCCCATGCCCGCCGTCACGCTTGCCGCTGCCCCCTCCCGGCGTGCTATCCTGCTCCCCTCATCTTGTTACCCTCGTATTCTCCTCCCCAGCACCCGTCCACCGCCTCTACTCTTGACCCTCTCTATACCGTCCTCTCACTGTTTCTTGCGTTCTAGCGGCGCATGGGACACGACGCGCTTCCTAACTGCCCAGCCAGCGCCGCCACTCCCCCCCCCCCTGCGAGCCACGCCCTTTGCGCCCGAATCTCCCCCCAGCCGCGCATGAACCTCGGCCATGACCCGCGCTTTTGTAAGGTACCGAAGATTCCGCCTTCTTCATGCTTCGGTCAATCCCGCTTACATCGCTCGATTCCGCGTGGCTAGAGCCATGCGCCCGCCTCGCACCTGCTCCCTCCCCCATGCGACGCGCGCTTCCGGCCGCCCTGCTTCCCTCCGTCACCTCAGACTTGTCAGGTTGTGTGAGCCGGCGGACTGCTCTGGCGCCCACAAAGGCGCTGGACGTGTCAGGTTGTGTGAGCCGGCGGAGTGCTCTGGCGCCCGCAAGGGCTCTGGATGCGTCATGTCGTGCGAGCCGGCGGAGTTCTCTGGCGCCCACAAGGGCGCTGGACAGGTCAGGTTGTGTGAGCCGGCGGAGTGCTCTGGCGCCCGCAAGGGCGCTGGATGCGTCATGTAGTGCGAACCGGCGGACTGCTTTGGCGCCCACAAATGCGCTGGAGAGGTCAGGTTGTGTAAGCCGGCGGACTGCTCTGGCTCCCGCAACGGCGCTGGATGCGTCATGGCGTGTCAGTCGGCGGACTGCTCTGGCGCCCGCAAGGGCGCTGGATGCGTCCGTTCACGTGGGCCGGCAGACTGCTCTGGAGCCCGCGAAGGCGCTGGATGCGTCATGTCGCATGAGTCGGCGGTCTGCTTTGGCGCCCGCAAGGGCGCTGGATTCGTCATATCGTGCGAACCGGCGGATTGCTCTGGCGCCCGGAAAGGCGCTGGACGAGTCAGGTTGTGTGAGCCGGCGGACTGCTCTGGCGCCCGCAAGGGCGCTGGACGTGTCTGGTCTTGAGCGCCGGCTCACTGCTCTGGAGCCCGCAATCGCGCTGCATGTGTCAGGTTGTGTGAGCCGGCGGACTGCTCTGGCGCCCGCAAAGGCGCTGGATGCGTCCGTTTGTGTGCACGGTGCATGCAACTGGCTCTGGCGCCCGCAAGGGCGCTGGATGCTTCAGGTTGTGTGAGCCGACGGACCGCTGTGGCGCCCGCCAGGGCAGCGTCGACGCGGCGGCTGGCCACGGAGGCACGCCGCCACCTCCTCCCGCCCCGTCGAGCGCCTCACCGTAGGATGACTGGCCGTGTGAGTGCAACCCCGACAATCGCGTTGTGCGCGCCTGGGATTCAAGACAGACACAGAAGGAAGCAGAGGAGGAAATGGGGGAGACAGGGTGCATGAGCATTTTACACCTCTGTCAGCGCACTCTCCCTCGCCTTTAGGCGCATTGGGCGTCCAACTGAGGCCCTCGCAGCCACTATTGGCGACCATCGACCCGCAAGGAATATGTACTTACAAACTCAATGCAATCAAATCTGAGGAGGCTACCTTCGTCTTGCCCACCGCCTTCAGCTTCGGCGTCGGCCGTCCCAACCAACCTGCGCTCTTGTTCAAGACACATCGCCCCCATTGCTTGAGCATGGCAGCCCCCGCTCTTCCCCCCACGCAGCCGACCCCACTGCTGCCTCCCTGGCACCCCGCTGCTCTCGTCCCGCCACCTTTTCCTGCTCCTCCCGCCCCGACGCGCACGTTTCTCCAGCCCCACGACGCCCGCCCGGCCACCCCCGAGTCGTGCGGCAGGCCCTACCCGGGTCTCCCGAATGGCCACCTCCCCTGCTCCCTCCCGGCCACGCCATTGCTGCCGTCGCGGGGCCCCAACTCTTTCGGCTCGGCGACCCCCGCATGGCCCGCTTAGCCCCCGCGCCTATTGTCCCCGGCCACCCCCTGAGCCCCGGCCCAGCCACCCTTTGAGCTCCCACCGGGCCAACCCCGATGCCCCCGCCTGAGCACTCCCTCGACACCCACTCGGCTTTCCCCCCTGATTCCGCACGGCCCCATTTCCTGCTCTCGCCCGGCCACCCCCGTTGCTCCCGCCCAGCCACCCCCCGTGCTCTCGCCCGACCAACCCCGGTGCTCCCGCCCGACCACTCCCTGGGCACCCACTCGGCTCTCTCCCCTGCTTTCGCCCGGCCTCTCTTTCTGGTCCTGCCCGCCCCCGCTCCCTGGACCCACCTGGACTCCCTTCCTGGTCCCGCTCGGCCACCCCCCCTTCTCCCGCACGGTCACCACCCTTCCTCCCGCCCGGCCACTCCACTGCTGCAGCCGCGGTCCCCCCGTTTCTCCGGCCTGTCCTCCTCGCCATCTCATGCCTGGCACACCCGCATGTTGCGCCTGGTCGCCCCCGTGCTCCTTCTCAGCCACCTCCCTTGCATCCACCCCCACCTAGACACCCCTCTTGCTCCCACCCAACCACCACCGTTATTTTCACTTCGATGCCCTTGCTGCTTAACCGTCGCCTCCGCTGCTTCTGCCCACTCCTTGTATTGCTCGTTCCCGCACTCCAGGTACCGCCTTGGATGGAGGGAGCCATCGGTCGGTTCCGGTGCCACCCTGAAGCTTTAATGGACCCGGCCTCCACCCCTCGCCAGAGCCCATACATCCACACTCCACCATTCGTAGCACGTTTTACTCGGCGCGACGCCCCCTTTAATTACAGCCTCCTGTAAGTATCGACATCTCTCTGTGCAGCCCCATGGGCGCAGACAGTACCGTACCCCGTTGGTACCACTTGTGCCCACGTCTTTGTTTTTTCAGTAGCAGCCCTTGACTTCTTAAAGCGACCGTGTTACGTCCATGCCAGTGTACCCTTCGTCCGTCCAGGACTGCGACAGGCATGAACTGGTATTCACTCCCATCTATACTCGCCCTCCTACCGACGCCAACAGAAGCACCGACATGCACTCCATTAACACGGCCCGACGGCTCCCCAATCCGACGGCGTTCGCACACCCGAAGCCTCCCCATCCACAGGCGTTCACATGACCAACTCCTCGTCATCCGCCGGCGTTCGCAAGCCCGACGCCTCCCCATCCGCCGGAATCCACGCGTCACACGCCTCTTCATCTGCCAGCGTTGACCTGTCAGTGGCCCTTAACGAGCCGCTCCACCCTCTCTCCACCCCTTCGGTGCTTGCTGCCGACTCAACACTCCCACCGACCTGCAGCCTGTCTCTCCCGGTTGCGCGCGGCACACGCGCGGGGCAGGTGCACTCCGACCGCAGGCACTTGGCCCCGCGCCCTTCGTGGTAGTACGCGTTGAGCCTTACACCGTCGTTCTCCGCCTCCTTCGCCTCTTCCGACGCCTTGAAGGAAGAAATCAGGTTCATAAACGACAGCTGGGCGATGCCGTGGGCCAAGAACGAGGTTGGGGTCATGTACGTCAGGTGACCGCGGAACTTGACAGACACCGAGTGCTGCACCTCAGCCGCCTGCGTCGACACGCAGTTAGTGACGGCCAAGGACTCATCAGGGTTTTACACGCACGAGCATGCGTGACCCTTAGCATGCGCTCGGTCGAGACAGAAGCTCACGCCGTGGTGGGAGAGAATCGACCGCACCCGTTGCATCCCGTCCCGGTCCATCTTGCATGCGACATCATAGAAAACCACCCTGGGGAGTCTCGGGAACCGCTCCAAGACGAGGAAGAGAGCGCCTGCGACGCTCTCGGCCTGAAACATCACTCGAAACCACATGGTCACAAAGTGGGGCAGACAATGTTGAAGACGCCGGCGGAAAGATGCGAGTGCTTCGGGAAGGACTTGGCGCACCGGTCACCCGCATCTTCTTGCGCCGCCTGGGAGCCCTTCCGCCTTCCCGCACCTCTCGCGTGCGACGCGGCACGTTTCCTTTTCTTGGCCCTTGGCGTGAAGATGGCCGGCCGCACGCGCCTTAAGCAGCCAAAGAACTCGAACATCGCGTAGGGGGAGTCTAGAGCCTTGTTATTGAAGGCCGGGTGCTCCGCCGCAAACTTGTCGTACTCCTCGGGGGGGGTGACACCCAGCCACCGCTTGCAAACATCCAGCGTCTCGGACTGGCCTGCGTCAGACGCCTTCTTGGCGGCCGTCTGGAAGTCGTCGTCAACCGACTTGTCCACTTTAATGGCGAACGGCAACAGCGCGCCGATCGTGTTGCACATATCAGGCTCGTTGCACAGCAGCGGACCGATGCGCGCGAAAAAGTTGGCCACAAAGCCGACGGCGTTGGCCGCCGTAGACTTCATGCGCCAATCCCCGCCGTTAAGCTTGAGGAGCTCCTGGGCTATGTCCCTGAGCGGCTCGCGGGGCCGCCCAGCAAAAAGGTTGACGACAGGATCTCCGATCATTGCCAAGATGAACGAGCACAAGGTCGTCCACTCCGTGCTCTCGGCCTTAAACGTGTCAAAGCGGGGAGGGCTTGTGCCCGCATGCTCGTACCACGGCACCGCCACGGTCGTAGCCGCCGGGGCCTCTCCGAGCACGCCGAAGGCCGCGTCGTCCGCTGCAGTCCCGGTGTCGCTCCCATGGACAGCGGCAGCACCAGAAGAGCCGTCTTGCTGCACCCTGCGGCGGCCGCCGCGTGCACGAGGGCGATGGCCTACGAGGTCGTCCTCGTTCGTCCAAAATAAAAAGCGGAAGAATAGCGTCCCAGCATGGCGCTTCAGCCACCAGTTCTCAATCTTGGCCGCCCTCTGGGCGCGCGGCCGCACCGAGGTCAGCACCGCGTGGAGCTTGCCAAGCACCTCCGCGTCCGTTTTGTTCAGCCTGTCGCCTGTCCGCACAACTTTTCGTATGGCGGCCCTTATACTTGGTTGTCTTATGACGGCGTAGTCGTCAAAGTTCAGGTTCATGCTTGGCAAGTGGAGGGCGGGTCGGGCGACGCGGATACCGTCACGCCGAAGAAATCCCAGCGCCTGCCCGTCGATGACGCTGTAGTCTGGGTTGCTGCTGCATATAGGACACACGAAAATCTGGGGAATGGGCTGGAGCGTGTCCACAAAGCATCGGCCAAGTAAGTTGACGAGCTGCCGCCGCAGGCCCAACCCCGAGCGCAACGACGCCAAAAAATTGGTGGCCGCCGAGTATGAGGACATTGAGTTGTCGATGAACGACAGCAGCGCATCGCAGAACGACCGGCTGAAAACGAGCACCCTGCCCATGTCATCCCGCTTGCGCAAGGAGAACAAGCCGTCCTCGCCGCCGTCGTACTCTACGACGTGCAGCTTGGGGAAGATCCAGGACCCAATTGTCACCTGTGCACGGAAAGGCAGAGGCGTCCAACGAGCAGAACAAGGATTGGATGGAGTGAGATCAATGGGGCTGGCCTGCGTCAGCTCATGCCCAGATAACAACAGAGAGTACCCATACGATACAACGCTGCGCGCGGCGGAAGGCAGGACAGAAGAGAGAGCAACACATACCGGCAATGGCTCGACGCAGTTTCCATGACAGTACAGCAACCCGACACACTCGTCGAGCTTGGTTCTGTCCGGCCTCTTGGCCCCACACACTGAGCAGCTCTCCTCGTGCAAAACCACGGACGGGTCATACGTGAGGCCGAGCTCGGCCATGCCGTGCACCACCGTAGGTGGCTTGGCGGGACGCTCCACGTGGCCGTCGTCGGCAGAGGTGGAAGGCGAGAAGATCGCGCTGGCTGGAATCTCGACCGCCGCCCACTCGGAGATCCGCGCCCACATCAGGCCCTGCCGGTTCTCGTCCACGCAAGACACCAAGTTACGCTTCTGTCGCTGCTTGGAAATCGCAAACAGATAATCGTCGTCCACCCCCCCGTCCTCGTCCGCGTCCTGCTCTACCGGCCCGTCCTCATACTCGGACGTGGCGTCCGACAGGTAGCTGTCACCCGCGTGCCCCAATGCCAGCCGGTCAAGCTCCCGGACCAACACCGTGTGGTGGCAGCGGCGCTGGCTCTAACGACAGCCGACCGCGACGCTCTTGATGTCGCGCCGCCGCGTGGCCACCACAGGGCTGTAGATAGCCCCGTCAAAGGCAGCCGCAGCTGCGCCCCTAAACGTGGAGATGTCCACGGCGTACGGCGGCGTGTCATTCGACACGCGCAAGTGCTGCGCTATCTCATCGTTGCTTGACAGGGTCTTGGCGACCGCCTTGAACGCCTCGGCGTGCCAGCACGTGCTGTCCTTCCCGGCCATGGACAGCAACGCCACGTTTTCCTTGTGGCCCCAGCAGGAGCACAAGACGGCGCCGTGGGGGGAGTACCAGAAGGTTTCCAGATCCACCGCCTGCGGTCCGGTCACGCAGAAGAGAAGGTGCGAGGGGAACGGCACGGCGCCGACCACCTGGGCCATCATGCCGCTGCCGACGGCCGCGTCCACCAGCGTACGCATGCCGAGCAGCCGCCGCAAGGCCGCCGCGATGTGGCCTATGAGCACATCCTGCCGTTCGGCCACCGACTCAACCCGCGACCGCCCAACAACCCGAAGAGAATGCCTAGGCTTGCGCCGTCCCGCTGCCGGCCCGTCGGCGGTGGAGCCGTCAACGGATGACTCGTAATCGGTGTCGACTTCGAGAGGGGGGGGCTCGTCGAAAGCATGGCCGTCACCAATACCATCAGAGGAGGAGTCGCAGCACATGGACGTGGAGGAGGAAGGGGAGGGGGGGGGGGGA
>Ga0209093_1001062_pt1 | contig 15497 bp, 26 predicted proteins | sample SidtaG_4_FD_187450 | JGI IMG/M metagenome (GOLD analysis project Ga0209093, IMG submission 187450) | Marine algal microbial communities from Sidmouth, United Kingdom - Sidmouth_Male1 metaG (SPAdes) (version 2) | ecosystem: Host-associated > Algae > Red algae > Unclassified | place: Sidmouth... | reverse complement strand
GCTAAGACCATTGACAATCACCCCAGGCAACCTGAGATCAACAGCCTCATGACCACGCACCTGAGTGAACAAGACCTTGCCACCTTACGAGAGGAGTACCGCGCGGACCCTGAGTTTGCCACCCTAGCCCAAGAACCCGTAGCACCATTTACCCAAGACATGGGGTTGTTGAAACGAGGTGACCGTACGTGCATCCCCGCTGGTACTCTTTGCACAAGGATACTCCACGACTACCACGATGTTCCTAGCCAAGGGCACATGGGCGTCAGAAAGACCACCAAGGCGCTGGCTACTAAGTACTACAGGAAGACCATGCGCAAGGACATCCAAAGTTACGTACAAGCATGTGATCCGTGCCACCGCAACAAAGCGGGCACTCATTCACCTCTGGGTCACCTCAGACCTTTAGACCCACCATCCCAAAGGTGGGCACGCGTCTCCATGGACTTCATTTCACCTCTACCTCAGACGTCCCGCGGTCACAATGGCATCTATGTCGTCGTGGATCGGCTCACCAAGATGACGCGCCTGGCGGCGACAAAACCAGACTGTACAGCTGCTGCCGTTGCCCTTCTCTTACACGACCACGCGTACAGGAATCACGGCCTTCCCAAGGATGTGGTGTGCGACCGTGACCCTGTCTTTTTCTCCAACTTTTGGAAAGCCCTCACGGACATCCTCAAGGTCAAAATTCGTGCGTCGTCTGCTTATCATCCCCAAACGGACGGGCAGACGGAGATTATGAACAAATAGGTCGAAGAAATGTTACGCAACTTCGTCAACCACAACCAGAGCGACTGAAATCTCTACCTGGTCGACGTCGAATTCGCGTACAACCGATCTCCAAACGCGGTCACCACCTACTCTCCGTTCTTCTTGGTCTACGGCTACGAGCCATCCACTGTCCCGGCCGACCTACGCTGCTCAACGGCGACTAACGTCGCGTCCGTTTCAGAGTGGCTCCAGGGCTTACAAAAGGCCCAAACGCATGCCACGAAGGGCACTACCAAGGCCAACGAAGCGCGAGCTCTTTACGCCAACCGCCGCCGCCGCCCGTGTGCCATCGCCGTAGGTGACTTTGTGCTGCTCAGCACCAAGCACCTGCTCCAGGACGCCTATCAAGGCGCCCGGAAGCTGATGCCCAAGTACTCCGGTCCCTATCGTGTCACGGAGAGCATCAACGACATCAAGTTTCGCCTGGATCTTCCCCAAGCCGTTTTGGATCGCAAGGTCCACAACGCCTTCCACGCGAGTCTCCTCAAGCCGTACCGCTCCGACATGTATGACCCACTTCCTCCGGCACCGGCCCCGATCGACTTCCCGGACGGCGCCGTTGAGTACGAAGTCGAGAGCATCCTGCGGTCTCGCAAGCGTCGCGGTCGCCTCCAGCATTTGGTCAAGTGGCGCGGTCACGATGTGAGTGAGAGCACTTGGCAATCTTCTGCCGACCTCACGCACGCCCAAGACGTTCTGGCCGCGTTCCTTCGTTCCGAGGCCTAACGGGGGGGAGGTGTAAGACCTCTGGCCTTTCACGCCACGAGGAATCCTACTTTCAACATTCCACCCATCTCAAACAGCACTTTCCACGTGGCACGCTTCCTTCGTGACTCGCTGTACGCGTCCAACATCCGCTACAACGGCCTCCATCTTTTCAGTGGAAGCTACGGACACGCCGATCGACCTGATCCGGCGTGAGGCCATCCAGCGCCCCGCTGACTCATCATGATGCGGCGCCGGTTTCCGGATGATCCGGCGTCAGCTCAAATGCACCAATGGGAGTTGGTGTCAGGCGTGTAGGCCTATTGGGACGCGACATCATTGTCAGCTCCCCTGACAATCCGTTACTACGATCCTGGGCCAGCAGGGCTGGGTCGGTAATGCCCTGCTGTTGGGGCTGTTGAGCGCCGCGCTATCCAATGGGAAGTGCCCTCGGTTCTCGGCTTTCGTGTCGAAAGCCGCCTGCTTCTCCACGTTTCTTTACGTGCGTTTCTGGGCCATCTGGTGCCTTTGGGCGTCACACGCCCGTCTAACCTCGTTTCTGAGCCATTTTGTGCCGCGTTTTGGCGGCACACGCCCGTCTCCCTTTGTTATTGGCCCTTCTGGTGCCGCACCGTGTGGAGATGAGCGCATGCATGTTCTGGGGCACCTTAGGTGCCCCAGGGAGAGTATATAGTCAAGCGAACCGAGCTCCCTCGGGGGGATTGAGACGGGCAGCCTCAGTTCCAAAGACAACCGTTTCTCTTGTGACCCCTCCCGACCTTTTCCACCGTCGTCACACTCATCGACATCCCTAGTGCCCTCCGTCGTCGCCCTCATCGTCGTAGGCGGGGCCTTCCCCGTCAACCGTTGCCCCTCCCGAGTACTTTTCATTCGCCACGTGTCCTGGCGGGTCTTACAGGGAGGGTGTTGAGCTTCTCGCGGACACCCGCCGACTGCCCGCCACGACGTTCGCCACGACCGCCGCCGCCGGCTCCACCGGCGCCCCCGCGTTGGATGCCATGAATGAGGATGAGTGTAGCATGTGGCGTCTGCTTAGTGGCCGTACGACCTCTGCCACGGCCGCCGCCGCGGGCCCGGTTGCTGCTGGGGCTGCGACTGCTGCCAGCGCCGGCGCCGTAGCCGGCGACGGCTTCGTCCGGCTTGTCGCCGGCGCCGCGGCGATTCTTCTTCGAAGGAGGCGACTCCATCTTGCCGTCGGACGTGCTTGGCGCGGCGTGAGGACGCGCGGCGCGGAGCTAATCGGGCGCGGAGCGGGAACACGGCAGGCCAGGAAATTTGGCGGCTCCTTCCCAGCACCTCTGGCGCATTGATCCAAGGAACGCCGTCTGTGTCGAGCCACGCCTCGTAGTCCGCCCCAATCTAAACCACTTTTGAATCTTCCGTCGGAGGCCCTTCGGCCCCGCCGGAGAACTGCAAAGCGGATCCGCACCCTGCTGGCCATCAAAAAGCAGACTAGCTCGAAAGGGAGGGGGGAGAATCGGTACGCGTTGGGGGAGAGAAGGAAGGGAGCGGGAGGAGACACCCGAGAGAAGTGGTCCGTAGAATGGGAGGACTAGCGCGCGCATCCACAGACTCGAGGCCAGAAGCGGCCGCCAATGCTTGTACTCCAGTCTTCGGGAAGCCAGATTGCACGCTGAAGCTGCTACAGTACACACCGATGCCGAGGAGAAGACTCGCGCCGTTGCTTCCGTCATCGCTGCCGCTGAAGAGGTTTTGCAACGCTCGTGAGAAGGGTTTGTGAGACCTTCTCGGCAGGTTTGACCGAATGCGCTTTGTGCGAGTCGCCGTATAGAGCGACTGACACACAGTTCCTTCCCAAAACCTGCTCACGTCGTGACAGATCCGATAACTCTATCACGAATCGTAAGAACTCGGGAGGGAGACCTCTACGCACCTCTCTCGGCATGTGTGCACGCCACTGGCCCACCCCGGTTCTTGTCTCTGTACCTATTATTTCCACCCCTGCCCCCCTGCTCCTGTTCTGGGGTCCTGCTACCTTTTTCTGCTGGAACCTACTTGACGTACGAGTCTTCATGGACGGCGCTGGAGCGAGCGCTGACGTTTTTGCAGCGGCCGGAGACGGTCCCTTGTCGTCGATAAGCGTCCAAGAGAGCGCGCGCGGCAGCATCAAGCGGCTCTCAGCGGCTCACGCTGGTGGTGACGAGGTCGCACTCCGAGTTCCTGCGGAAGAGGGCTGCGCGCCCGGCGGGGAGGCCGGCGAGCCCGACGGGGAAGGTGGTGCCCCCGAATAGGGCAAGCAGAAGCGGTGGAAGTTCAAAGACGCCCATGACGTCAAGCTCCTCACTGCACCGCGTGCGGCGAACGCCCATGTAGCCCCTAGGGGCTAAATTGCCGAGCGGTTTGAGAGCTCTGCTCCTCTTTCAACTCCCAGCTGCATGTATATTTCTCTGTGACCGGAAAAATGATACAGGACCGCTTTGGCACGCTGCGGAAGCTGTACACAACCCAAGACAGCGCCGAGCGCAAAGAAACGGGCTGAGAGAAGGAGGGAGGCTACATGGAGATGGACGTGCTCCTGAGCAACGTGATTTCCAAGTCGATTAAGCTGCGACAGCGGGACTCCAACGGGCGCAACGAAGAAAGCGAGCGAGAGAAGAAGCTGGTGGCCGACGGCGCAGCGATCAGACAACTGGCCAAGGAGAGGCGCCGCATGCGGTCTAGGGACGCGGAGGAGGGGAGTAACGGCGCTGCGGCCCGCACATACTAAGCTCGCGGGTCGACGGCGTCCAATAACTCGGGGAAGAAGAATCGGCGCCGCACGAAAAAGGACCTGAAGGTCGACGGCGACGATATCATTGAGGTCAGCCAACAGAGTGAGATGCGGCGCAAGGAGAAGGCCAACCTGCAGATGGCGCTGAAGGAGCGGCGTCTGGACGAAGAGCGCCAGTTCTGTTGCGAAGAAGCAGCGCACAGAGAGAGCCAAGAAGCTGATCAGCGGAAGGAGCGAGAGGTGTTCGTGCGCATGCTCCACGCCATGCCTCGAAAGCTTGCGTGAATTGTGTTTGTGCACTTCTTGTGTGCTCCTCTGTCTTTTCTTTCTAAAAGCGGTACTGGCTTCTAGGGCCCACACAATGACAATATTGCAGTGTCTGAATGGAAAGTAATGCGCATTAAGAACAGGGGGAGGATGCGCGGTGAGGAGACGGCGACGAGGCGTGACTTCCGCCCCCAACTCATGCTGTCTCTGCTAGCTCAGGCCGCGGAGGTCGGCACCTCTTCGCAGTCTGCAGTTGCCGCTCGTCGCCACTCGGGGGTCAACCGCCCATGCTTCCATTCCGCGGTCTGCGCGGTCGGCAATCAGCAGCTTACCGGCGCCGCCGAGCCCGCCTGTGAGGCGTGCAATCCCCGACGGCGTTCACGCCAAAGACACCACGACGGTCCCACGATCGTGGGAGGGTGCCGGCTGCCAACCCGGTCGTGTGAGAAGCGTCACGAGGATTGGCGTCGCACAGCCGTCCAAGGGGGACCACCACCGTGCCGGCGCTCCAGTGGGAGCGCCACGGGAGGGAGGCGGGTGGGGCGAGGAGTTGCCTCCGCCGTCGGGGCGGGGGGCACCGTTGGGTGTGGGCGCCGGCAACCGTGCGGCCGACCCAGTAGATGCGCCGTGGCAGTCAGGAGGGGGCTCGGACGATCTTTATGCCGTTGGGGGCGCGCCCGCCGTCGGGTTGCAGCCGCCTGCCCGCCCGCGGTGCGCCAGCGAAGAGATCGGGCACAGGCGCGATCGGGAACGGCGGAATTGCGCCTGCGGCATCTGAACGGCCGCCGCCTTCCCCACCGCATCTTCCGCACAGCCGGCAAGGCCCCTCTATTGCGATCTCTGACCGTCTCTGTTGCAGGGAAAACTTTCGTGGAACCGTGGGATGTTCGGGCCGTATGATTGGCGCCGCCTGAACAAGTCCCCTGGCAACGTCCTGAAGCGAAGAGAAATGCACAGGGAGAACGAAAATGGAAAATGGAAACGGATAGAAAGCACGCATTCACAGTCGAAGATGCACCCACACCTCGACCACAGGACAACCCCAGATACTGGGGACACCGCGTACCGTCCCGGAATGCAAAAAGGGAGCCTTCTGCCATTCTGCACCATCACCTCCGCCCACGCCCCCGACAGCTGGATCGCCGCCGCCCCCTCCAAGTTCCCCCGCGCCACCTCCACCCTCCCCGCTGGCGCTCTTCGCACACGCCTCGGAGCCGCCTTCAATGCCAATCTCGTCACCAATCGGGGCAATCCCGAGGTACTTCGCCCAGTTTGGCGGGGCGCAGTTAAAGAGAGAGGAGGTGGACGACCCATACGCGCAGCGGCGGAGGTTCCAAATGAAAGCTGCCTTGGGGTACCGAAGCTTCACTGGGGCCTCTCACAGCCTGAGCTTGCGCGGGTAGTCAAGCGCGGAGCACGACTGCTTGACGTCTTTGATCCCCCACTCGACCGCCGTTCTCAGAACCGACATCTTGATGTTGCATGCAGTCTGCTCATACGTCAAAACACCTCTCAGCGCCGCCTGTAGCCACGGCCGCACCATTTACGCCGCGTCGCCGTAGATATAGTACTGTGAGCGGATGATCAGTAACGCATGGGGTGAAAAAGCATCCAAGCCAGACTCATAATTCAAATTCATGTCGTGGCGGCGCCCCTCCGATGGGCCAAAGAGATGAGAAAAGCGACCGTCCGGGGTGAGAACTTCTCTGAACTTCGCTGCATGCTTGCGCTTGTGGCCGCTGTAACAAGCTCGCTGCAAGCCCCCACCAGGTCGTGGGACAAAACTAGCAGTGCCATTAAGAATGTTAACGCCCCTGTCCAGCAAAGAGCCAGACTCCTCTATCTACTCGGCGTACAGGGACGCCCTCTCCCTCATGAACTCGACACGCAACTCGGTCAGCAGGGCACCCCACTTGTCCATCATCATCATGACAGTGGTGTAAAAGATATGGCACAGTGCCGAGTCACTTCTTCCGAGGAAGTCCTCCAGACCCACCCACCGTAGCGGTGTTTCCAGCCTGCGCATTACTATAGCCAAGCAATCAACGGGAGGCACACAAAATCGGGTAGGAGGAAAAGAAACGTATGCATCCAGCAAGTCAACAAGTCGCCCAAGGTGCTCATGAAAAAAACGAAACAGAGTACGGACGTCCTGAGAAAAGAAGACTTCAAGGTTAAAAGCCGTCGTGCGGATGCGTCGACGGCGGTCCAGGGACAGTTCCACCTCTCTCTGTGCCCGAAGGTACTTGCGTACCAAATGATCCAAATCAACCAAATAGAGACCGGCTCACAAGCAGCACGCGTCCCGCTAAGCGGCCCCATGCACGCCACAGAGTTTGTCGGTTACGGTACACAGACACCATAACAGCAATCGCAAAGGGGAAGGGGAGGTTAGATCAATCCGCATCCGCGCCAGGAAGGGCGGGGGAGTGACGATTCCCATTGTGTGCGCCAGTGGGTGCTGCAACTCCGGCGCCAGGCTGTAACGCTGGCAGAACCCCGCAGGATTAGGTCCAGCAGCTTGCAAAGAGCTGTCGTGTTACTCTGGGTGCTGCAAAAAGCCACTAGGCGATTCTACACGACAGGAGGTGCCAGAGGAGTTTACAGTCAGCCGGCCGGAAAAGGCTTCTCACGCGCGTTGAGAAAACTCCCTGCTACCACCGTCGCTGGCCGCGTCCGGTTCGGCTTGTAGCTGGTGCCGCCGCCGGCCCGCAGTCGCAGCGTAGAGGCGGAGCGGGGCGCAGGATCCCAGGGGGACTGCTTGGATTCGCCTCGACCGCGCCACGACTGTCAGCCCTACGCCTCAAGTAGTCAACAGGCAGTGTTGCTGCCATTCTGGGTCTTCAGGAGATTTGCGTGCGTTCGCTGGCTTCTCCGTCCAAATGCGACAGCTCAGTGGTCAGAAGTGAAAGATTCAGATTCGGCGTCTGTAGTTTCAACCATCATACAACGTGAACAACATCCCCCCCTGTCACCAGCCCTGACGGGCTATACAGCATGTTCGTTTCGAGAGGCTCTTGTGAAAATCTAGTCGCACAGAAGCGATGTTTGAACGGCCACCCTACTCCATCGGAAGCGACGTACACCACCGCAGAAGGACAGAGGCGACAGCAACTACGGCGCATTTCTGGATTTGGCAGCACTTCTTTGCTGTTTCTGCTCGGCTGTGCGGAGTGCTGCAGTAACAGGCACGGCCAGAGCACGTGCAGCTCCCACAAGAAACGCTACCTGGCAGAAATACGAGTTCGTGTTGACGGGGTTGTCAGACGGTCCGAAATGCTCCGATGCTTAATCTGACGACAAATTCTGGCTCAGGGCACCCGATGTATTTGACGGACCATAGGGTGAGCTTCTGGTTGTGCATTCTGGTACCCACAGACCCAACCGACCGAATTTGTATGCCGGCATGTCCGGCCGAGTCAAGCGATCTGGTGGGAAAAAGGGCATACTCCGGCTATTTCTACGCATTGCGAATGTTTTCCGGTTCTATCAGCAGCGCTGTGCGGTGTACTGCTTAAACCGTCACGGAGAGAGCATGTGCACTTCGCACAACAAAGGTAGCTTGCAGACATACGTGTCAGTGTAAACGGGGTTGTCAGACGGTCCCAAGAGCTCTCCACGGATACAAACACAATGGACACACAAGTGACGGTGGCTTCGGCAGAGGTTGGCGAGTGAACAAAACATGCTAACGGGGGTTCGGTGAGTCTCTCGCTTTTCTTCACTTTCGAATCAAACTCAATGTACGTCCGCCCCCCCCACCTTCAACCGGAGCTTCCGGCCGTCGCCAAGCAAAGATTGATTTTACATCCGCTCTTCGTCTGTATCTGCCTTATTGTGTCCCAACTGAAAAGAACGGCGACCAGGCAGCGTTCACAGGGCAAGAAGGTTCTAAACTCGCCTGCAAGACATGGAACGGGAAAGACGTGATCCGCCCCGGATCTCGTCTGACGGCTGCTGATTCGGTGACGCCGCCGACCCCGCTCAGAGAGTCCACTACCAGGGGTCCGAAATGGGGTCGCGATCCAAATTTCTGTCGACCACTAGATGTTGAGCACGTTGCAGAGTAGCGTTCACCGATTGAGTGTAATGCCCTGACCCAGAAGAGTAGCCTTGACTAAAGGTCATTTCCACGCACTGTGGCGGATGGGAGCGACCCCTACTGGGGCCGCTACAACACAGCAATGGCTGAAGCGTTTGTGCTCTTCTTGGATGCAACCCTGAACCTACTTCATCAGTGTCGCATAACATTTCTCGTCTCACCCCAGCCCAAAGTAACAGATCGGGACACCTGCCCAGCTTCGGGAACCCTACGGCACACCCCGTTTATGCTGTCGCCTGGTGACACGGTCACCAAGGAAGCCACCCGAAGGCGCGAAGAGGGATGACCCAGATGAAAACGCAGGTACTTCTTTTCGGGAAAGTCAGGCCACGGGCGCCCCGCTGTCCTCTTAAGCTATCCGAGCAAGCGGGCCCAAATGGCTCCGAATCCCGCACAGTAGCCTCCCCAAGGGGAGATCTGAGGATCCATACCAGCGGACCCGCCTACCGTCAGGCGAATATATCAAAAATTTAACAGTCAAATGCAAGCGACCCACAATCAGTCAAGATCCCACCCAGCGAGGACAGCGCCGCCTTTCGGAGCCGGGGCATGACACGTCATCCGCGTCGCCCGGCGCCCCATAGACATCCGGGCCAGCAAAAGGGCGCGCACCGGAACCGAGTACTGCGAAATAGATCCCTGCTCAGTGTGGACCGTCCCGGGCCAGCCCAAGCGGTTCACCGATGCACACCTTGTCACGACCCGTCTGTGTCCCGTGGTTCTTGTGGCGTGGCGTGGCTTCCGGGATCACTCCCGTCTTGGTTTCGGGGCTGACCGGTACCCAGCGTCTGCGTGGGCCTTGGAGTTGCCGAGTCCTGGTTGGGCGGTTTTCCAGGGGTAAGAGCGCGGAGAAGGGTGCGCGCCCCGGCAAAGGAGATCGTACGCCAACTCCGAGCAGCGGGCGCGTCGTCAGGTCTTTTTGATCAGCTGGAACAACCAGGAATTTTGGTGCCTTCCGCCGGTGATGCGCCCCCAGTTGATTGCGGCGGTGCCCACTTGGTCTGCTCTGATGTAGACCCCGATCGGATTAACCACTGGGGGCTCCTTGGTGGCGAACTACGCCTGACATGAAGTCTACCGGTCGTGTCGGGATGCCCACTCGGTCAAGATGGCGATGTGGCTGACCGAATACTTGGAGATGGCGTGCAACCGCTGGTACGAGGAGGCTCAAGACGGTCGTTTCTGGTTGTTCTCGGACGCCCTGTTTGGCTGGGTCAAGCACCTTAAGCAGGAGGATCTCGCCGAGGACGATGCCGAAGCCCTAGACGTTTTTGAAGCCATGTTGATTCTGCGGCCGGCTCTACCGGTGCATGACAGGGCTTTTAAAAAGGCTGTGCGCCGCCTTAACACGTCCGGACGTGACCGGGGCGGATGCAGCACGGTGGTGACCCGAACTGACGCCGACGGGGTCCGCATTGTCATCCAGGATTCATGCGAGGCCGCGGCGCGCTCGATCCCGGCGGTAATCCTGGCGGCGGCCCCGGAGGAACCTCGTGGTCGGAAACAGGTGCCGATTGTGTCTTTCGGGATCCCTTGCGGCTACCGTGGCGCATGGACCCGGTGGTTCCGGCTCGTCGCCCTTGGATGTTCTGGCCTCCCGGGTCATAAGATTATCCCGCCTCCCCGTTCTTCTCTCGTCGCCAGCCCGGTGGCCTCAGCGACGACCGCCCCGTCCTTTGGGGCTGGTCCTGTCATCCCCGCTGTGAGTACTGTGGCACGGGTTGCGACGGCCTACCGCTTGCCGTTGGCGCCCCCGAAGCCTAACGCGCTTCTACAGGATCCCTCGACGGCTCTTGGGGCGGAAGACGAGGTTGGGCTGGAGCGTAGAGTCGGGTGTCTTCGTAGTCTCTCGGCTGGGCTCCCCACGAGCATCCTGCTGGTCTCCATGGTCGACCTCCTCGGGAGCTTGGCAAACAACTTGTTCACATGGGAGGAAACGCACCCGGTGGGTGACCCCGACGCTCTGGAGGCTGTTCTTCAGGGGTGGTCCCGTTCGGGGGTGAAGGACCAGCTCTGGAGTCTTCTGAAAATCCACCAGCAGCGGCAAGAAAACCACCTCCGGCGGGTGGAAAAGGCCGGTATTTGGCGCGACCGTGGGTCAGGGACCTGTGATCCTCAGGATGATGGAGCGCGGGCCTACGCGACGTGGTACCGGGACGCCATTGGGAGTCCCCAGAGTGGCAACTCCGGCGGCGGCAACCCGAACTGGGGCGGCGGGTACTACAACGAGTGAGGTTCGCGGCCGGGAACACCGGGTGAGAACACGTGTGCCTATGACCGTACGTGTGGAATCAGGAGGGGCCGTGCGGATATGAGGGCCCGTTTGCTACCTTTCGTCGTCTGAGTTGAGGCCAGGTGTCCGTGGTGAGCGCCGGTTGTCTTTGGTGGCGCGCGCGCTTTGTGCTCGCCATGGTAGCTTTCGGCCTCTTGCCGAGTGATGAGCAGCAATACGTAGAAAATGCATATACAAGAATTATTTTGCCTCATGGCTGTCCTGTCACGCCTCCTGGTCGTCACGCCCCGGCTACCCCTTACCTCGGACGTGCGGTAGAGGCCTCTTGAGTCGACAGTATCGGTACACCGCGGCAACCGGCAGGCTCCCCGAGTGTTGCCAGGAATCGTCGTCCGGACAAGACCCAAACCAGCAGAGCAACAACCACAGGGCCCCCTCCTTGTCCCAGGTATGTTCCAGGAATGTCTGGAGCACGAACGCGGACCCACCAGGTTGGAGGGCGTCCAGGACCGCCACTTGGGGTCATTCGGGTCGGTTCGCTGGGTCCACCCGACCCGCCGGCACAACGTGGACGCCGCTAACTTGGTAGGGTAGGCCATTTAGGTCGATAAGGTAGGTTCTCCCGTCGGTTTTCGGCCCATCTAATGGCCTGGTCACCTTCGGGTCGAGCTTGTGCTTCCGGATGAGGTCTCGTGGAATTATCCAGTCACGACTAGCCATAGACACTCGGCCAGGGCGGACTTTCTTTCCATAGTCCCTCTTGTATCTGAATTGCGTCTTAGCAGTCGATTCCCGCACTTGGGGGATCAGGGCCTCTACAGACTCTAGAAACGCGCCCTTGGCCTCGGCCACCGACTGGCTTGGGTCCGGCGTCACGCCGTCCGGCATCGGCTCTAGGAATACGCTGCTCAGGCGCAGCGGGGTGACCGTGTCCATGGGGGCCACTCCCGTTCTCCGGTGTAGCCTCAAGCTGTACGCCAGCGCCAACACGGAGACGAGCTCGTCCCATTTGTCCTGGTGGTCCTAGATGTAGGGCATGAACATGTCCACTAGTGTCTTGTTAAAGCGCTCGACTTGGCCATTTGTCTGCGAATGGTACGTGGTCGTGTACATGTTTCGGATGCCCATGAGGATGCACACACCCAGGAAGAACAGGAAGGAAAATTGGGATCCCTTGTCCGTCAGGACCGTGCCCGGCGGCCCGTACACGGCAATCCAGTCCCTGAAAAATGCCGACGAAACGTCCGTCGCGGTTGTCCCAGCCAGGACGACGGCTCGGACCAGCTTCGAGAACCGGTCGAAGATGATCGGGAGGAAGAAATTCCAGGTCTTGGTCTCGGTCAGCGGTCCGAGGAGGTCCATGAACAGGCTCGCGAAGGGATCCGTCGCCGGGAACAACGTGAGCATTGCCGGGTGTCGCCATGGTGCGATCCTGTTTCGGGAACAAGACGCACAGCTGGCCACCAAGTCGTACACGTCTGCGGCCTTGGCCTCCTTCGTTGGCCCTTTAGCATTTCTCCGAGCTGTCCGAGTGGCTCATCCCGTATACATTCTTATAGCCCTGTCCCCCGCCCTTACAGGAATCCGACGCGCCACAAGCGCTCACTACCCAAGGCGTCGTATCCGAGCCAAGCCTGCTACTGCTGCCCCCGGTCCAGGACCGAACGACAAGTAGCGAGGAACTGATGTACCAAAGAACGAAAGCTACGCTCATAGCCCGTAGGTGGGAAAGCGCCCCCTGGTGGATCGACGCTAAGACAGCTTGTGCATCGCACGAAGTACTGACCCACGCGTCAAACTACCACAGCAGTGTCACCACTTGGGCACTAGGCGCCTTCCACTGTGAAATGAAAGCACTCAGTGCTGCACAAGCCAATAAATTTCAGTCCAGGTTACAGCAAAGCTTGAGAAGGAAGGGTGTATAAACACCACCACTGCATTAACTTCCGACTGGCGACGGCAGCAACAAGTCTGAGAACACAGACACAAGACATCCACACACCGGTCCCCGACCACCCCGCATTAGCCACGCGCAGGCCCACGTCCATCGGCGTCTAACGACAAGCTGCGACGGCGCATACTGCTCGGAGGCTCTTCCTCGTCCTCGCTATCACAGCTGTCCCGACGGCCGAGGATGTCGCCGCCGTCGAAACGCACTGGCGAGTGAGGCACCACAGCCACTTGGCGAAGACGCTCAACTTCCTCACGGAGCAAGTCAAAGGCAGCCGCACAGTCCGCCGCAGCGCTTATGGCACGGAAAAACACCGGAATGGCGTCCTCTAGGACATAGCAAGAGGCATAACGGACCGCCCGGCACAACGACTCCGTCGGGCGTAGCCACGCCAAGGCGAGAGCGGCCGCCCCGACGCCGCAAGGCACTTGCTGCCCGTCTATACGACGGATGGGCGCATCGCCAAACAGCTTGCTCGCTGCCTGAACGGCCTCAGCCCACGTCCAAACGTACTCATGCTGAGGATGCTCTTGTCCTCCGGACCCAGGGGCGAGGCACGTCTCACGCATAGCAGACAGAGAGCCACGACGGCTGGGTAAAGCGGCTCGTAGAGAAGGCCCACCGGCCATCTGCGTCCCACGAAGGACAAACCATCCATTTCCTTGCGCAGGCGCGGCAGGCGATTCTCCATCGTCATCCGTACAAGCGCCACAGGCAGATCTCGACGCGAAATCCCGAAACGGGTATTTCAGGGAAAAGTCGTGTTCGGCTGTCGCGTCGAAGTGAATGTGCACTTTCCGCGCCGCACGCGTCTGCGTGTCCCATTGGATGACGTTCATAACGACGATGGTCTACGGGATAACCGCAGTGGCCTTGTTCATGAGGTGGATTATGTCCAAATTTGCCTGGCAGCTCGGGCCACTGGCCATGTGATGCAGGTCCAACTTGACCGTACGCCGAATGGCTGTGGCGTCGAGCCAGGAAAACACCTTATCGGTCATCAGGGTGAGCACTCACCCGGCCGCCAAGAAGTAGTGATACTTCGCGTTGACGACGTGCCAAGCTGCGTTGAACTCGTAGAAATGCTCATGAGCTCCGTACGACAATGCTTATGTCATCTCCATCCAAACCCCGCGGCTAATCTACCACCAAGGGTACTGGGGAAACCACCGCGACAATTCTAAATGACGCGGCCCCCAGATAACGCCGGAACACTGAGCGGTGGGGAGAGGCCGCGGCTAGTGATTCGCGCCGCGTCCTGAGCACGCCGATTGGCGGGAGCGTCACTCGGAACCCGAAAAAGGGAGGTCAACGCCACGGTCCGAGCATCTTACATCTCCTCCAAGACGTTTTCCGCCTCTTGAGTCACCTCGATACGCTCCTCGAGGTACTCCTCCATGCCCGCGTCTTGGGCGAAGCGGACCGAGAACTCCATAGCCGCACGGCCCGATGGAAAGACGGTCTCTGGCCAAACCCGACTCAAACGCCCGAGTTGATGGCCGCCACCTCTAAAGTCCCCGTCTGGTGAACACAAGACAGCAGCTTCCAAGCGTAAAGACACGTGTGTAATGCATGGAACGGCCGTCCGTATCGGACCAGCTCTTTGGCGCTGGCCAAGACCTCGTACGCTTGGCGCTCCTCGTCTTGGTTGCGCTAACTGGCGTCTCCGTGCTCTTCCGCCACGACGGGGTCGACGTGGTCGTCCGGCACGCCGGCGAAGATGTCGACAAGCCCCGGTGGGGTGCCTCAATCGCCCTTTTCAGACTATAAAGTGCCACTCGGCGGTTGTTTGTCGCCGCGTCCATGAGAGCGTCGTCGTTCATGACGGAGATGACCTCTCGAGTCACAAGGGACGCCGGGCTGAAGTATTCCCGCCAGATGGGCTAAAGCCGCGCCCCATCGAGGAGCGGAAGCTCGGCGCCATGGTCCTGCGCATCGTTGGGATACCCCGTATGGACATTGCCGCCGCGCATGTCGCGGCCATCGTCGGCAGCCGTGCCCACCGCATCTCAGCCGCATCTCACTGCACGTCGGCTGCATTTCGCAGACCATCGCATTTTCGAAAGCTGTGCACGACAGGCCTGTAGATGTCGTCATATGTGAGTCCAGATGCTTCGATTCTTTGCCAAGCATTGTCATCCGTTTAACCGGCTGCGCCGGGGGGATGTATAATTTGATTCATCTATTTCCTACTTCATTCAAGCCTCAACAGCTCGCTAATTCTTGTTCTGCCATCCGCCGGTTATCACGTCGCAGATGGAGCTTACCGCCACTTACTGCCACTTGCATAAAGTTGTTGGCATTTGACTTGGGCTGCCTTCCGGGCTGGCCACTTGACAGCCTGACATCAGCGGCCGGCTGTGTCAGGCACCTGTATCGGGTGGTCAGACACACCGTCACAGACACCGGGCACACCTCCCTGACACTGTCGTGTCCAGGAGCACAGCCGTGGCTGCTTCTGAAGTGCGGTGCTGGGGCTCCGGGCGAGTCGGGGCCGGCAACGGGCCAAGTCGAATAGATCAAACTGCATTTATAGTGCATCTGCACTGCATCTCCGTCAACACACCCGCCACATGTGCGGGCGTCATTTCCCCATCGCGTTCACACAAACGGAACCATCACAGGCAGCCAAGGGTAGCAGGGAAAGAAAAGGGAGCATGGGAGGCGTCAGTTCGTGCGATCACGAGAATCACCAGGTCGCGATCCCCCCCCC
>Ga0209093_1001059_pt1 | contig 15518 bp, 19 predicted proteins | sample SidtaG_4_FD_187450 | JGI IMG/M metagenome (GOLD analysis project Ga0209093, IMG submission 187450) | Marine algal microbial communities from Sidmouth, United Kingdom - Sidmouth_Male1 metaG (SPAdes) (version 2) | ecosystem: Host-associated > Algae > Red algae > Unclassified | place: Sidmouth... | reverse complement strand
CGTTGAGGGGGGGGGATGGCCCCAGGCAATCGGGCAAGTAGCATCGCCGCCGCCCCGCGACGCTGCCAGCGCAGATGCAGCCGACGACAGCGGCAGAGCGGGGGGTCGCGGTTGCGGCGGGTCTGACGGGGGGGGATGCGCTACGCTTTTAAGGCAGTAGCGCTCCTGCTCGGGAAGGTTTGCATCGTGGCGGCTATAATTCTTGTCTGACAATGACAATCCCTTTGCACCAACGTTCTCAGGTGGCACGCGCCGATGGCCATGCTCTTCGTTGCGCTTTGCGCCTTCTTTAATCAGCGAAATGTGTGGAGTCAGCTAGCCTATGCTTCCAGCTTCGAAATCCTCGGCGGGCGGAGGAGCGCGCCGTGTCCCCTTGGGTGCCTAGCAGCCTGCGGTGCCGGGGGGGGCGCAGTCAGTGCCCAGCCATTGGACGACAGAGTGCACACGCACAGCTCGGGGGGTGGTACCCAACCGGCGCCTGGGGGTAAGCGCCCATCGGTGGGGTCGCTGCGGCCGCCGCAGGGGGGGCGCCCCACGGCGCGGACGCGGCCGGCCCCGTGGGGGGAGGGCCCCACTGTGGAGGCACAGCAGCCGCCAAAGGCGAGGCGCCCCACGGTGCGGACGAGGCCTGCCCCGTCGGGGGGCCGCCCCACTGCGCAACGGGTGCCGTGAAAGACGTGGCAAGGCCGGACCATGGCCCCGAAGTGGCGGCTGCCGTCGGGGCTGCCGCCCCAAACTCGGATGGCGCCATCGACGTCGCCGGCGGTGCGGTGCCGGGGTGCCACCCGGCGGCCGGCGCGGCCGGCACAGCACCCCCAGCGTTGACGGGCAGTGCGAGGACCGCCCACAACGCGTGCAGCACGCGCGCGTCCGTCCAATTGTTGTGGCTCTTGGACACGTCGAGAGGATCTTTCGGGATGGGCTCCATGACTTCAGAAGTGTCCAAGTCGACCAACGTCCCCGCGTGCCACGGCCGAGTATCCCCGTCGGTGCGCAGCGTCTTGACAACCCGGTTGTAGTCGTTGTTGTCGGCACCGCTGGAACCGTAACGTCCCAGCGCAGGCTTGTAGAAAGTCGAATACGCTGCCAGGGCCCAGTCCCGTGGCATGTGGGTGACGAGCGTGACACCAACGACCGCCTTGGGCACCGACGCGTACATGCCCTTCGGCCCAAAGCACGTCGACGGCACCGCCGCCTGAACGAGCACGAGGGAGTGGAGCGGCCGTGGCAGGCACGGCTCACCGTCGTGGCCCACGACGGCTGAGCACATGACGTGGCAGCCCAAACTGTGGGCGAGCGCGTGGAAGCGGGTGGGGTGCCGCGACGATGGGCGATGGGCGGCTTCCACCTGGGTCGCAACCGTCTGCAAGTCTGTCAGCAGCTTTCGGACGGCGCAGCGGCCGACGACCTGTGCCCGAGTCTCGTAGCGCCCGAAAAAGCCGTCCATGCTACCCCGTGCGGTGGCCTTGACAAACTCCACCGCGCCGGCGCCGGCCTTCCGGAAAAAATTTCCCTTTTGGGCCTTGGCGTAGCGGAAGGCATCGTCTACGCCATGTCCGGCGGCCTTGACCACGCGCCCGGCCATCCCGGGAGCTTTCTTGACCAGCTCCACGCCCGCCGATGGCAGGTGCCAGTCGCTCAGGAGCGCCCGCAGCTTGGCCATGTACTTGGAAGGCCAGTGCACGCACACCACCAGCGGCTTAAAGGCGCGCCCGCGTTTAGTGTGCATAGCAAACAGGCCTGGTAGGGCTTCGGGCTTGGTCATGTGCTTAGCCCAGTCCTGGAAGTCCTTCTCTGCTTTTTTCTGGTCCGAGTTGAAGCCGTGGGAGACGAGGAAGACGTCGGTGGGCGGGTTCTGCCGCATGTGGTCCTTGACAAGGTCCGAGAGGAGGCAGCCATCGGGCACTTTCGTCTTGAAGTCGCCCTGCTCTTGTTGCTCTACGCCTTTCTTGTCAACCACAATGATATAGACGGGGACTTCTGTCGGCACCTGCGCAATCGGACAGGGGATTTCACGGATGGGCATCGTGACGGCGAGGACGTCACGTTGATGGCGTAGGCAATTGGAGAAAGAGGGGGCAACAAAAGGCAGAGTCACATGCCCGTGATGCAACTGGAGAAGTGTGCGGGAACAGGGACGAGAGGTAGCACGTCACGTGGATGTGCCAGGCGGCCTGTCGGGACTGTGGCACTTTGGACGTCGCCTCTTGTAAGTTGTCGGGACACCGTGTGCGTCGGGATGGGACCTGGTCACCAGCTGTATCCGTGCCTAACAGGGTGCGTCGGCTCGCGTCAAACAGCGACAGCGGTCCGCTGAAACGGGCCGTGCAGAAGAAGCAAACATCGTCAGCTACAGCCGTTCTCCCAAAAATCCCGCACTCCAACTGTTGCAAAAGAGTTCCAAATCGGCCTCTACGACCCCGCAGAGGCCGATTTGGAACACTTTTGGAACTGTTGCAGTGAGGGATTTTTGGGAGAACGACTGTATGACTCAGATTCCCAACGATTCCCCAACGAAGCACCCGTTGGGCCAACGAGCCAACCATTTGCGTCTTCGTTGGGATTCGCTGGGCCCGCGACAAAGCCCAACGCAGCCTCTAACGGAGGCCGGTTTCGTTGGGGTTTGGTACCGCAGTCTCTCGTGATCGAGTGGTGATGAGCCGCGGCAGGTTGCTTCTAAGGACAAAAGAACTTGCTCGAAGTCGATCGCAGCGAGGCTAAGGACCAAACACAATGTAATGGTCGATCAAACTGCGTGCAGTGCCCTGGACAATTTCGCGCGGGACACAACGCATGAAGCGCACACCGTCCCGGTGTGGACAGATTTTCGATGGCTACATCGTCGCACGAGTCACCATATGCGGAGGCCCTTTGAATACGGCGGACGTGTCGGCGAGTGCCGACCACGCATAGGTTGGTGGCGAGCCGGTTGGAGACGGTGGCGACGGCCGTCCGCGCCGCCGCGCGCGCCGCGCCCAACATCATTGGAAAAGTCACTCTGAGTGGCAGTGCGGTGCCGAGAGCCAACGTGGATGTCGGCGCGCGTACAGCCAGCATCCTTGCGTACGTTGCGGCCCCATACGGCGCGGTGGCAACAGCGGACGTGTCTGCGGGCGCCAACCGTGCAAAGGTTGGCGGCGGGCCTGTCTGTATAGAACGCGGCGAGCGTACGTGCAGCTATGTATGCTGAGCTGATGATCGTCGAGTGTGTCACGGTGCGTGGCGGCGTGATGGTAGCGGCGGCGGTGCGCACGGGGGCGATGGGGAAAGCCGGTGCAGCGATGCGCGTCGCCGTACGCGGGACGCTCAACCTTTTCGCGCGCGTCGCGCTGCGCGGTGGCGCGTTTGACAATGGCAGCGCTGTGTGTTGGGGCTGTGGTGCAGGCTGCGTCGGCCATGTACGCCGCCACGCACACAACGTCTCGCGCATCAAGGTGCCAGTTGCGGTGGTCGCGCGCGGGCCGGCCGGCTCCCGCACAAAAATATGCGGTCATCGCTAGTGCTGGTGCATAGGGTACAATATGGAACGGCTGGAAGTGGCAATACTGGGGCGTAGCTTTTGTACACCGAGCGGTACACCGACAGTGTCCACCGTCAGGCGGGCTAGAGGGCGTGCGCGAGTACGGGCGTGAGGAACGGCGCCGGGACTGGCGCGGGGACCTCCGCAGAGCGCTGTCTTGGATTGCGCGCTATAGCGTGCTCGCTATAGACCGCACTGGTCCGTTTTAAAAGGGGTGGGGCTTGGCTGGGATCAGCCCGGTCAAGCCCAGCATCAAGACAACGAACTTCTCTCACTCCACACCCTGTCCAGGTGTCCATCCCCGTCGGGCTTATCCACATCCCCGGAAAGTTACTTTGATGCAGCATCTGCTGTTCTCAGGTGCAATGCGAGTTGAGACACAGCAGTATCAAATGGTAGTTGGTCAGTGATCCGCGGCCCGTGTGGCCCAGAAAGAGTGTCCTTGCACAAAAGTCACGAGAGAGCTATCGTCATGGACTCGTTGGGGCAATCCCCAACGATCCCGAACGAGACCAAGAGCCCAACGAAAGCCCAACAAACCCCAGCCTTTTTTGGAATCACTGGGCCCCCCCCCACAACGGGATGCCAATGAGAATCGCGTTCGTTGGGAAATTGTGGAACAGCTGACGATTGTCACTTACTGGCTGAGCGTTCTCCGTTTCGAGGTCGCCTTTGGCTCCGTATCCATCACAGCCCCCCCCCCCATTGAGGGCATCGCTGTCCATCGGGCCGGGCCGGTTAGCTCGTGCTGCTGCATCAGCCCGCGCCAACGTCGCCCTGTGGCCGCGACGCCGAAACATTGACGACGGCGTCATCAAATTGAGCGTGCCATCCGGGGCCGCCCCACCAGCCAACAACCGACCCGCTCAGAGGGATAGGATCGTCGGCGCGACGGCGGGACCAGTGAACCAACGCAGGTAAGGCCCTTCCACGCTTCGTTCTGCCAGTGGGCCTGACAAACGGCAAAGACTTTGACGCGTCCCGTGCCCCGCTGCATCCCTGTGCCTGGATTGAGGAATGCGGTACCAGTGTCAGTGTTTGCGTGGACAGGCTGTATGTTCATTGTTGTCGAGACCCCGGTCATTGCGGCTAGACAAGTGGTGCAGTGCTGCTACTGTCACTACATCGAGTGGTGGAGAAACCTCTGGCGATCACGCGTTGGACGGGGCGCAGTTTGCGTATCCCGGTGGCCGTACCATGACCGTGGGGGTGCTGGATCCAGCTGGACGGAGCAGTGTGTTGGATCCAGTCGGACGGTGCTGCTGTCTTCGCCAGCAATGTCGACGTGTGGTGGGTCGGCACTGGCTGCGTGCACGCGCGCTTCAAGAAAATTGCTGTCTTCATCTGACGGCACGGTCTGCTCCCGATGCTGGGAGGAACAGAGAGAAAATGAAGGAGGCCCGGCCGATCACCCCCAGTTAATACACTGATAAAGAGGACATTGGGATTCTTGGCCATTCATTGGCTCGAACCGACACTGTCGGCTAAATGCTTCCTTTCGGAAAACGTGTGGGCAGGATTTGGGGCTTTCTGAAGGCGTGTCACAGCTCCTGTGAGCTGTCTCAGCTGAAGCCTCCCTCGTGTGTCTGTATCGGCCTCCATCCACACGTATTGCTAGAGAGGAATCAAAGCTCCGTCTAAAATTTCCAGTGGAGTCGGTCTTGGTCATCTCGCGGAGACAGCCACTGCTCCGCAGCGGAATTGAGGCGCAGGCAAGCCTGGTGGCATTGATCACACACAAATGCGTGGTCTAGCTGAGGGAACAGTCTGTGGAGGGAGGCGGAGGCTTCGTCGCTGCACAAAGCAGCCATACCAATCAAGCGGGGGCACCAGACGCAACGTGGTGGCCGAGGGAAAAAGAGGGCGTGAGATTAGTGTTGCTGACCGTGTAGCATAGTTGTGGAAGGCCTCATCCATCACGTCACGTAAAAACAATAAGTAAAGCTGACCGCTTTTTACTCGCTTTTTTGGCAAACGCGCACGTACCACTGGCGACACGGCGGAGGGGGAGGTACGCCAGAGGACGACGCCATGCTGATGGGACGACCTGACCCAAGAAAACTGCGGCAGATGCGAGGATGTATGTAGATATCACCGTAGCCGCCGCTAGGCGATGCTGCTGCTGTACGTCAAGGTGCAGAAAGGAGGGGGAAGTGCTCGTATGCGTCGGTCGTCGCCGACGCAACGGCGATGCAAGATGTCCGAGAAAGACAGAAAAGTTTTACGTGTACACTGTAATGAGGAAACGTGTCAAAATCCGAATGTCCGCCCTTGAAGCGGTCAATCAATTGGATGGATGACCCCTCTCCAATGGGTCGAAAAGTGCTGGGGTCGCACCCCTCTCATACTGCAGAAGAGCGCTAGGGTCGCACGCCGCGACCCTAGCTCCATTCAGAATGCACGGCCGCGACCCTAGCTCCATTCAGAAAGCACCACGTCGGAACAAAATTTTCCGAGATCTCTGTAATGCTGCAAGCCAGAGCGGACGCCTTATGGTCGTTCCGTCAAAAGCTGGAGAGACCCCAGTCAAGCCAATCGCTGTCTGAGCCAATCAAACGCAGAAAAGTGCCTCTTTGTTAGGCCTGGACTCTCCACTTTTTGGCGCAACGACAATAACTGGGCGTGCCCCAGACGCAGGGCGCGGCCTCCTAGTGTCTATTCTACCGAGTGCATCATTTGATGCCCTGCGCATCAATTGATGCACTATTTTGGCTCCATTTTTCTCGTGCGTCCCAGCCTCGCACGCTCCGTTTGACAACAGAAACGAACTCAGCGATGTCTTCCTACTCTTCGGGGAGCCCCCAGCCATTATGCTATGGATACAAACGGGGGGTGCTCCAGATGCCTCAACAGGGGGGGTCGAAGCGTCGTTCTTTGGCCCTGTCAGAGGGTGCCTCATTTGATGCCCGACCGGGCATCATTTGATGCCCGATTGTGGTAGAGCAGACACTAGACTCCCTCAACCGTGAAGGAATCAGGCGCATCAGCTTTCACACTTGGTTCCGACTCACATCAGATGTGGGCATGGATCCAGCTCATTAGAGGGCTCGAAAGTGCGCTCTAGCGCTCTCAGGGCACCACCAGACATGCATCCAATCATGCCGGGAGGCCCCGTCTCCGCCCAGACAGCAGCATGTCTGAATCCCAGAGAGACACAGCTTCTGACACCTCTCAGACATGGATATCGGGCTTGGGGCCCCAGACATCCGCCACCGTGCTGAAGTCCGCCTTTTTTGCACCCCTGCCCAGACGCCATGTTCGACGGTTGCTCGCAACCGTCGCCCCGCCCGGTGTACTGCTCCTCGAGTCGATCCGGGACTCGTTGTTGTGCACCGACGACCGCCGCGTACCGGCAACCCTCTTTGGACACTTTTGCCTTGCTTTTCGTGTCACTAGACAACACGCGCCGGTTTGTGGCGGCAGCGGCAGCTGCGGTTGCGGCGGGGTATCTGCCACCACCCCTCCGCCGCCACGTAGCGGAGGGCCCTCCAAGGTTCTTGAGCACCGCGTGGACGCCCCGTGCGAGTCGGTGGCATCGTTTTTGTGCACGTTTTGCGGGGCACCGCGACCGGAGCCGCGGCCGGCACCTCGGCTCACGGCGGCAGATCTGCGGCTTCCCCGCCGCCACCACTGCATGGCGGGCCCTCCAAGACGTTAGAGTACTGCTTGGGCGCCGCGCGCACGTCTCTGGCGCCGTATTTGCTCGCTTTTTATGGGCCGCGGCGGCCGGCTCGGGGGCCGGATCCGCTGCTCATGGCGGCGGATCGGCGGCCTCTATGCCGTCGCCAGGGAGCTGAGGGCCGACCACGGCGTTGGAGAATCGCGTAAGCGCCCCGTGCGCGTCCGAGGAGTCGTTTTTTCTCTCCCGGTTGCGCGCTTTTTCGGGGCCGCGGCGGCCGGTTCGGGGGCCGGCGCCGCGGCTCACGACGGCGGATCAGCGGCCTCCTGACCGCCGTTGCGGAGCGGCGGGACCTTCAAGGCGTTGGAATACCGCGTGGGCGCCCCGAGTGCGTCCGTGTAGTCGTTTTTGGGCGCGCGTTTGCGCGCGTAATGGGGGCCGCGGCTGCCGGTGCCGTGGCCTGTGCCGCCTCTCGCGCTAGCACAGCGGCGCTCGAAGCGCGCCTGGTCGCGGTAAACCTGAGCTTGGCGATGGACCTGCTGCGTGTACGGGCGCTTTGTTGGCTCCTTTTTCGTTAAGCCTCTCTGATGGGGCGCATGGCGCCTGCGTTTTCTCTGGCTGTCAGTTTTTCTTTTGCCGGCACGCGCCTCCAAGCGCAAGACGTGGCCGCGCGACTGACGGCACTTCCTCTTCCCACCCTGTTCTCTGCCGCAGTGTCCTGGGGTGCTGCCGGATCCTCTGGGCGGCATGTTGCTCGAGGTTGGAGCGCAAGGGTGGCACAAGCTTGGCAGGCAGCGGCCCCGCGGGATGCGATTCCCCGCGTACCACGGAATTAAGACGTCAAGAACAAGGCTTTCGCGGCTCCTCCACCGGAAGAAGGCGACGACGATAAAGGGGGAAGCGAAGAGATGGGAAATCGTCCAAATGATTCCCATCGTGCTCTACCTACGCGTCTTGGCCGTGCACACGTCCTCGTCGATCGTAACGTCGAGGAAGCGCTTGTCGCTTGCATGCGACGGACCTGTGGCCTCCCATCGTCCCGCCCTATCGGTAAGCAGAGCAGCCCCGTCACAGTGCGCGTGATTGGGCACGCGACGTCACGGTCGCGCGCGATCGTGTCAAGGTCGGGCGGCACCAAGCGAGAATTGAGCATCCTGTGGGTGTCGTGCCGCGAAAGGCTGCTGTGCTCGTGCTTCGCCGGCACACAAAACGCGCTCTTCTTGTCTGCATCCTCCTGGAGCACGAAGTGCGCACACACGACGACCTTGGCTGGGGCGCTGACTTTCTCGGGGATGAGCATCGTGACGTTTCGTGCATGGATGCGATTGCGGGCCGATGCCGCCACCTTTGCCGTTCACACCGAATACGGCAGCACGGCGTGGTGCTAACTACTGTACCGCTGGGTCTACTCCCTAGTGTTCTTCTCCTAGGCGAACGTCGCGACGTGCATTGCGCCGGGATTTCGCCGCTTCCGCGACAGGTGCGGCCACGTTAAGACTGCACGCGAAGAGCAATTTCTGCAGGGCTTCCACCATACGCATTTTGGCTATTAACCAGATGAGGTGAAGGCACGAATCTTCGCGCGCAAGCTGCCTGTCTGCGCCTGGAGCAAAGATTCTCCACAACAAAGAGGAGGATATGGGCATCGAGAAGGAGGCCACGGACACACTCTGCGTGCCGCAAGACGCGTTGTCGACGAGTATTGCTGTTCGTGCGCGGCGTAACCTCCTGCCGTGCGCTGGTGAGGTGACACAAGGCGAGGTGTGGACACGGACGACCGACTGGAAAACATGTACCAGGAGCGGGTTGCCGAGAGTGATCCCATGCAAGCGACGGACCTGAAGCGGATGGAGGAGGTACTCTCCATGTAGAACCTCGACGGCCTGTTCGGTGACACGCAGCTGCCGCTGGTCGACCGATCGTGCGGGAGCTGCGGCGTCCAACGCGTCGAACGCCCCAGGATCACCAAGGAGCCAGGGCTCCTCACAACGCACCATCCCACGGCCAAACGCGCTCAAAGTATGTATCTTGTTTCTTTCCTTTGCTTTGACTTATTTTTATTGGCATGTTCCTGCTGAGCGGTGGTGTGTGTAATGTCTTTTTGTGGGGGAGTCCTTCTCACCTGTTCATGTTTCACGCTCTGCCTCGTGTCCTTGCCTTCGCATCCGATTCTTTGCTCGGCAGGTTTGGGTCGGTCGATGGGTATGCGATGCTTTGAAGTGTGGGCGCGTCGTTAAGTACGAAGGCCATTCATGCGGACAGGATCTGGCGCTCATTTTGATTGATGCACAATCCCTGGAGTGTATGGACCTCGACGTCACGCATCCACCGCGGCCTGCTGAAGATTGCCCTGTCCTTGAAATGTCAGCATCCAAGATGTGCGTCGTCGAGCTCGCCCCTCTGCGCGACGCGGTCGACAGGGTGCTCAAGACGTCAACGACTTTAACGGCGAAAGAGAAGACGCTGATGTAGGCATGGGCGGCCGCGCGTTACGCCAGCGGACGGCCATCTCCCTGGTCGGCAGCTGCACTCGTCTTCTTCCGTTTTTTCCCTATCGGTAACGCCGCGCCTCAGGCACCAGGTGCTGATGTTGCGTCTCCCGCAGCTCATGCGGCTGTTGCGGGGACGAGCGCCACGCCTGAAGATGCAGCAGCTGATCACGAGTAGCCACCCCTACGGCAGCTAGGCTTGGCAGTGGATGGCAGCGCGGAGGCGGCTCTCGGATCTGATGGCGCGGGGGGGGTGGTCCTTGGCGGCAAGGGTGCACCCGCCAAAAGAGATTTGGCGCGACAGGACCGGGATGTGTCTGCCTGACTCTACCCAGTATCCGCGGGAGGACGGCGGCATTTTGATCTGCGTCCGACCTCCCGCAGATGGAGGAAGACGACTGGTTGGTGAGCTTTGAGTACTTCGCCAGCCCGCCGCGCGTGCGCCCGGGTATCGGCGACTCGGAAGCTGCCAAGCGGCGGGTGCAGTCTCGCGGCAAGGAACGGTATGTGGCGGACCTGGAGGTGGAGGGTGACGTGTGCAACAAGGCGTTCTCCATCCGCACTGGTCTGACGCAAGACGTCTTCAATGTAGTTTGCGCCCATGTAAACGAGCTCGGCTTTCTGTGCCTCTTTTCGGCCGAAAGCGTGGGGGAGGCGGTGTAGATTGTGCGTGAGTGCTTCCCCGAGCTCTCAGAGGTGGTCTTTTATGGCTTTGCTTGCGTTTTTGATGAGAACGTAAGGAGGTGGGTGCGCTAGATCTTCCGTGAACACAAGATGCGCTGCGGTCTGGACCGCCCGCACTCGATCACGCAATGTTTCTGGCCTATCTACATGCCGAAAAAGTTGCTCGGAACAACGGCAGGCGTTGCGACGTAGGCAGCGGAGGTCTGCCACTCGATCTCAGTCTTCAACCGCACGAGCTTTGCATTTATGTCACCGTCGTCGTACATGCTGCACAAGATGACCCAAGTTGCTTTCATGAACTTGTGGAAGCTGTACCGCTTACACGGCAACATATGCGCGGGCGAGAACGATCACGTGGCCCTGGCGCCGTTCTTCCACTCCAAGGTGGCCCACCAGTACGAGCGGGCCTAGGTTTGCTCTTGCACCTCCGAAGATGGTCCGACCGCCGTCGTCGACGAGGTGCTCGGCGAGAGCATCGTTGCCAACGACGTGCCTGCGGGTGGCATAGCCGACAGCGTCCAGTTTTATGCCCGCGCGGTATCGGGTGCGACGGCCAAACCCATAAGTGAAGCGGATCGCGGCGACTCGTCTTGTGCTTGTTGGGCGCCACCAGCGGCGGCGGCGATTTCGCTGTCAGCCTCTATCATCGCACGAGCCACCGGGTTCGGCAGCGACTTGCAGAGCCGCGCCGATCCTGGCAGCGCCTCTGCTAGCGCTAACCCACGCCAAGTGCAGACGTTATCGACGTGTACGCGGCGGATCGGGTTTGGATGCAGAGTGCGGGGACTGCAGTGGAATGCGTGGCGGAGGGTCCCATCCAGTGGTTTGTGTACCCGGGACTGCATGCCGATCATCGCCGTTGGGTGGCCGGTCGTTCATCCCGCGGATTAGTGCCTCTGGCGACAACCCCTTTGAGCAAGGTGCACCAGCAGCGAGTACAGGAGCTGGTTGGCTCCGCGACAGCGGCAACTGTGCGGTCAGAGAACAAGGGCCGTATGAAGCTCGCCGAGGCCGACTTGAAACTCGGTGGCGTTGCGTGGTTGAGCGGGGAGGTGATGAGAAGTTCTTGTAGCGCTCGTCAACTACCGCAATGACCGCGAAAGATTGAGAAGCACGACGGCTGACACCTCCAACAAGCAGTTGACCCTACCCCGCACGCACATTTTCAGCACCCACCTGTTTCTCGGCTCTCCCTCCGCAGCAGCCGCTACTGCTACGACAATGTTCGGAGGTGGGGCTCCAAGGTGGGCGTCTACTTGGAGAATATCGACAACATTATCATCTCGGTGCACCTGAACAATGCGCATTGTCTGCTCGTTGTCGTCGACGTGGCCAAACGAGCGTTCATCTTTTTCGATTCACTCACCTTAACCGATACGGAGGACGCGGTAGGCGTTGTGCGGCGATGGTTGGGCGACGAGGCTCTTACTCGGCTGGGGATCCCGGCATCCACCGGTTGGGCTGTTGACAAGTGGGAGGTGGTGGTAGATCCAACAACACCGCGGCAGAGCAGCGCGGGGAGCTGCAGTCTCTTTGTTATGGCTGCCGCCTACTGCTTCTCTCTTGGCGGGGCGCTGAGCTTTTCTCAGATCGAGGTGCCTGCATTGCGGCAACGCAATGCTCTAGCGCTTTTTTTTGGTGACTTGGATTGTGACTTTGATGTTTCTCATTGTGTACGTCTGATTGCGGTAGCCGCATCTGATTCAGACAAGGAGGGGTCCACAACTTCATCTGATGTTGACGAGGTATTTTCCGCATCTAAGGGTGGTGATGGGGACTCTGATGCGGCGGACCCTGGTGGAACGGCGGGGGAGGGCGATGGTGGGGTTTCCGTGGATGGAGGTGCGGCGGTGGAGGCATCGGTGATGGAACCAGGTGGGAAGTGAGTGCACCGAGGAAGCCCATCCCACATTTAAAGCCACTTTGAAGTAGTAAAGCACTGGTCGTCGAAAGAAGAAAGCCAGTCATACGCGGTACGTGCACAAGCACAAACATGCTGCTTGCTACCTCTCTCCGTATTGGGTTGCAGTCAGTTCCTAGGTCTGCACAGGGGGTCCTCGAGAAAGACGACACTGCAGAGTTAGACACGATTGCGTACACGTGACTCCGTCCGAAATGCTGTCAATACTCGGAGTTCTTTGGTTTGGTGCAAGCAGATATCCAATCAACGATCTCGACAACTTGGATCGCCTTCGCGGCGCGCTGCGTTAGTGGCCCTTGCAAGGCTACCTGCGTCGCGGCGTCGCCAAATCCGCCCCCGTCCCGCCCGCCAGTGTCCTTACTATGGCGCACCAAGGAACGGCAGAGCACGCGCATGCGGTGCGCAGAACCAATACACCACTTTCATATCGTTTCGCGAAGGACCTGCAACAGCAGGGGCGCCTGAGAATCGCTGGCCAGACTGGAAACGTCGTACCAGTCACAGACACCAGGGAGGCAGGAATGCAATAGCGGGGTGTAAACTGGGCGGCGATAGCTAGTTTTCGGCCACACGACTGCCACTCGGCCCCGGGTGCCACGGTGCTCGTGTAGAAGCCATCAACTGCAGATGCTGTCGTTCTTGCGACCAGAACCAAAACCAAGTATGTGATTGTGGGAGCGAGGATACCAAAATACGAGCGGGGATGGCTGCATGCAGCATCCCAGGACACAGCCAGGTGTACACGCCGTCCGCCGAGGTGTCCGCACCACGTCAGGATTTCACCCACTGGACAGTGTGTATGAAACCATAAAACGTTGCACTGACCTACGATTCAGCTGCTATCGCTGTACAGCCCCACCGTTCATCCAGCTGATCGCGTATTGACTGTAATGCGAGGCACAGACTAGAGTACCGAATGTCGAGCGCCGCAAGACTGCGTCTCCTGTCCATCTACCCCGCGAGGCTGGTCCCCAGTTGTGTGGTAGGTACTGAAAACGTGGTGACTGACACACAAAAGAGGGGGCCGCAACCCAGAGGTGACCACTCCAGTAGTCCCCGGCGACTCATGATGCCCTGAACGACTCCCGTCTCTGCCATCAAAGCAGACACGAGATGGACATACGCGATTAGAGCTCTCTGAATTTCAACGATGGATACATGTTGGGTGGTTCTGCTAGGCATTAAAGCGAGCTCTTTCTCATCAAGAATTACTCGTATGCATGAGACGGTCTGATTAACCATCTGGTCAGCTGCATACGCTCCTGAGGGAGACTCGGGGGTGCGGCCCCTGGGCTTCGCTGCAATAGGGATGACCTGGGATTCGAAAAACCGCTAGGAGTAGAAATAGGCCCGCGAGGAGCCGCTCTGATGAGCACGTATGAACTCCCTGCATGCTGCTGTCAGTTCGGGGCACTTCTTCTCTGTGAGCACAACAGTGGGTACTGCAATGGACGACATGGAATGAAACGCAGCACACATTTCCATCTTGAATGCTTCGCTCAGAATCCGGTGCCAAGGCAGGCACAATGTAGCTCACAGACTGGACTACCTGTATGCATCAAGCACACCAATGACGCATGGCCTTACTCAACTAGGAGGCGTCCATTGCAATGCGATAGCAGGACTGGTAGCAGCTGAGATGCACGGCCACGTACATCCAGCATCTTTTTCAGACTACAAGGCGGTTTTCAGAGTTAAAAGGATGCAAGGCACGGCCAGCACTAGGGATGGAGGTCCGGGACGCGGCACCGCGGTCTGTTTCCTGCGGCCATAAAGGTGCCTTCCCCACCCCACCAGGAACATAAGGCTTGTCCAGTTTTGTCACGCCTGTGTAGTATTTACGCATATGCCGGGGTCAGATACGACGAGCAGAGGTTCGACGCGGTGGCAACAGTGGCTGTGGCTGTCAAGAACGCAGCTGCTGGGGCTGGCAGCTGCAACGAAGACGGTGCAGTCCGCCGTCTCATCGGAAATCTGAGACTCGGACTTGCATCAGAAGTGCACGCGAAGTAAGTTGTCGATAACAGCGATGAACGATAAATTTCTCGGCTCGAAGTTGCACCGATCCTGCGATAGAACAGCAAGATCTGGGAAGCTTGGCAGTTCTTGGCGTTTCTTTGCTTCCCGCGCTCCCCGGACTCACGCCCGAGCCCACCCTTTTGCTCGAATATGTCTGTAAGGTACCTGTGCGGCCTTAACCAGGAGGTGGTTTTCTGATCCTTCGCCTGTCTGTTTCTCCCGCTCTGGTCCACCACAGCTCCGTTTTCCGTCTAAACGGGCACATGCCCTGGTCTCGGTCTCGGACCGGTGCTTTTCCGCAAAGGTGGTCGCTTCAACGCGGGTTACACGTCACACATTATGTAATCCACCAACGTTCGTACAGTGCCCTCCTTTATAGCTTACGTTCCCTCCGGCCGGCAAAAAGGGGCGTTGGTTGGAGCGCATCTCAATTGAGGAGGCTGATAAGCGGGCGGAGCTCCTCGGAAGTTCACCAACCGTTGATTAGAAGAATGCCTGGGCGATGGAAAGGCAGGTGGAGAGCACCGGCAGCGAGAATGAGGGGGCGACCAGGATCCACCGGCCCGCCGCTGAGCAACCGCCAGGGACTGCCGAGGTAGGTGCCGAGGGCGACCGTGCCCGCGCCGCCGAGGGAGAAAGCGTAGGATCCATCGCAAAACGACCCAATGGTGGCGAAGGTGTGCCTCAGACGATGGAGCGAGCGAGGAAGTGGAGGGGTGCCTTGTTCACAGTGCGAGGGAAGGTGAGCAACCCGACAGCGCCGCGAGCCGGAAGAAGGGCAGCGATCGTGACTGCCACAGCGCTGGTGTGGGACAGCCGCGGGGCGGCGTCCATCCACTTGTGGGGAGACGCACGGCGCCCGCCGCAGCGGCCGCGACGGCTGGAGCGGCGACGACCACGGGCAATGAAGGGAAAAGAGGGCGCCCGCGGCAGGAAAGTGGGCCAACGGCGGCCGGGCGCAGCCACAGGGCACAGAGCGGCCGCGGAAGGGGTGGCAGTGGCCGCGTGCCGAGCAACAGCCGCCGTGGTGCGAGGCGCCAACCGCCGGGGAGGGGGGCGGCAGCCGCCGGGGTAGGGGGCGGAAAGCGCCGGGGAGGTGGGCGACAGGCGCTCTTGCGGAAGCTGGCGGGCGGGGCGCAGCGCGGCCGCGGGTGGGGTGGCGGCGGCTTCGCGCCGAGAAACAGCCGCCGTGGCGCGGGGCAGCAACTGCCAGGGAGGGGGGCATCATCAGCCAGGGATCGGGGCGGCAATCGCCGAGGAGGGGGG
>Ga0209093_1001058_pt1 | contig 15518 bp, 17 predicted proteins | sample SidtaG_4_FD_187450 | JGI IMG/M metagenome (GOLD analysis project Ga0209093, IMG submission 187450) | Marine algal microbial communities from Sidmouth, United Kingdom - Sidmouth_Male1 metaG (SPAdes) (version 2) | ecosystem: Host-associated > Algae > Red algae > Unclassified | place: Sidmouth... | reverse complement strand
CCGCGGCGGCCGCTGACCTGCCGTCGCCGGGCGGGTGGTACAAGCCCGTGCGGGGGCGGCGGTTTCTTCGGCGGGCGAGCGGGGATGTGCTCTCCTCCACCATCCGCACCGTGTACGTGGCTCTCGGGGAGGATGGGGCGCCGGCAGGGCCGCCCGTCGACGTGCTGCCGCCTATCGCCGCGGTCGTGCTGGGCGGCGGCGGCGGCGGCCGCGTGGCAGGGGGGGAGTGAAGCCCACCACAACACAGACAAGCACCACACTCCCGTCGTGTATCTGAACGCTCACGACGCATTCGCTCACTCATCCGCACTCCGGTCTCAGTCGGCCACTCATATCGACGCCGCATGACCAAAGACTCATTCACTCCCTGTACCCAGGTCCCCACTCCTGTCATCTTGTGAACCCCCAACAGGGAGTCGCCCCTGTCGCTGTCCCCAATGACCAAGCCTTGATCAAGGGCGACCTACTCACGTCCGCCGGCGTTGGTCAAGTGCACGCCGAATCAACCCCCGCCGACCTCTCTCAACATCACCTCTGGCCACCCGCGGCGCCATCTCCCAAACCCTCCCCCGACACACAAGACACACTCGCCGGACAGGTACAGGACGAGCGCAAGCACTTGGCGCCACGGAAGGCGTAGTAGTAGCTGTTGAGCCGCGTGCCCTCGTTCTCCAACTTGGCGTCGGGGTGGTGAATCTTGTACGATGCGGTTAGGTTCATCATGGCCAGCTGGGCGATCCTGTGGGCCATGAACGCCGCGGGGGACATGTACGCCAGATGCCCTCGGAACTTGACCGACACGGAGTGTTGCACCTCGGCAGCCTGGGTGGACACGCCGTTAGTGACAGCCAACGACTCGTCAGGGAAGTAAACGCAGGAGCAGGTGTGGCCCTTGGCGTGCGCGCGGTCCAAACAGAACCGCACGCCGTGGTGCGAAAGGATGGTGCGGACCCGCTGCATCCCGTTCCGGTCTATCTTGCACGCGACATCGTAGAAAACGACTTTGGGCAGCTTCGGGAAGCGCTCCAGAATGACAGAGAGCGCATCCGCCACGCTCTCCGCCTCAAACATCACCCTAAAGCCCATTGTCACCACGTGCGGGCAGACGATGTTGAACACGCCCGCCGTGAGCTCCGAGTGTTTGGGGAACGCCTTGGCACAGCGGTCCCCGGCGTCTTCTTGAGCTGCTTGAGCGCCACGCCCCCGCCCCCGCCCTCGTCGCCCGCCGCGCGTGGAGTCCTTCTCTGCCGCCTTCTTGCGCCTCACCCTTGGCGTGAAAATGGCCGGCCGTACCCGCTTGAGAAACCCAAAGTACTCGTAGGAGATGTACGGGGAGTCCAGGTTCTTTTCCTTGAAATCGGGGTGCTCTGCGGCAAACGTGTCGTACTCCGCCGGCGTCGTGACACCAAGCCACCGCCGGCAATACTCCGCCGTCTCGATCTGTCCGGCTTCCGCCGCCTTGTTAGCCGCGGCTGCAAAGTCCCTGTCCGCCGCCTTGTCGACGTCAACCGCAAACGAGAGCAGCGCGCCGACCGCCAGTCGCAAGGGCACCTCCTTGTCGAGCAGCCGGCCGATACGAGCAAAAAAGTTGGCGACGAAGCCGACGGCGTCGGCGGCAGCGGCTTTCTGCCGCCAAATCCCGCCGTCGGCCTTCTGAAGCTCCTCGGCGAGCTCCGCCAGCGGCCCCCGGGGATGGCCGACGAAAAGGTTGACGACAGGGTCGCCCAGCATCGCCAGGATGAATGGCCGCAACGCTGCCCACTCGGTGCTCTCCGAATCAAAGGTATCGAATCGGGGACGGCACGTGCCTGCCCGCTCGTACCACGGCAGGGAGGCGCTCGAGGGGGCAGGGCCATCTCCAAGCGTGCCAACGGGTGGAGCACCATCTCGATGAGCTGCAGTATCAGCCGGCGAGGCACCACCTCCACCGTCACCGACGCCTGCGTCACGGACGTCTGCAGCAACGAGGCGGGCACCACGGAGATCCGACTCGGATGTCCACTCATAGAAGCGGAAAAAGATGGTGGCTGCGTGGCGCGTGAGACGCCAGTTGTCAGCCGCCGCCACTGTGCGAGAGCGGGGGAACACGGAGGACAGTGCGTCGTGGAGCTTGCGCAACGCCGCCGCGTCCGTCTTGTTGAGGGTGTCGCCCGTCCGCACCACCTTTCGTATGCCAGCTCGAATACTTGGCGCTCGTATGATGGCGTAGTTGTCGATGGATAGGTTCATGTTCGGCAGATGGAGGGCGGGGCGGGATATCTGGAGGCCCTCTTTGAGCCGAAATCCCAACGCTTGGCCGTCAATGACGATGTAGGCGGGGTCGTCGCCGCACAATGGGCAGCTGAAAAGGTTGGGCGCCGGCTGCAACGTTGCCACAAAGCAGCGGCCGAGAGAGGAGATCTGCTGCCGCCGCAACCCAAACGAGGACTTGAGCGACGCCAAGAAGGAGGTGGCCGCCGCGTAGGAGGAGCGAGAGTTGTACACAAAGGAGAAGAGCCGGTCACAGAAGGAGCGGGTGAAAACCATCACGCCGCCCGAGTCGCTGTTCTTTCGCAGCGAGAAGAGGGCGTCGTCGGCGCCGTCATACTCCACCACGTGCCCGTTCACGCACGTCCACGACGCCACCGTTACCTGCATCAACAGGAATGAAACCGACAAAGGACTGACCAATACAAGGTAAGACAAACGCACCTGTCAGCACATGCACGTCGGCGACCACGCTGAGAAACAATGAAGATAAGCACCACTCGCAACAATGCATTACCGTAAAGAGACACAACAAACGTACAGGTAACGGCTGCGCGCTGTTGCCGTCAGTGTACAGCTGGCCCTGGATCGTGTCCAGCGTGCTATCGTCGGGCTTGGCGGCCCCGCACAGAGAGCACGTCTTCTCGCACAACGGGATGGTCGCATCGAAGACAAGGTCGAGCTCGGCCATCCTCTGCAGCATCGTCACGGACGTGGCTGGCGCCTCGGTCTCGCCGGTTCGCGCTGAGAGTGACGACGAAAACAAAGGGGTGGCGGCAAGGTCGTCCGCGGCCCACTCGGCCGTGCGAGCCCACTTCAATCCCTGCTTGTCCTCCTCTGTGCACGGCAAAAGGTTGCGCTTTCGGCGCTCCTTGGCGATGGAGACGAGCTCCTCGTCGTCGACATCCTCACAGGCGGCGTCGTTCTTGTTGCTCTCCTCGCCCGGTCTTGGCCCGTCCCCATCGTCGCACGTCACGTCCGACTCGTCCGCGTCCTCGTTGGTGCGCATCTCAAAGCGCGGCATGTCTTTGACAAGCTGCGCGTGGTGGCAGCGCCGTGGGTGGGATCGGCAAGAGACGGCGACGCACTTGATGTCGCGCCGCCGTGTAGCCACAACGGGGCTGTAAAGAGCACCGTCAAAGGCGGCGGCAGCCCAGCCCCGGTCCGTCCTGATATCGACGGCGGACGGCTCCACCCCGTCCGCCACTTGAAGATGCTCTTGGAGCGCCGCACGCTCGTCGGGCATGCCGTCCATCGCCGACTTAAAGGCGATAGCGTGCCAGCAGGAGCTGGCCTCCCCCGTCAGAAGGAGCAATGCCACGTTCTGCGTGTGGCCCCAGCACGAGCACAGGGGGAGGCCGGAGGGAGACAGCCACAGAGTAGCCAAGTCCACAGAATGGGGCCCAACGACACAAAACAGGAAGCGCGACGATGCCCCATGGGTGCCCACAACCTTGACCTGCATGCCGCTCCCAACGACCTCATCTGCGCGAGTGCGGGCACCCAACAAGCGTCGTAGAGCCGAGGATATCTGGGCCGAGAGAACCCCCTGCCGTGCCACCATGGACTCGGCGGGGGAATGACCAACCACGCGCCGTGCTTGTCGCCCAAACCGGCGCGTAGTGGTTTTGACTCGGGGCTGGGGCCGCCCGTCCGTCGAGTCCGACCGGCACCCATCATCGGATGTCGGAGGGGGGGAGCCGCCGGAAAGTCCGTCATCGCCAGACAGCAGCAGGCTCCCGTCGTTGGAAGCGTGGCCGTCGAGGGAAGACGGCGGGGACAGGATTGGGGAAAGGGCGCTCGAACGAAGAGGGGCATCGGCCAACCGGCGCGCTACGAGCGACGGGGCCGACGCAGTCGACGACGTCACAAGGTTGAGGACGCCGACTGCTCCCATCTGCGTCTGGCGGCAAAGCAACGAGGAGTGCTTGTCGTCAGCCTCGAGCACCCCACGGGCAGACAGCCCACCCGCATTTCCAGCCGGGCCCCCTGTATGGGAGTCGCCAAGAGCCCCCATGACGACAGAGAAACGCACCAGCTCGGATCACACCAGCAGTGGCCCCGCAGGGCCACGGATGGTGCAGGTCGACAGGCTCACGAGTGGGATACGCCGAACAAGGCGCAATCCTGACTCACTGTCGTCGTCGTCACCGTCGAAAAGCGCGCAACTATGGACCCCCAAAAGCTCGAAGTAGCACACCCCTTACTGGGGGCGCGTTCGCGAAGACACCACGGCCTGCGATTACGCAAATGTTTTACGGTAGCCTCCCCTCCTGCACACTACTATTCCTCGACATCAAAAACCTGTGGCACGAGGTGGGGGGGGCAGCGGAGGGGTGGAGCATGGACAACCAGTTGGAAGCGGCCCGCCGACAAACCCGACTGCGCGGACAGCACAGGGAAGGGGCACAATAGCCGCTCAGCGGGACGCGGTGTGCCACCACCACAGATCACGTCGGTAGCAGGGGGGTGGGGGGGGGGCGCACGCCTGACAGCCACAGGGCTCCTGTGCGCCGCCATCGTAGCCCACGTGGGCAGCGGGGGGAGGAGGGGGGACCACAGGCTGCGGCAGAGAATGGGCGCACCGCCACCCCAGTCACCGGGGCTGGCAGGGGGGGGCAGAGAGGGGTCAGCAGGGTGTGGTGGGGAGTGGACAGCCACAGAAAGGCGGCGTGCGCCACCGCAAAAGTTGTTGGTCGCAGGGGGGGCGCTGGGGGGGCAGCACAAGTGTGAAGGGGTACCGACAGCCAGCGGGAAGGGCGCCCTATCCACGTCGGAATCAGGATGAGGCGGGGTGCCAGCGGACTGGGGGGACCATCGGCTGCGGGCTGTGTGGCCAGGGAGGGGCGGCAAGAGCTGAGAGGGCGGCACCTCGTCTGGCGAGGCTGAAATGCGGGGGTGCGTCGGCAACGACGTCGCATTTAATGGTGTCACGCCACCGACGAGAAAGCAGCCCTCCGATGGCATCAACAAACGACAACAAGCACCCAACCCGCCACCCCTCATGACCTCCCACCCCAACCCACCCAGCTGCCCATCGTGCTCCCGCCCGGTTTTTCCCTCACAACTCACCAACCTTCTCCTCATCGGCATCGCCCACTGCCGGGTGTTGACAGGGAAGCCGTACTCAGCGGGCGATGGTACTGCCACCATCGCCTGGTAAGTATGTACGGCTGCCCTGTCAACAACGTTGAGTAGTCCCACCATCTCGGGCGAGGTAAGCCACGGTCGCCCACTGCCACCGTCGCCCGGTTTCTGCAGCTTTGCAGTCGACAATGTTGAGTAGCCCCACCATCTTGGGCCAGGTAAGCAACGATTCCTTTTGTGGTGCTTGTTTTCATTTTTTTTACTTGTTAAGTAAATTAAAAAAGTTACACTTCCGGTGCGCGACGCTCCAAGGAGCGCCGCGACGCGCGCCCGTCCTCCCGCACGCCACCAGGGCTCTTTCTGTCCCGTCAGCCGCCACGCCGCGCGGTGTGGCGCACACAGGGAAGGGGAAGAAGGCGGAAACCGCAACGAGCGGCCACGCTCGTGGGAAAAAATGAGCGCGTTCGCGTCGCTTGCAGACGGCGCGGCCGCGACGACCGCGCAAGGTTCCGCAAAGGACCCCGCGGGGAGCGCCAGACGGGATCCCGCTGACGCGCACGCGCAGCCAGGCGACGGGGGTAGCAATCGCGGCTGACACCGCCGCGGGCGACCGCGCGGGGGAAGTCGGCAGGCGGCGGTCGCGGGAGGGCAAGGAGCGTGGGGGGGGGGGGGGGGGGGGGGGGGGGGGGGGGGGGGGGGGGGGGGGGGGGGGGGGGATGTGTAGGAGGGTGGCAGCGGGTGAGGCCGACGTGCGCCGACGGTGTCGGCCGCTGCCGCCGCGCCCGACGCGCGAAACAGAACAGGGGCGAGGACCGAAGTCCGGCCACGACCCTCCCCCGCCTCCTCCCGCCACCCCCAAGTGGCGGCGTGGGGCCGCTGGTGTCCGCTCCCGCCCGCACTGTCGGCGGGCTGGAGTGCGGCGACGGGGGGAACAAGGGGGGCGGCGGCTTGGCGCCGTCGGTCGGCGCGGCCGTTGGCGCTTTGGCAGTAGCGGCGGGGGACAGCGCCACGGGAGAGGAGTGGTTGGGGGTGGGGAGGCGGCGGTGCGGTGCCGCTGGTTTCTGCCGCCCCCCGCACTGTCGGTAGGTTGGCCTGCGGCACCTGGGGCGCCAAGGCGTGGGGCAGCTTGGCGCCGCCAGTCGGCTCGGCCGTTGGCGCCGTGGCAGTCGCTGCGGGGGACGGCGACGTGGGGGAGGAGTGGGTGGGGGTGGCGTAGCGACGGCGCGGCGCTGCTGGTGTCGCCGCCCCCCCGCACTGTCGGCGGGCTCGTGCGCGGGGGGGACGGGGGCGACGAGCCTGGCGGCAGCTTGGCGCCGCCAGCCGGCTCGGCCGTTGGCGCCTTGGCCGTGGCGGAGGGGGACGGGGGCTACGAGCCTGGCGGCACCCTGGCGCCGCTAGTCGGCTTGGCCGTTGGCGACGGCGCCGTGGCGCTTCGCGCTTCTCTCCCCGCCCCGTCGGCGGGCTCGCCTGCGGCGCCGGGGCCAACGAGGCGGGCGGCAGCTGGACGCCGCCGGTCGGCGCGGCCGTTGACGCCGTGGCTGTGGCCGACGGGGACGGCGACGCGGGGGAGGAGCGGGTGGGTGCGGCGTGTCGACGGCGCGGCGCTGCTAGTGGCGCCCCCCCCCCGCAATGTCGGCGGGCTCGCGTGCCGGGGGGACGGGGGCGACGAGGCGGGCGACCGCTTGGCGCCGTCAGTCGCCTCGGCCGTTGGCACCGTGGCCGTGGCGGAGGGGGGCGGGGGCTACGAGCCTGGCGGCACCCTGGCGCCGCTAGTCGGCTTGGCCGTTGGCGACGGCGCCGTGGCGCTTCGCGCTTCTCTCCCAGCCCCTTCGGCGGGCTCGCCTGCGGCGCCGGGGCCAACGAGGCGGGCGGCAGCTGGACGCCGCCGGTCAACGCGGCCGTTGACGCCGTGGCTGTGGCGGACGGGGACGGCGACGCGGGAGAGGACTGGGTGGGGATGGCGTGGCGACGGCGTGTCACTGCTGGTGTCGCCCCCCCCCCGCACTGTCGGCGGGCTCGCGTGCCGGGGGGACGGGGGCGACGAGGCGGGCGACAGCTTGGCGCCACCAGTCGGCGCGGCCGTTGACGCGGTGGCCGTGGCGGAGGGGGACAGCGCCGCGGAGGAGGAGTGGGTGGGGGTGGGGTGGCGAAGGCGCTGTGTCGACTATGTCATTCAGAAGCAAACACGTCGGACGCTGAGTATACCGCATTGGCGGCGACGGGAGCAGTGGGTGGGAAGAGACCAGTCGGACGACTGGGGAGAAAGTTGATGTGTCCGGTTTTGTCTGGAGCTGCCATGCTGTGGGAGCGGGTGTCAGTGAGCGCGGAAACCAAGCGTACTCTGAGATGAACCCCCCCAAAGAGCAGGGTATCTGCCATGTACTGTGCAACTGACACTGTATCATCCAGTGGATCACGTGCCTGCGCTTCCTTGAATTTGTCCCGCCGCCTATGGCTGCCCCCATTGCTTATTCTCAGAAAAAACACGACGGTGTGTCTCTTGACATGCACTCCGTCCATTGTGAAAAGGTTCGACCAGGTTCGATGTTGTTTTGTTTCCGCCCGTTCTGTGTGTGAGCAGACGACCATCCTGTAGTGTAGGTGCGGCTGAGAGGAGGGCATCACCGACCGCAACTCGACCAAAACACGTCTCGGTAAAGACGCCCGCCAGTGGTGCTATCAAGTGCGCTGAGAATGGCTATGTGGCGGGTTTTCTGCAGAGACGTCTCCTTCATGTGATTTCAGGCCCCGGCCTGTCCATCCTTGAGATTACTTGGGCGCCACTCCCACCCATGCTGCTCTTTTCTAGACGTAGTTTTTGTTACAAGCTCCATCCATACACCTACACCGAGGGGACGCACCCAAAAAACTGCCCTAAAGGCTATCTGAGGATGCTTCAGAGAGCATGTTGACTTTCGGGGTCAAGAAGAGGGGTTTTTGAAGGCACACTCGGTCTACTGTGTCTCAGCACGCCGCCGATGTGAGAGAAAGTGGATGGACTACCCACCGGACCCCACGCTACCCTTGTGGTAACTCGTATGTGCCACAATCGACTGTACGCTACTCATGTGTGGGCAGCGCACACTTGCCGACGCATGGTCACAGAGGAGCCGGACGAAGTCCGTGTCTCTTCAAAATGCACCAGCCCCTCACCGACCCCATCAGCCGCGCAGCGCACAGGTATTTTTTTCATCCTTGATGTTTCTGCTCTGTCCATGCGGTACATTGCCTTTATTGTCTTTTATGACGCTTCGTGCACTACCAAGGGCGCCCATACCGAAGTGAGGACTTCAGTTTCGTTCTGTAGGAGCCTCAGTGTCCATACTAGGGTGTGACACAAAAAAGAGCTGCAGAGAGACTGCAGTTGGAGCGCAAACCCCACCCCAAACCATAATCGTAGCCTCCGAACCTTACCCACCCTGTTGCTTTTGACGGAGTGCTTCCGTTGCATGCATCTCCCTGAGAGAAAGGGACAGGGAGAGGATGTAGACGCAAATGGAGCAGCTGGAAGAGATCAGCACCGAACGTGCGGGTGGATAGGAAGCAGCGGGGCTGGTGACGCAGTGCAGGGACTGTGGGGGTTCTCGGAGTCATCTGGAGAAGACACAAGCAGAAGAAAAAATGTGCGGGGCTGCTTTCCAGTGGGCTATAGAGGTACGTGGGCCAGGCATATGCAGGCGCATCACCATGTGGGGTGGGTGGGCAAGACACTCGTCGCCGATAGGCATGAGGCAAGCCCCATCGAGCTGGGCAAGACGGGTCAAGATACCGAAGATCGACATGGCTGCTCCGGCACACGTGAAAATTTTGACAATATACTTTCCAAGGAATGGACTGGGAACTACAGCATTAACTACAGCATTCGAGAAATGATCGAAAGCGGCGAGTCCCATTGTCGCTCATCTTTGCTTGCTTGCACCGGGGGTTTGTCCGCCCGGAACCACCGTTCTCACCCCGTGGCAAGCCCCCTCCTTGGCATTGTTTTGGCAGGAGGGGCACGCCCCCCCCCGGTTGTTGGCCTCTGTTGGGGTATCCGATTTTGATGTGAGTTGCCCGCCCTTTGACGGTGATGGCGGGCGCTTAGCGCCTCCACGAGGTCCAACGCCGGTGCCCCCTGGGCCCAATCTGCGGCGCATAGCCGCTGTGCACTTCGCCTCGCTCGGCCCGGCCCCTACCGCGGGACAGGTGAGCGCACCGCCGCTTCTTCGGCGCATCCCCCCTCGCCTGGCGCGTGCACGGTCCCTCCTCCTTCCCGGTGGTCTTGCGTGAGAGCAGGGGAATTGTGTGCATTCGTGTGGAGGCGGGTGGGTCTGTGAGACCCGCCATGGCGCAGCGAGTCAAGATGGAGCGCCTCGACGGCGGCTCGCTTCGGCCAATGCCGTTCGTAGCGCTGCGGTCTGGTTCGGGCCGAGTCGTCGCCGATGCCGGGGACGGCATCGACCTGACGCGCCTGTTGCTCGCGTGGACGGGGCTGGGTGGCGACGCGGCTCTTATCTGCTCCTTTGCGGACCGGGGTGCGGCCGCCGCCTGGCTGGCCGCGCCGCCCTCGGTTCCGGCGTGGGCGAAGCGCACCTGCGTGGCGTCCAACAACTCGGCAGTCATTTGTCTCGACGTCGACGTGGACGACGGCTCGACCCCCTTTTTTGCCCTCCTCCGCGCGGTTGGTGGTCACCTGGCCGCCGACGGTAGCTCTTCTCTACCTCAGCTGATCAACACCATCACGTCGCTGAACGGGGAGTGCGCTGTGGCCCGCATGCTTCCATCCAAGGCCGACGCTGAGACCTGGTTGGTGACGCCAAAGGTGCCCCAGTGGCTGTTGGCGTCGGTACCCGAGAGGCCATCGTCGGGGCTGGCCGACCATCTTGGCAGCGTGATTGTGCTGAGCGACGACGAGGCTAAGACAGACGAGGACGAGGAAGTGGAGCGCGCGGCGTTCCACAGGGCCGCGCGTGCGCTACCCCCGCCCCCCCCCCTCAATCGCTCTCTACTCTGCAGGGCCAGCGTACGTGACGGGCGGCTCCTGCCGCTGGCGTTTCCGCGGGACGCGGGCACGGGCTCGGTCACCATGGGCACTGGGCAGCTCTCGGCCAGGGCCACTGCGGCGCACAACTCGCGCACGCTCTCGGCGCGTGCATCCCTTTCTTCCTGTGTGCCGTCTTCTACCACCATCGCGAGTCAGTCTTGCCGCCGCCGCCAGCGCGACTCTGCGGCTTCACCACGAGCGGGGACGCAGAAGGCCTCACCCCGCGCTGCATCCCCCCCCCCCCCCCACGAGGACTACTGCCTTCTCGCCACCGAAGTTTTGCTCTCCCTCCTCGGACAGGCTTTCTTCGTTGGCCCCCACCCAGGGGGCCTCGGTGTCTTCCAGCCTGCGGCCGGCATCGGAGAGCACGAACGGCCACAGCAGCAGCACAAGCCCCCTCGGTTGGCGCCCCAGCTTGGCGGTGGGGGATGCCGTGACGGTGAAGCCAATGCCGTCGCCGCCACAAGCGCGCACCCCGTGCTCCTCGGCGGGCACCCCGGTGTTGTTGACGTGCACCCCGGTGCTGGCGGCGTGCACACCGGTGCGGGCGGGAGCCACTCTTCGGGGCGCCCCCCCCGAGAAAAGGCTACGACGGTCTGCGGCCGTGCCGTTCGATACGGCACGGTTGGCCAAGGGCATCCTGCGGCGCGACCGAGGCCTCTTCGTGACGGGTGGTGGCGGGGTTGGAAAGACGCGCCTGCTGCACGAGTGCGTGACCGAGTACCGCCAAGCCCAAGGCGGCAGTCGTTTTGGGCTTCACGTCGTGGCCCCTACGGGCGTTGCCGCAGCTGTCGCCGGTGGCGTGACCCTGCATGCTTTCTTGCGCTTGCCAGCGGGGTGCTTTGACGAGTCTCTCTCGGAGGAGGAGGACGCCGAACGCCTCTACTCTACGATGGCCAAGTCAACTAAGAACCGGCTGGCGGACACGTCGCTGCTCATGATGGACGAGGTCTCCATGGTCAGCAGCCGCATGTTCACCCTCGTCTGCTACTCCATCGACAAAGCACACGCCGACCACAACTCGGGCCGCCCGTGGCGGATGGTGGCGTTTGGCGACTTCCACCAGCTGCCGCCTGTGCGGAGGGGTGAAGAGGACAAGTACGACACCCGCGGATTGTACGCCTTCCGGTCGGTGTATTGGATGCGTTTGTTTTCGGACCAAGAGCTGGAGTTGAGGTACGTCTGGCGGCAGGAGGACAAGCAGTTCATTGATATGCTGTCCCACCTCCGAGTCGGGGACGTCACCGACGGGCTGGCGGTCTTCTTGCAGGAGAGCGCCGATGCGTACCGCGCACAAGTGACGACGGGCGGGCTGACAAACTTGGAGGTCACCCACATCTTTCCTCATCGCGAGCGCGTCAAGATGCACAACGGCCAGTGCCTGTCGAGCATGGAGGCGATCAACGGCTGCAAGCGGGAGGTGTACACCTCGATCGACTACCCCATCAAGACGAACATGACGAAGGACGAGGTCACGCGCCAGCTGGACCAGTCGCTGATGGCGCCCGAGGTGCTAGAGGTCTGCATCGGGGCGCGCGTCGCGTCGTGCGCCTCCTCGACGGACGGCGACAAAGACGTGCCCAATGGCACTATCGGGACGGTCGTGCGGTTCAACACGGTCCCGTCCCACGGATCGAGTGGTAAGAGCACCAAAGTGCCCCTCGTGTGCTTCGACGCCGTGAGGGGCCCGGTAGAGATGGTGGTCAGGGCGACAGACATGAAGTTGCAGTCCGTCGCGCGGGACGGTGCGTACGCGAGCCGCTACCAAATCCCGCTCGTGCTTGCTTGGGCGGTCACCGTCCATCGCTGCCAGGGATTATCAATGGACGCGGCCGTCATGGACTTGGTGCCGTGCTTTGTGAGCGGCATGGTGTATGTGGCTTTGTCACGGGTGAGGACAATGGGTGGAGTGCACGTGCTCTCATTTGATCGAGAGAAGGTGCAGGCAGATGCACGTGTTGTTTCTTTCTACGGCAAGCAGCGGGACCTGAGCCATGTTTTTCTTGATTGCGCTCTGGATAATGGTCGTTTGTAGATGTCTGAGGGACGGGGGTTTGAGTTTGTGGGCGCCGCGTGTTATGCCTGTCTGGTTTCTGTTTGTTTTTTTCTTTGCCGTGCTGTTTTTCTTGCCAGTTTTCTCTGCCTCGATGCTTGTGTGCGTAGAGCTTCTCCCTCGTGCTCGATGATCATGCCATTAGTATGAGGATAATGTCTTGCCGTGGCGCCATCACGGAGCTTGCGTTTTTGTCGAGTGCAAAGTGAACAGAGGCGCACTAAAGAACAGTTCGACAATAAGGACAGAGGCAAGAACATGTCTGTCGGTCATACCCCGCCACCCACCCGCTACACTGACCTTCCCCCACTGCCAGTGACTGCCGCCGACACAGTCGTGGACGCCCTACGCCTCGTAGAGCGTGGCTCCTCCCCCGCGCCCATGTCACACGACGCCCCTCCCGCACGCACCCCCGGCGCACCTCACGCAATGGGCGATTGGTCCTCACCCGACAATGCACTCCCGGTTGAAGGCGAACTCCCGTCTTCCGACGGGTCGTCATCGGCAGGAGGGTTCTCCGGGGGGCTGGCACATATTGCAGCGGCCGAGTTCGCCTCGCCTCCCTCGCTCGCACTTGCTGGCGAAAGAACAGCAGCAGTCGCCCCCCCCGCGCCCAAGAGAGCCGCCGCGGAAGCCGCACTATCGGAGGTAGGTGCAGCAGCCGTTGGTGCGGCGGCCGTTTTTGACTTCTTTGTTGGCCTTGGTGCGCGCGCTCGAGCACCATCGGCTGCCCCCGACGGCTGGTGCCGCTTTCGAACGGCAGAAGGCGGGCGGCCACCACGAGAGGGGGGAAGTGGCGGTGGTCCATTGCTTGGGGCGCCGCCGCTTGCAGCACCGCCTCCCACCGCCACCGCCACTGCGGCCGCCACTGCCGCTGCAGCCGCGTCCGTGACAGGTGGCACACCGGAGCGGATACGCCGCCTCACGGCAAGCCTCTTGGCGCGGCACTCCGCGGCTACCCGCATGGCACGGAGGTAGTATGCGGCCTCCACGGCCACGTTACGGCCCTCCTGGATGCCGTCGCCTTGGGGCGCCTGATCGCCGTTTCCGAGCGCCCGGTTAACGGCGCCGGCGGCGCCACCCGGACGCTCCGCTGCTACAACGCCGCTATGGGGGCGCCCTACGCTTGCACCACCGCCATTGCCGGCAGCTGCATCGTCTCCACCACCACCTTGCTGGCCATCACGAGCGCTCGCGCCCGCATCATCTAGGCCGCCCACGCCGGCCGGGGCACCCCCCCCGCCGCTCTCTGCCGCCACGCCGCAGTCCTCCGATGCCACCAGGCCGTCAGCGGCCGCGTCCCCGTCGGCCACCGCGCCGGTAGACTGGCCGGGAACCCCCTACAGGTCTAAGCCCGAGATAATGAGAGATGAATGCCGACTCGGTCTGGCATCATAGGAGCCCGCCATCGTCTCGTTGACAATTCTCACCGCCTCCCTCTCGCACGTGCACAGGAAGAGTAGAGCGGCGACAACGTCGCAGATTTTCTTGGCCTCGAAGTCGGTCAGGTCGAGAATGACCAGCTCGTCGGGCACATTGTTCAGCTTCAGCCGCCTGGACGAGAGGGCCGGCGCGTTAAGCGACGGTTTTATAGCGACCATGCTCACACGAGGGCACCAAAGGGAGCGTCCCTTCTCCACTGTGAGCACGCCGTGTGGATTAGCCACCGTCCCCGGCGGAGCAGGCCCCTTACCTTTGCCAACAAATCGCCAGGTGGGGAGATGCTTGGTCCGAAAGTATGCCACCACGTAGCCCATCACGAGCGCCTTGGTTTTGCTTCCGTTGGCCGCCCTCATCACCCCGGTCGTGGCAGTCGAAGGAGCCACCGAGTGCCCGTCCGTCGTGCCCGCGCCGACAGCCACGCCGACAGAGGCGGCAGCCGCCGCCGTGGTGGGCGACGCGCCTGCCGGTCTCGTAGCCTCCATGTCGCTGCCGTCTGCCACCGGCTCCCCGCTGCTTCCGGCGGCCGCGTCCTCGCCCCCGCCCCCGCCGCCATCCCCCCCCAATGCGACGGGTGGGGCTGTGCCGGGCGTCGGCGGCGTCCCCGCGCCACCAGCCACCACCGGCGTGTTGGCCACGAGGGTGTGCGACGCGCCCGCCGCGCTCTCCGCACTGTCACCGCCAGCGCGCTCCCCACCGGCGGAGGGGCCAACCGACGCCAAGGTGGCGTCAGCCGCCTGCGGGCTCGCTGCGCCCACGTCGTTAGGCCCATGCGTAGCCCTCATGTCGCCATTTGCGGCGGGGGCGACATCCAGCTCGGAGGGGGTGGATAGTTGACGGGTGGGTCTTGATGGGCACTCCAACGTCTCGAGGGTGAGGCCAGCTTGGGCAATGAGGAAGGACTGGAAGGAGCTGAACACCCGCTGGCCAATCTTGCGGCTGAGAACGGCGGGGTTGTTTGATGCTGCCACGGTCGCGACGACGGCCTTGACGGCGGAGAGGGCGGCGGCGCTCGGCACACAGACACGGGGGCGCACATTGGAATAAGCGACGCGGGCTCGCAGTGCAGGCATGGTCATCATCTCTCTCGATGAACGTGTATCCGAGGACTCCACATCCTCGTTGTCCCTTCCACTCACGTGGGTGCGCAGGACCCGCCTCGTCTCGGCAACCATATGGTCCCCAGCCGCCCCTACAGAAGCAATGAGATTGTCGGTTACCTCCTTCCGCCAAACGTACCTTAACGCAGCGTCCACGAGGCGGGAGACGTTGTTGTCGCCCACATCAAAAAGCCCGACGCGATCATACACCGACATCCAGTCGATCTTGGTCGTCACGTCGTCTCCCAGCGTCGTGGCCCGGCTCATTGCCGAGTGCACGCTGCCATTGAGCGGAGTCAAGGCGCGCTGCAGGTCTTTAGAGGCCTTCAAATACCGGTTCAGAAGAGGCGCGACAGACTCCTTGGACCGACTGTCCGTGATGGACAGCCCCTTCAACGCCTCCTCAAACCGGTCCATGGCGCGTGCCGCACACACCGCGGGACGAACGCGTCACGACAGGCACAGACGACAGGGAGGGAGGAGGTCCGCCGAAATAGGGGGGAAGGTCGGCCACAATAGTGGGGGAGGTCCGCCACAGTGGGGGGGGAGGTCCGCCACAGTGGGGGGG
>Ga0209093_1001057_pt1 | contig 15528 bp, 8 predicted proteins | sample SidtaG_4_FD_187450 | JGI IMG/M metagenome (GOLD analysis project Ga0209093, IMG submission 187450) | Marine algal microbial communities from Sidmouth, United Kingdom - Sidmouth_Male1 metaG (SPAdes) (version 2) | ecosystem: Host-associated > Algae > Red algae > Unclassified | place: Sidmouth... | reverse complement strand
GCCCGCGTCGCCGCCGCCGCCGCCGCCGCCGCCGCCGCCGCCGCTGCCCCCAGCGCCGTCGCCGGCAGCGGCGGCGGCGGCCGCGTCGCCGCCGCCCCCACCGTCGGCGGGGGTGGGCGTGTCGCCGCCGCCGCCGCTGCTGTCGCCGCTGCCCCGCCGCTTGCGGCGCCACCCGTCGCCAACGGCGGGGGGGATGAGGTCGGCGGTGGCGGCCGCCAAGGCCGCCGCCGCCGCGTCGAGGCGCCCGCCCTCGTGGGCGGCAACGACGGCCGTATTGTAGGCAACCTGCGCGACCGCCCGCGGGGGGGGGTTGTCGCCGTCGCCGCCGTCGCCGCCGCCACCGCCGCCGCCGCCGCCGCCGACCGTGCCGCCGGCGCCGCCGCGGCCAGTGGGGACCGCCGCCAGCAGCCGTCTGCACCGCTCCCAGTCGCCAGCCGCAAAGGCACGCCGCGCGGCGGCCGCGGCCGCGGGGGCATCGTCGCCCATGGCGGGCGGGTCGTGCCCCCAGCGGCGGGGGCGGCTGGGGGGGTGGCGGGGAACCCGCGGCGGCGCGCCCACGCCGCGCGGCGCGGCGACGGCGGCCCGAGGCGGGCGGCGGGTGACGTTGCGCGGGCGGCGAGCCACGCCAACCAAAAGGGAATGGAAAGAAGCGACGACACCACGAATGAAACGGCAAAAGAGGGAGACGCCCGCCTCGTCAGACGCGCCCTGCCACCGCGGCGGCCGCGGCGGCGGCGGCGGCGGCAGCGGCGGCGGCGGCGGCCGGGACGGTGGGCGGGTGCGGGGGCGCGCAGCGGCTCTGCGATCGAGGACGGGCGCGGTGCTGTCATCGCCTCGGGCCGCGTATGTGGGGGGATCTGATCAAGTCCCCACCACGCTGCAACTTGAGGGCCGGGCCTGACACTGGTCAGCCACGATCAACCGAAAGGTGGCCCCCAGTGGTGCCGCGCCAGCTGGCGACCGGCCTCAACCGTGCAGAGTCAACACCCCTGTCGCGGGTGCGGGCACGCTCACGAGCCCCCATCGAGAGGGCGGATTAAGAATAGCGTAGTAACCAGCGGCAGGGAGGATGGTGTGCCAGAGACGTGAATTTATAGCTACAAGATTGGACCGGGTCCCCTAAGTAGTCCCCCGGTTGCCTGCCCCGTTTCCGGGGCGGGTCTTGGATAAAAGCACGGAGATGCATACAAAGGCAGGCGCCTGTACCGATACCAGTCGGTACGGGCGCCGCCGCATAAGAAGAGGTTGGCCGCTATACTCCCTGTGCTTCAGCCGCGGTAGCGGCGGCGTCGAGGCGGGCGGGAGGGCGACGCGCGAGAAGAGATGGACGCTGCCGCCCCAAAAGGCGCGGCAGTGGGCGGCGGCGCGGCCGGTCTTGTACCGTCCGGTCGGCCGCCGCCCCCATCGACAGGTACATAGGAAGGGGGGTGCGTGCCAGAGGCAAGGGCGCGCCCCCCCCCAACAAAGCAGGTACAGGCGGGTGGTGTCCGCTCCCTCCCCCGCGTCGGGGGCGTGGCGCGGCCCCCCCCGCAAAGCAGTGACGGCGGCGGTGTCCCGCCGGGTGGAAGGGCGGTGGCAGCCGCGGGGCGCTCGGCCGTGCGTCCCGCGGCGCTTCCCCCCGCCACGTCATGCCGGCAGCGGGTGCCGAGGGAGCGGGTCGCGCGTCAAATTGGGCGGCAGGCTGCCGCCCGCCCGCGCCCGCTGCGCCCTCGGCCGGCACTCGCCCGACAGACAGGCGCCCCCAGGGTGACGTGTTGATCGCGCCGCCGCGGTGCGCCGCCGCGGCGACACAAATCGTGCCAGTTACCAAGCGTACTGAAGCCAAGTACAAAAGCATAACCAGCGGCAGGGAGGATGGTGTGCCATCAAAGGCGGAGATAGCTGGCGGGGGTGTACCGCCCCAGCAGCTCCCGGGATCCCACCGACGCGCGCCAGCGCGTCCGGATGTAGGACTGCAGGGACGTCTGCGTCGAGACGTGCCCCAGGAGCTCGGCGATGGCCGCCACGGGCACTCCGAGCGCGTACGCCTCGGACGCGGCGCCCTTGCGCACGGAGTGGCCCTGGTACACGCCGCCCAGCGGCGTGCGGAGCGGGACGACCTCCCGCAAGCGCATGAGCCACCTGCCGGTGACGCGCGACGCCAGGTGGAAGCGCCGCTGCGTCGGCGACGCCGCGGGGTTGGAAAACAGCATGGCCGCCGCGTGACGTCCCGCCGCGTAATGAGCCGCGAGGACGCGGCGCACCAGGAGCATGGGGCGGTCGGGCGTGTCGGCGGCGTTTAGTGGCACTGAGAAGGTATGCCGCTCCCGCCCTGAGCGCAACGCCATCTTGAAATCCACCAGCTGCGCCTCCAGCGCCACGTCGGTGAACCGCAAGTCTTGGGCGCGGATGCACGCGGCCGCGCCGGGTCGGTTGAAGAGCATGTAGGCGAGGGCGAGGCCAGCCGACTGGATGCGCAGGTACGAGTCGGTGGTGGCCAAGCCAAATTCCACCACCGCCAGCATCCACGACGCGGGCAGCGGCAACCGCTGCGGCGGGAGCGCGCCGGCACGCGTCAACGCACCGGCACGGAAGCCGAAACGGGCGAGCCGCACCAGATGGTGGGCGAGCGGGTCCGGCAGGCCGGCGACAACGTGCACGGCCTTGACGGCCGATAGGTACTTGTCCAATGATGGGGGGGTGAGCTTGGCGCGCTGATGCTCCCACACGATGTATCCGACCATTGTCGCGGTGGAGGCAGGCAGGGGCTCGCGCCCGTGGGTTGCGCAGTAAAGGAGAAAGCCGCGGAACTTGGACATGTACGATCTGCTCGTCGAGGGCCGGTAGCCGGCCTGCAGGAGCCCCGCCGCCGCGGCGGGGTCAGGCAGGTCGGCTACGTGAGGCGCGGTCAGCCGCTGAAAGAGCCGGGTCCACCGGTCGGCGTCATTCCGGATGCCAGGGCGCCGCGAAAGCGGAATACCGCAGTCCGCCAAAAAGGCGACGCGGCCGGTCGAGCCGTCGGCGACGGCGGGTCGCGGTAAACCCCCTCGGCGGGGGGAAGGAGCTCCCACGACGAGCAGGTCTCCACGGCGCGCGCCCACCAGGGCTGTGCCCGCCACACCGGGGCGACCACGGTCGCAGTGACCCGCTCCCGAATCACCTTGTCCAGCACGGCGCCCATCAGGGTGAACGGGGGATTGGCCCAGGCGTTCTCCCCCGCCCATGTGAAGAGCAGGGCGTTGGCCCCGAGGGCGCCGGGCGTTAGGTCCTTCGAGTAGAATCGGACGCACCGCGTGTTGAGCTCCGTCGCGAAGAGGTCGACGGAGTGAGGTCCATACTGGGCGTCGAGGCGGCGGAAAGCCGCCGGCGCCAACGACCAGTCGGTCGAGTCGACCGCTCGGGAGAGGCGGTCCGCCCACACGTTGAGCGCCGACGCGATGTACTCGTGGCGGAGCTCGACATGGAGCTCCGCCAACACCGCGTGCAACAGCCGGTACTCGGCCATCAGCGCGACGCTGGGGGACGACTGGGCCTGGAGCACGCCGAGAGCCACCATTGAATCGCACTTGAGCCGGATGGTAACGCCCGACGGCGGCAGCAGGTGGCGGAAAGACAGCAACGCCAACCGGATCGCGCCGAGCTCCAACAGGTTGATGTGGAGGTCGGCGCGGTCCGGAGCGTGGTGGCCCCGGGCCGTCGCGGAGCGGTTGAGCACGGCGCCCCAGCCGAGGCGGCTCGCGTCGGTCTCCAGGAGCATGGTCGGGCCGTCGGGCCAGATCGGCCGCGCCAACGTCAACCCCGAGGATGCCAGGCCGCTCCACCACCGCAGGTCCGCGACCGCCTGGTTGCCCAGGCGGCAGTCGCCGCTGCGCGCGTGGCGGTAGCCCATCGACGTGAAGAGGCTCCGCAGGTGGAAGCGGGCAGGCACCACCGACAGTGTGGTGGACACCGCCGTGCCACAGAAAACGCGCAGGGCGGAAAACCGCACCCAGCGCTGGTGCGCCGCGGCGAAGCGGAGCAGGCCCTTGGCCAGCGACTCGATCGTGTCCGCACGCTCCAGCGGCAGTCGGTAGACGCCGTTGGTCGTGTCCACGACGTGGCCGAGCAGCTGCGCTGACGTAGAACCGTCGTGACGGCCCTTCTCCGGGTGCAGCCACAGGCCGAGGGAGTGGAAGATGATCCGCACCAGCTCGTACCCCCGCGCCGCGTCGGCCACCGTCGCCGGCTCGCCCGGCATGGCGGGGGGGGCCCCGCCAAAGTCGTCCACGTAGGAGATAATGCGGAAGCCCAGGGAACGGAGGTACTGGACGAGCGCGCGCACGACCTTGGTCCACATGTACGGGGCGAGGCTCATGCCGAACGGCATGGTGACCGGCACAAACACCCGTCCCAAGGTGGTGAACGCCAGGTACTTGCGGTCCTCCGCCCGCAGCGACAGATGATGGTAGGCATCCTTGATGTCCCATACCAGCAGGGAGTCGTCGGGGCGGAGCACCTGGGAGAGGTCGTGGAGGGTCTCGTACTTGAACTTGCGCACGTCCACGTGCGCGTTGGGGTGCGTGTAGTCCAAGACCTTGCGGGGCTTGCGGCCCTTCCGGACGATAAACGCCGGAGAGATGCAGTGCAGCTCCGAGATGGCCGCCGCGTCGCCCGTGACCTCCTGAATGTAACCCGCCGCTAGGTCCTTCTCGAGCTGTTCCGCCATGAACGCCGTGTCGTCGGCATTCAGCGGGTAGCCCGGGGAGTGGCAGCGGGGGGGGGTCGATGCCCACGGGATAAAGATCCCGTTTTCGAGCACGTCGAGCACCCAGTCGGAGGCGCCCATCGCCTGCCACTGGGGCAACGCCGCCTTGATGGCGGCGTGAGGTGGGGAGAAGGGGGGCGTGTGCATTGGCTCCTGCAATGCGGCCCCCATCTCCCGGCGCCACTTGGACGCCAGGGCCTCTGGAGCGAGCGATGGCGCCGGCGGGGAGGCTGTTCCCGGCGGCGCCCGATCGAAACTTAGGCACGGCCGCGGCCGCGCCCGCGTCCGCCGCGCTCCACGCCGCCGCCGCCGCGTCCAAGTGCGGCTGGGCGGCCACCACCGCCCGAGCCACCCGCATTGCGGGACGGGCCGGCATTGGCGCCGCCGGCGCCGCCGGCGCCGCCGCGACCGCCGCGCCCGCCGCCGTAGCCGAAACCGCGTTCCAGCGCGCCAAGCTTGGCGGAGGCATAGGCCTCCTGGCGAACAACACCGGCGAGGAAACGGCGGGCACCCTCGCCGCGCCGCCCATTGCGGGGAATGGCGTCGGCGTGGGCGTAGGCCTCGGCGAGGCTGGGCTCAGTCTGCCGCATGGCGAGGTAGTCATACCGCGCCGCGCCGATGGAGAAGATGCGGCGCGAGCCGACGGAGACGTAGTCCGTGAAGGCGGCGTACTGCTGCGTGGTGAGACCGGCCGTATGCTGGACGCGCAGGGCGTCGTTATGCAGCTGCTGGACCCACGCGAGGATCTGGTACCAATGCCGGGCCTCGTGCTCGTCCCGGCTGCCGGCGGCAAAGTCGGTCGCGTGCACGTTGTCGACCGGCTTGAAGGGGACGGGGAGTCCGTCCGCGCGACGGACGTCGTGGGGAATGGAGAAGCTGCGGAGATAATCGCCGGCGACGGGGCGCGTGGCCCGGTCGAAGTCGTCGACGGCAAAATCCGCCCCGCCCCGGTTGCCGCCGGCGCCGGCCGCGGGCGGGCGGCCGTAAACACCTCCGGCAGCGTACGGCGTAGAGGGCCACTCGTAGCCGACGCTGCTAGTACCCTCGTCGTCGTAGGCAGCGAGGAAGTTGCCGTCGTCGGCGCCCTCGCCTCCGTCGACGGCAGGCGGAGGGGGAGCCAACGGGACGTGGGCAGCGGCCGCGCCACCGGTGCCGGCGGCCGGCGCCGCGTCGGTGGCGTCGGTGGCGCCTTGCCCGGTGGGGGCGGGGAGCCCATCGGGCGTCGCCGCTGCCAGGGCAGCGGTCTGGGCGACGAGCTGGTCGTTGGCGGTGGCGAGCGCCGCCTCGGAGCCGACCAGCTGGGATTGAAGGGCGTCGAGCTGCTGCTGCAGCTGCGTCACCGCGTTGTGGTCGTCCGCCGCGGAGGGGGGCGGCGGGGTCACCATGAGGGACGGTCAGCGGGGTGGCCCGTCCGAGTAGGCACGTCAGCCACAGGACCCCGAGGTGGGATCCTGGGAGGGGAGTCTCTTCGAGCGCGTCCACGGGCGACGCGCGAGAAGAGATGGACGCTGCCGCCCCAAAAGGCGCGGCAGTGGGCGGCGGCGCGGCCGGTCTTGTACCGTCCGGTCGGCCGCCGCCCCCATCGACAGGTACATAGGAAGGGGGGTGCGTGCCAGAGGCAAGGGCGCGCCCCCCCCCAACAAAGCAGGTACAGGCGGGTGGTGTCCGCTCCCTCCCCCGCGTCGGGGGCGTGGCGCGGCCCCCCCCGCAAAGCAGTGACGGCGGCGGTGTCCCGCCGGGTGGAAGGGCGGTGGCAGCCGCGGGGCGCTCGGCCGTGCGTCCCGCGGCGCTTCCCCCCGCCACGTCATGCCGGCAGCGGGTGCCGAGGGAGCGGGTCGCGCGTCAAATTGGGCGGCAGGCTGCCGCCCGCCCGCGCCCGCTGCGCCCTCGGCCGGCACTCGCCCGACAGACAGGCGCCCCCAGGGTGACGTGTTGATCGCGCCGCCGCGGTGCGCCGCCGCGGCGACACAAATCGTGCCAGTTACCAAGCGTACTGAAGCCAAGTACAAAAGCAGAACTCGATGTGGCCTCGCACGCCGCGCCCTGCGCTTGCGGTTTCTCCGCCCCGCCCGCGCGGCGTGGGCGCACCGAGGGGCGCCATGGTGCCACACCAACCCCGCCGCCCCGCTCGTGAGGGCGCTTCGGCGCGTGGCGCGCCGACGCGCGCCGCCGCCTCGGTCGCCGGGCCCCCGCACGCGTCGACAGTGGCGCCCGATCGGCCGTGCTCGCCGCCTCGTCACTCCGTTGCCGCCGTCGGCGGTTACCCCTGCCCGTCGCGGCTGGTCGCCGCGGCGGTCGCTCGTTGATGCGTCACGTCCCGGATCGTCCCGGCCGCTGACATTGCCGCGGGGGGTCCCCCCCTTTTCGACGCGTCCCGGCCAGTGCCGCCCGTGTCGTGTCCGCGACTCACCCCCGCCGTCGCGCCAGTCCCCTACATCCCGACGAGGTGCGTGTCGGTCGGCGGCGTCGGTCGGTCCCGCCCCGCCGTCGGCCACTGTCCGACCGCGCGCGTGTCACGCCCGGCGCCACCCCATCCATGAGCCTGGCGTCCGCGGTCCGACCCCCGCGCCCCCCCCACTCCATCTTTTTTGCAGTTCGCGTGCGGACTCCCCCCCCCCCGCCCGTCATGGACATCCCGACCGTCCACGGCGCGCTGCTGCACGCCGACGGGCTGACGACGTCGCCCACCGGCCTCGGCGGCCTCGGCCTTTCGGGGTCCCGCCCGCGGCGGCGAGGCCGCGCCGCCGCCGCCGCGGCCGCGTCGGTGACGGGCGGGGAGGTGGCGGCGGCGCTCGGCCGCGCCTACTCCATGACCCCGGGCGACGGGGCGGCGGCGGCGGGGGCGCTGCTGGAGGCGGGCGCGCTGGAACCGACCGCCGCCGCGGGCGTCGGCCCGGGCGTGGGGGGGGAGGGCGCCACCCGCATCGTCGACGCGGTGCGCTACGTGCTCGTGTACGCGCGGGACGGGCGGGCGGTTGGTCTCAATGCGTTTTTTGCGACGACAACCGCGCTGGTGCGCGGCGAAGCGCCGGCCGACCCCGCCACCGCCGTTGCGGCAGCCGCGTCGGCAACGACGATACGTCACCCCTTCCCCCTAACCGTTCGCCCCGCCCCCGAATTTGTTTCCTCCTTCAACGACACCTTTGGCGCCATCTGCGCCAACGTCCTCCTCCGCGGCGGCCGGGAAGTGCAGTATGAACGGTTGCGCACCGACCCGTCGTGGCGTGTGTACCTCGCGCACGTTGCGGAAGCCGCTCACGTGACTGACTGGGCGGCGTTGACACCCGCCGCCCGCCTGTCCTTCCTCTTCAACCTGTACAATGGCCTCGTCATGCACGCCAAGCTCGTCTATGGCCACGCGGGGACGCTCGCGTCGCGGGGCTCCTTTTTCAACACGGCCGCCTACGTGCTCGGGGGCGTGCGCTACTCCCTCGTCGAGTTGGAGCACGGCCTCCTCCGCCGCAAGGCGGCGGCGGACAAGCCGTCGTCGGCTGCCCCGCCGTCGCCGCTGATCGTGGACACCGTCGAGCCCCGCATGCACTTTGCGCTCAACTGTGGCGCACGGTCGTGCCCGCCCGTGCGTGCCTACTTGGCCGACGGGCTCGAGGCGCAGCTGGCGGCGGCCGCCGCCGACTTTATCGACTACACCCTCGAGGTGGGGGGGGGGGCGACGGGCAAGGCCGCCCCACCACCCGCCGGCCCGGACCAGGCGGGCGGCAGCGACGGCAGCACGTCATCTGCCGCCGTATCGCAGGCGTCGGCGGCTGGCGGCGGCGGCAGCGGCGGCCGGGCGACGGTCGTCAGCCTCAGCCGCCTCTTCCGCTGGTTCCGCCGCGACTTTATCGGCGGCGGCGGCGACGCGGACCTCCTCGCGTGGATCACTGCGCGCGCGGGGCCAAAGGCAGCGGCGCGTCTGGCCGCCGCGGGGTCCGCCCCCAAACTCTCCTACCAAAAGTACGACTGGCAGGACAATGGGGATTGGAACGCCAAGCCGGACATCCGCTACATGCGGGTGTACGACCTGAGCTTCCGGCGAAGCGCGTGAGCGACAGGCGGGGCGGGGGAGGGGGGGGGGTGCGCCCGCCGTCGGTGGATGTTGTTTTGTGTGGCTTCCGCCACCCCACGCCGCGCACGTTGAGGGGAACTGCGTGGCGTACGCCGGTCGGTCGTCTGCGTGTCATGCAGCCGCCGCGGCGCGCCTGTATCCCATCACTTGTGTCTCTTGTTGGGGAGGGGTTTTTGACTGTGGGGGGGAGAGCTGTGTGAATTTGCCTGGACAACCACCTCACCGGTGTACGTGTCCACCTCGCCGGTGTACGTGTCCGTTCCCTAATGTGCGAGGCCATCACGTGCACCCGGAGATGCAATCAATATCAACAAAATTAACGGCATGCTTGCGCTTACGAGTCCCGTCGCCGCACTGCGGCAATAGGCCCAAAGCCTCGGTCGGTGCCACCCCGACAAGGACGGCCACCCGCTACGCCGTATGCCCGCAGTCGACAGCTCCCCTCTCTGGTGGCCAAGTCATGACACTGGCGTCACCGCCTGGTGCATCCCCTCAGCCCCGAGCAGCCGCCTGCACTGCCACTCCCCGAGCCGCCCACCGCCCCCTCCCGACGTCTACCGCCCAAAGCTGATACGCTGATCGACAGCCACGTTGCGCCGCACCGGCGAAAACGAACCGTCTGACCAAAACACGCGCACCTCGTCGACGACCGTCGCGTCGCCCACCCCAAAGTGCACAATGTCCAGCTGCGACTGGTGGTTAGCACCCCCCGCCGAGCCGACCCGCCGGCTCCGCGTCGTGTTGCCGACGCGCACGGTGACGAGCGCGCCAGCCGCCGCAGAGGTCCGCGGCCAGTTGCGCCGCACGCGGACGGTGAGGTAGTGGCGTCCCGGCACGCAGGCGGGGAGGATGTTGCGGTAGAGCGCCCAGGTGCCCGCCGCGGCCACGTCGTCCCGGTCTCCATTGCCGACGAGGACGTCGAGCCGCCCGTCGCTATCGTAATCAAAGGCCTGCCCGGCGTCGCCGCGGCCGTTGGCCACGTCTGCGACCGCACCATGGGTTGTGGACGTGTGAAAGGTACCGTCACCGAGGTTGTACAACAGCACATCGGGCTCGCGGCGGCCGGTCGCCCCACCGCAAAAGACCATCACGTCCACGTGGCCATCATTATCAAAGTCCCCGGCCGTGACACCCGTCGAGTGGCAGGCGTCCGTGAGCCCTGCAGTTGCCGTCACATCGTCGTAGCGGCCGGTCCCGGTGTTGCGGAGGAGCACGTCGGGCGCGGCGCCACGCACGACGTACAGGTCAAAAAAGCCGTCGTTGTCCATATCAAACTCAACAACCGCAAAGGCCGGCGCGAGGCGCTCCACGAAAAAGGGAATGTGGCCCAGGCGTGCTGTTGTCTCATCGACAAACTGGAAGGGGCTGACCTGCCGGTACAGGCGGAAGAAGGGGAAGGAGACAACGTCCGCTCGCCGGTCATTGTCCATGTCGGTCAACACCAGCTGCTCCCCAATCGTGTCGTCGAGGCCGCTGCCTGGCCGAAAGACGTACTTGCCGCCGCCCACGTTTTCATACACCTGCTGCCGCGGGCCGGGCCCGGACAACACAACGTAGTGGAAGAGGATCAAGTCGAGGTCCCCATCGCGGTCAAGGTCGACAAAGCGGGGAGAGCGGCCGCGGCCGCCCATCGCCGCCAACCCTGCCACCTCCGTGTCGGCCCGATAACCGGTGCCGTTGATGTTGCGGAGGAACACAGGCGGCTGCGGGTGCACGCCAAACGCGCCACCGAGGGTGACGAGCAGGTCAAGGTCGCCGTCCAAGTCCACGTCGCCGGCCGCTACCCCGTGGATGTCGTCAATGAAGGGAAACAGGTCGGGCGCCCGCGCATACGTGCCGTTGGGACGCCCATAATAGACGAGCGTTGGGTCGAGGTTGTGCTGCGGCAGCACGAGGTCGTACACGCCATCGCGGTTCAAGTCTGCAACGACCGGACCGCCGTACTTGAGCCCCGCCGCCGCGGTGAGTCCGACCACCGCCGAGACGTCTTGAAAGAGCTCCCACGAGCGGGGGTGTCGGGGGGCCGGGGGAACGGGCATGGCGGTGGTCGCCACCACGACGGCCGCCGACGCAGCGGCAATCAGCAGCGAGGCAGAACGAGTCATGGTAACTCGGAGGAAGGGGGAAGGAAGAACACGTCACCGGGCTCCCCAGGCGGCGGCGGACAGACGCTACCTCTTGGCGAAGAGTCGAGGGCGGTGGCCCTTACGCCACCCCAGCGCCATCGCAGTTAAGATTCGAAGCGCCCCACCCCCCATGGCGGTGGTCCCCCGTCAGACTCCGCAGCTCCACCACACGGGCAAGCCGAAGAGGCGCTGCGCGTCGCCCATTGCGGCGGACGACGGAGAGCAGCATACCCCGTCGCCCATCGCAGAGAAAATGCATGTGCTACCCAAACGCAACGGCGAGTCGAGAGGAGAGATGATGGCCTGGACGAGGACGAGGACAACGGGCGGCGTGGTCATGTCACCGGAGCAAACGCGGAGGTCGCTTGGAAAAGAGCAAGGGTGGGAGTGGCGATGTTCACATTCAACGTCCCGTGATTGAATTGATAGAGGGTTTTCGTCGCTTTCTTTTCAGTACAGTACCGGCTGAATGTACACATGAGGCAAAGTGGGGGGCTACTCCTATGATCCTCACGTCCGCGCCTGTTCTTGACCGCGCTCGAGTCAATACTCTTTCTGTACATCAGACGACGTTGACGCGCGTCTCAGCGACCGAAACGAATGGAGCTAGTCAGTCGTCTCTTTCTGTCGACGGCAACTCGCAGACCCATGAGCATTGGTGTATCTATCAACTGTGGCCCAAGCCCAAACGCCGAAGGCAGCGGAGCCTCAAACCATGCCATCTCCTGGAAGTTGCTGCCGTAAAAAATGCTGACGACATGGCCGGAAAAAACCAGCAGCACCCCGGCCTACCTTGTTTAAGAGTTGTCAACCTCGTACTGTACCAAATGACTCCGAGCAGGCAGGAGCCCGCCACCGCTTCGTACCAGCAACAGAGACCTCTGGTGTGCCGACACAAACAATTGCAGAGCAAGGAGAGGGTGTCGGCCAAGACTCACATCCGCAGGGGAAGATGCTCGTACATTGGCTGGAGCGGTTGCAGCGGCAAGCCTTGAAGAAAAACACAACGAGCGGACAAGCGCCGGCCGCGGTAAGCAATACACAAAGACCGGAAGGAAAAACACGGCTCACCACGCGACGTCACGGACGTGGGTGCGCACGGCGGCAGATCCTGCCCCGCTGCCCTACAGCATCACGCCTCCCGTCCAGGACATCACCGCATCGACCAAACCGCCAGCCGCGTAAGGCAGGCGCTTCTTTTGGAGGGGGGCTGACGAACCTGTCCCCCCATGCGCCGCGTCAGTATGCGCGTGCACACTGGCGCCGGGGGACACGAGCACACGACCTCGTCCGTGGCCTGGCAAGACAACGCAAGCACAGAATAAACAGGCGCAGAGCGCTAGTCGTACGACTCGCCTCCACATCACCCCACCTTCCCTCCTCCCGTCCTGCCATCATCTTCTCAACACCGAATACATATAGCGTCACTCCCCACACCCCAGTCACTCTCCCATCATCCCCAAGTCACTCTTCCATCAAAACGCAGCCACCTTGTTGACCGCCCGCCCCGCACACCCTACAAGGCGGCTCAGAAGACGGCGTCTGCCCTTACCCGTACACCAAGTCCTCCTCATCAAAGTCTACAGGCACTGGGCTCGGTTGGTCCTCCTCTTTGCGCGTGTGCGCGGCCTTGACGAGCGCCCCCACCGCCGCAAACAGCCCAATCCACGCCGCCCACTGCGTCAGTGCGCGGCCGGGCGTTTGGGGCGACGCAATCATCCCCACTGTCGGCACCCAAAACAACAAGACGGCGGCGACGAGCAGCGACTCGCGGCCATGTGTGAAGGCGCCCGTCCGGGTGAGCGTACCGCGCCCGAGGCCGAAATTGCCAAGCAGCGGCAGCAGAGAGAGCACCCACACAATGGCGCCAAAGGTGATGGACGCCTTACATGCCGATTGGCATTGCTTGCGGGCGGCCGCGTAGTTGGCGGCGGAGCCCCACGTCACAATGGCAGCGAGGGAGGTGGTGGCCAGGAACATGAGCTTTTGACCCGCGGGCGAAAGAGAGCCCGTCTGGGGGGGGGGTCCGAGGAAGTCCACGGTCTTGGATGCGCCCGAGTCCATGGTGTCGACCACCACGAAGGGGGGGAGGATGGTGGAGGACGACAATGAGTGGGGGAGTGAGAAAGGGAGTGCGTGGGTGCGAAGGAACGGAGCAATACGTCGGAGGTGATGCAAAGAAGAGGCCAATAGAGAAGGGTGGGAACCCGCCGGAAGGTTGGCGAAGGGGTGGGGAGAGGGAAAAGCGAGACCGAGCACGTGCCTTGCGCCAGCAGAACGGCGTCGAGCGACACGGTGCCTCGTGGGGCAAACACGGAACACGTGCAAGCACGACCACGGAACGGTCAGGTGGGGGGGTTGACGGGACCGACCCGTCCCGCCACCAGCTGCGGCTGCACGACGTGCCCCCCACCTGCGCGCGCTGCGCGAAGCGACGAACGGGAACACAGCGGCAGGCAAAAAACACTAAAAAGGAGCCGTTGCAACGGCCTCGCGCGCGCCTCGCCCCGCGGCCTCCGGTTACTTGTGACGTCAACCGCCCGGCAGACAGAAGAGCGCGCGGGCACCTGTCGGAAAGCAGCCGTGCGAGCACCGTGGGGGGGTGGCGACACCTGCTCTCGACCGCCTCGACAGCACGGCGCGCAGACACAACTTTGAAGGCGCCAATCATGCAACAGCGACCGCTGATTGGCTGCGGCAGGCGTTGTGAGTGTCGGTTTGCAATTGCACCCGGATGCTTCGCGCGACTCGTTCCGCGGCTCGGGAGAGGCATGCACGGATACCGAAGTTGATGGTCAGAGATTGACGTAAGCGCGAGTACCACAACTGCCACCATCGTGTACCGACCCTGCCGTGATGGCTCGTTCTCTGTGGCAACTTGCGCCACGCGCCTCTTCATCAACAGAGTTGGACGACCAGCAATCAGACAGCGCCTCCGCTATAAAATGAGATCAAGAGAGCCGCCATGACGCCGGCTTGGCGTCTCTGCCCAACCACTGGCATGGGAACGAAGTCCACCTTGTCACTGGTCGGCCGACACGGCGCTTCTGGAAGTGTGCGGTCCCCTTCGCCTATCGACTCGCGGCAAAAGATGGCTGTGGTCGTCCGTTTCCAGACACACACATTGCGTCAACAGTAGATGCGCATGACATGTAAGCTCGCACCTCAGCAGTTTGGAGCACAGCTCAAGGGCGTCCATCAAGTGGAATACGGCGCAGTTCTCTCTGGGAGATTGGAACAAAGAGCGCACGGAAAACCACATGCGTAAAAACTGTTGCGTGGACGACAGGGCTGTTGTCGTACCATTTACCTACACTGGTTCCACCGCAGTGTTCCCAAGTCTGCGAGTGACGCCAAACAGGTCTTCCGTCTGCTCATCGAGAGGTGAGCTTGCCCGCCGCGCGGACGACACTTTTGTAGCAACGTTTATCCTCACCGCGGGGGGTGTGGCGTGCGCAGGCAAGCGGGTGGACCCAGAAACGGCCGCCTGCTGGCAGCTGCCCGCGGCTGGCGCGCAAGCCCCGCTGAGCGAGCCGCCCGCCGGCCACGAGCGGGCCGCTCCCAAGCCAGTGGCGACCCCTGCCCTGGCCACCGCTGCGCCGCTAAGCCCGTCGGCCAGCACGCGCCGCGCCAGCAGAGGTGGCCCTTCTACAGTGGCCCCAGCGGGTGACCCCGCGCCGGGCCCTGCCGCCCGTGGTCAACGGCCGACGCTGCCGCACACATCGGCGGTTGGGTTCTTCACTTTGACGGGCATCCCACCGCCGGGCGGCCAGGCCCGGCCGAGCCACGCTTGCGCGGGCGACGGCCCAGTTCCCCCCCGCGGAGGCAGTATCATGCCCGTGGGGGTGGTGGGCGCACGCCCCGACGCTTCCGTCGGCGCACACACGGCGGTCGGCTCCCGCCGCGCCGCCGAGCGGCCCACCAGCACCAGCGCCGCGCGTCGCGTCGGCAGGCGGGGGGCGCCGCGGTCGACGCTCGGCGGCGCGCGTGGCGCGCGCGGGGGCGCGTGGGGGGGGGGGGGGGGGGGGGGGGGGGGGGGCGGCCACGTGCGCGCCGCGGCGGGGCGGGCGGCGCGGCAAAGGGCTCTCCCCCCCCGCAGAGCTCATAGCGGCGGCCGCCGCCGCCGCCCGGTGGGGCTCGACCACTCGAGTCCGTACGTACGTGGCGTGACCGATCGCATGGACGATCCGTGGAGTCTGGTTGTTTCCCGCCCACGGTACTTTGTGGGGCACAAGTACCAATGCACCCCCGCCAACGTCGGTGAGGCAATCGTCGGTTCCACTCGCCGCGGTCGCGATCCCGGTCGGCGGCGGCGGCCGCCGCGGATCTCCCTCGACCTTGCACCGGCCCGACGTGGGGAGGGGCGGCGGCGGCCGGCACGCTCAATCGCGCGACCCGCCGGCCGGCCAGTGGGCGGCGCCGCCACCGCGGCCGCGCCGCGCCACTCACGCGTGCAACGTCGACGGCGGCCGCCGCTCGCGCCGCCGTGCCGCCGCCGCCGCCACCGCCGCCGCCGCCGCCGCCGCCGCCGCCGTCCCCCCCGCTCGGCCGTTGCGCGCGCCGCCGGTTGCCACCGCGTCGTGACGCTGCCGCGCGGAGCGTGCGCGCCCCAC
>Ga0209093_1001056_pt1 | contig 15535 bp, 10 predicted proteins | sample SidtaG_4_FD_187450 | JGI IMG/M metagenome (GOLD analysis project Ga0209093, IMG submission 187450) | Marine algal microbial communities from Sidmouth, United Kingdom - Sidmouth_Male1 metaG (SPAdes) (version 2) | ecosystem: Host-associated > Algae > Red algae > Unclassified | place: Sidmouth... | reverse complement strand
TTCCTTATCCCGAATCGAGTTCGGGACAGGCTGTAGCTCGGCTATGCGTGTCAAATTTAGCCAAACATATAAAAAAAATAACTTCTTCATTTGGGATAGATTATTTTCTTCCTCTTCCCTAAAAAGGATATGTTTCATAATTGACTCAAGTTGCGGGATACTTCACCTTGAAAAATAACTCGTAACTCGCAACCCGTAACCAGCTATTCCTCCACAATTTGCATCGGACGATTGATACTCTCTTGAAGTGAAATAAATGTTTCGGTACGTTGAATGCCTTCTATCGGCTGGATTTTATCGTGGAGCACATCGCGGAGATGATTGGTGTTTTTGCAGACAATTTTCGCAAAAATACTGTAAGTGCCCGTCGTATAATGTGCGCCTACTACCTCCGGAATTTTTGCCAAATCCGCCGCCACATCGTCGTACATGGAACTTTTGTTGAGATATATCCCCAGAAAGGCGGATACATCGTACCCGAGTTTTTCATAATTTACGGAAAGGTTTGCACCTTTTACAATGCCCATTTCCTCCATTTTATTCATTCGAACATGAACCGTACCACCCGACACATGTATTTCCTTCGCAATATCGGTGTATGGTGTCTTGGCGTTTTTCATTAAAATGGATAATATCTTTTTGTCTATTTCATCAAGACTTACCTTTGTCATTTTTTTTGATTTATTTTCAATAAAAAAGCAAATTTATTATTTTTTTTTCAAAAAAAATCTACTTTATGGATAATTTTTAAAATAAATGCAAAAAAACACTACGTACATGTATGCTGCTTTTTTGTTTGGAAAACCTTTTCAAATTTAAATTTAATAAAAAATTGCATTGAAGTTATACTTGAAGTTGAAACCAATAGAGATTATTCTGAAAAATTTTGTGCCCATAAAATTAATGCTGATAATCAGCGAGTTAGACCATTCAAAATTCACTCATTCAAAATTCAAAATTAAGTCGAATTATCGCTCATGAAATTCGGTTAATCCATCCAATGGATTTTTGATAAAACGTCCCGGCGTGAGGTTGAGTGCCTGCATTTCATCTTTCAAAATATCTTGGTAATAATATGCCACCGAACCTATGTAATGAATAGACCATTGGTGACATTTTTCGTATTTCATCACATGTCGTACAAGAAATTCACGGAAATTTTGCCGCAGTAAATTTATAATATACGGATCCTCGCGATGGTCGATACAAAAACGCGAAAATTGTGCTACATAGCGACTCGGTATATCATTTCGATATACATTTCCAATGAACTCATCCTTTGTAATTTGGTATTGCTCGTAGAATTTCGCGGCAAGCTCTTCCGGCATTTCCCTGTAAAAATAGGCTTTGGTCAGCAACCTGCCAATGTGCGCCCCGCTTCCTTCGTCACCAATAATGAACCCTAAAGACGGTAAATTATCCACGATTTTTTCACCATCATATGCACAAGTATTTGACCCCGTTCCGAGTATGCAAACGATGCCCGGCTGGTCAAGGCTGCTTGCACGCGCTGCCGCAAGCAGATCGTGGTCTACTTCGTTATCTGAATTGGGAAATAGATTATTCAGTGCATCGCGCACTCTTTTATTTTCTCGTTCAGATGAGCAGCCTGCTCCGTAAAAGTAGGTTCGTTGGACAAGTTGTGGTGCAAATCCTAATTGCGGCAATAATGTGTCATTCAAACTTTTATGTATTTCATTCGTTGATACATAATGCGGATTAAGACCTATCGTGGAGAAATCCCTATACGGATTTTTCCCGTCTAATAATCGCCAACTTGTTTTTGTGGAGCCACTATCAGCTATCAGTAACATTTTAATTCTTATTTTTGCAAAAAAACAAACAAAGACAAAATTCCAAATTCCAAGCACCAAATTCCAATAAATCTTCGTTTTTCTTTCGAAATTTCAATATAAATATTCCGAAAAACACGATATTAAGTCTCTAAGTTCAACTTAGACTTAATCTTAAACTTAAACTTAATTAATGACTAATCCACCAACATCTGACAAAAAACTGAATGTATGGCTGCCATTATTGCTCGCATTTGTGGCTGCATTTGGCATTTTTATAGGTTTCCGATTGCAGGACAGCATGGCTTCTCCACAGCAAGTCTCCGTACTTCCATCAATTAGTGGTAAGCAAGAAGTCGGTAAAATCGAGGAAATTTTGCGATTCGTAGAGGCAAAATACGTAGAAGATGTAGAACGTGACGAACTCGTAGAGGTTGCTATCAACGGTATCTTGGAAGAGCTTGACCCTCATTCCAGCTATATTCCCGAAGATGAACTCGAAAATGTAAATGCCTCATTAGAAGGGAGTTTTGATGGAATTGGGATTGAATTTACCATCATAGACGACACGATACAGGTCATCTCGCCGCTTGCGGGTGGTCCTTCGGAAACACTTGGTATCCGCACAGGCGACAAAATTGTAGAAATCAATGACACTACCGTAGCAGGCATTGGTATTACTAACAGTAAAATCATGAAACGGCTGCGTGGCAAAAAGGGAACAGATGTAAAAGTCGGCATCCAACGCGGCATCAATCCCGAAGTCATACATTTCGACATCACACGCGATGAAATACCGGACTATAGCATTGATGTGAGTTATATGGTCGATGACAGGATTGGTTTTGTAAAAATCAATCGTTTTAGCAGCACGACTTACGAGGAATTTATGAAAGCTGTCGAAAAACTTGACGAGGCAGGTATGAAAGACCTCATCATTGATGTACGACAAAATCCGGGCGGCTACCTTCAAGCAGCGACGAAAATTGTGGGGCAGCTTTTTGACGATAAACGCCTGCTCGTATATACCGAAGGGCGCACCCAACGCCGCAATGAATACAAATCAACAGGGCGCAATTTTTATGATATTGATAATGTGGTGGTGCTGATTGATGAAGGCTCGGCGTCGGCAAGCGAAATTCTTGCGGGTGCGGTACAAGATTCGGACAGGGGCAAGATTGTCGGACGACGCTCTTTCGGAAAGGGACTTGTACAAGAGCAGTACAATCTCAATGACGGCTCCGCACTCCGCCTCACCGTAGCCCGATATTATACACCGTCGGGACGTTCTATTCAGAAACCATATAAGGGCAAAAAAGGTGACTACGACAAAGATATTGCCGAGCGTTTTGATAAAGGCGAAATGGAAAACCAAGATAGTATAACTGTCGCAGATTCAACGCGTTATTATACAGAAGATGGTCGCGTAGTATATGGTGGCGGCGGCATTACGCCGGATGTTTTCGTAGCACTCGACCCTGTGCTGAATAATCCTTATTTTCTCAAAACTTCGCAGTATATCATGGAGTTTTCGTATAGTTATTTGAATAAAAATCGTGACAAAGTTGGTGGATATTCATCTGTCGATGATTTTGTAAAAAAATATAACGTCAATGATAACTTACTCGAACAATTTTCCGATTATGCCTTGAAGAAAGGTGTAAAAAAAGATAAACGTGCTTTCAAAAAAGCCAAAACTGCCATCGCCAATCGAATTAAAGCACACTTCGCAAGAGATTTGTTTGAAGATGAAGGTTTTTACAAAGCTTGGAATGATCAAGATGACATGTTTGCGGAAGCGATAAGGGGACTTAAATAAGTGCAAGAATCAAGAATCAAGTGCAAGTTCGGGGGCTATCCGTCTAAGTTTTCCTGTAGGGTTTACTCGTCTGACGAAGGTTGTTATAAAATGCAGTGATTTGTCGCATAAAATATTCGCTCCGAACAAAAGGATTCGTCTGACGAGTTTTCATTTGGGCAAACTTAGTACATCGTAAATTAAATTTCTTTACAAATTTAAAATAATGTAAAATGTAAAATATCAAATTTAAAATGTAAAAGTTGTATAACGTGAATCAGACGCATTTCCTTTGTATTTTATTGATTTTTAAATTATTAAAAATAAAAATAATAAAAATATTTTGCTCGCGTACTACAAGCACTTTTACATTTTACATTTATTATTTTACATTTCTAAACATGCCAGTTCAAGTTTACCGCTCATTACCGTGCTTATAATGTCCGGTTAATTTAGCGAGTTTTAGCTGAATGGTTTGTTCGTCTGCTTGTTCGGCTAAACGTAGAAAATTTGTAGCGGTTTTCCCACTGATGATTTTAACCTGTCTATTGTCCCGATAAATGAGAAGTGTGTTATTTTTGGTGACTTTATACGTAAATGGGCGGTGAGTGAGTTGTTCTCGTTGGTCTATTTTTGGCGTTTTGAGGAAGATATACCTTCAAAAATCGTTGTTTTTATTTCCTGCCATTCCGTTTTCAAAATACTATAGTACACCGTATCGCGCCTGTACCCGTCGGACATGAGTGTATGACTGCGTAGCGTACCTTCGTATGTTGCGCCGATAGCTTCGATGGCTTTTCGGGATTGCTCGTTGCGACTGTCGGTTTTAAGCTCTAACCGCTCAAACTGGAGGTCTTCAAAAGCATAGCGAAGCATTAAGAATTTATTGTGGCGGTTGAGTCCTGTCCTTTGGCGGTTTTTGTCGAGCCATGTCCAGCCGATTTCTATGCGTTGATTGGCATTGGAAATATTGCCGTAGCTGGTACTACCTGCATATTTGCCTACCAACTTATCGTATATCGCGAAAGGGTATCTGATATTTTTATTTCTTTGCTTAATGGCTGCTTCAATGTACTTACGAAGGGCTGCTTCTGTACCAAATTCAGAAGGAGAATACCGCAATAAATCAGGATGCTGGACGGCAATAGGCAGCATCTCGTCCATATGTCGCCATTCCAAAGGCTCCAATTTTGTTCGCTCATTTTCTAAGATAATACGGTTCTTGCAGTTGAATTCCATCTTTAAATTTTTTCTGGTAAGTCACGCAGAGAGCGCAAAGTACGCAGAGGGTTGATAATCAAATATCTCTGCGAACTTTGCGTCCTCTGCGTGAGATAATTTGTGCAATTTGCTATACACACGAACTTGCTTACTGCATTTCAAAACCATCAATATAGTAAACATACCCAATGGTCAAGCCAAGTACGCGGTGATTGACGGGCTTGTAACCCTCCGGTTGCGAGTCGGCATCAATATCATTTAAATCGCTAATACTCAGGGTGTAACGTCCTTCTATAAATAAAGCATTTTCGAAGCCCAGTCGGAAAGCCGTACCCAAACCTAAGTGAATACTTGTGTCCCACCGTCGAATATTTTCCACTTCCAAATCTACCTTCGTCGTTCCTGAAATATCGCTTCTGTCTTGCGCCGACATGAGATAAGCCATGCCCGGACCGAGATTGAGATATACCTTTGCATTTTCGCCGCCGAATGTGGTTTTTCCTACTACATTAAATTCCAAATAATTGAAATTGCGCGTCAACGTAATATCTTCCGCGCCATCAAAACGGATACCGCGTTGCGAAAAGTTCACTTCGGGCTGTATCGAAAACAAGCCGCCACTGCTGATATTATAAAACACACCTGCTTGCCAACCCAATTTTTTCGCCGGACTCACCTGTATCGAATCCGGTACATTTACGGTGTAATCCGACAGATTGCCACCGAATCGAAAGCCATAACCTGTTTGTGCATAAATGTTTACACAACAAAAAAACACGATAATGAGGTTGATTAATTTGAGTGAATATTTCATATTGTTTAATCGTAACACAGACATTCCTGTCTGTTATCAGTTAGCACAGACAGGAATGTCTGTGTTACGTTTTAAAACGATAAATTTTTCCTTCTTCTCCTGCAATAAAACCTATACCGTTTTGATAGTAAATTCGATGAAAAGTCACATCCGGCGTATCTTCTACAATTTTCCACGAATCGCCGCCATCGTCTGTCCACCAAAATAAGCCTTCATCTCCTACGATATAGCCTTCCTCCTCACTTTTAAACCACACATCCCGAAATCTTTCGTTGCGTACAAATACATTGTTTCCGTTACGAATTTTTTGCCACTCCCCTCCCCCATCAGTGGTTTTGATAATCGTTCCGCTTCTGCCTACGGCGTAGCCAACTTCTTGATTAACAAAATATAAAGCATAGAAAAAATCGCCCTGTATATCGCTTGCTTGCCAAGTCAATCCGCCATCCGTCGATTTGCCTACATAGCCATAACCGACAGTATGAACGGTGTTTTTATTGGTAAATTGTACATCGCGCAACTCGTGTGGCAAGGGATAATGCACCGTATCGGCAGTTCCATTGATATTATTGAGGCGATAAATCAGCCCGAACGCAAAATTTTTCCCGCCAACGACTACGCCGGTGTTTTCATCCCAAAAATCCACTGCATTCATCGTCTCTCCTTCGGGCGGATAATATGGCAACCACCAAGTATCTGCATCCGATTTATAAAATGCTTGTCCGTCAAATCCCACTGTAATCGCCGTTTCCGCATCCAGAAAATCAATAGCCAGTAAGCCGTTATTCGCAAAGGTATCGGTACGCCATGTATCGCCGCCGTTGGTCGTGACGAGCCACTCTCCGTGTTGCCAGTGTGTGCCACCAATGACGTAGCCGGTATCCGGGTGTGTAAAGGTAATATCGTATAGAGTAGCTGTGGTGGGCGTGGTGAGGGCTTCGAGTGGAATGGTGGTGCGTTGTTTTTGGCAAGCGGAAAAAAATAATAAAAGCCCCAGAACAAGCATTATACCACCTTTCATCACAAAAGCACAGGGTTTAAACCCTGTGCTTTTGTGATAAAAGTGAGTTTTCGATATTTTTTTATTTTTAAAAATCAAATAACTACAAACGTATTTTTGTTTATCAAAAAAACAAAACAAACGCGAGACACGGACTGGAAGTGCCGCGCTACGACAGTTCTCCATGTACAGCATCTAAAATGGCTCTGACACGCTCATGCGTAGGAGCTTGTGCATATACGCGCAAGACGGGTTCTGTTCCTGATGGACGTATCATCGTCCATTCGTCTTCATTAAAATAGAACTTGAAGCCGTCCATGGTTTCTACACGCTGAATTTTATTTTTGCCGAATGCATCAAATGCGTTGTTTTTACATTGCTCAATAACGGCAAGTTTTTTAGCTTCGTCGAGATGGAGGTCGTCGCGGTCGAAGGCAAATGAGCCGACCATATCATAGACTTCTTCGATGAGTTCTTTGAGTGATTTTCCGGTTTTTGCCATAAATTCGAGGAGCAATAAGCCCATCCAAATACCGTCGCGTTCGGGGATGTGTCCTGCTGCTGCGATACCACCTGATTCTTCACCGCCTACAAGAACGTTTTCTTTGGTCATAATTTCAGCGATATATTTGAATCCAATTTTTGTGACTTCATATTTAACGCCTAATAAATCACACATTTTCTTCATTTTATCTGTTACAGAAAAAGTAATAATTACCTTTCCGTCCATGTTTTTATATTTTTTCAAATACACTAACAAAAGGAGTAAAATGTGGTGCGAATCGACAAAATTACCATCCGCGTCGTACATGCCGATACGGTCTGCGTCGCCGTCGTTGGCAAGTCCACAGGCGATGGTTGGGTCATTTTTTATCGTTGCGGAGAGTTCGCCGAGATTCCGGTGAATGGGTTCGGGAGCTTGCCCTTTGAATGAAGGGTCGTCGTCACAGTGCAATTGGACGCAATTTGGGAGAAGTCGTTGAACGGCACGCTGACCGGCTCCGTACATGGCATCATAAGCGAGTTTGATACCGGAGTTGCGGATGGCGTTCATGTCGAAATTTTCTTTGACATGACGAATGTAAATATCCTCTAAATCAATATAGTTCAACATACCGCCATCGTGCAATGAATCCAATGATGACAGTTCTATATCTACATGATTATCAGGAATTAATGCCTCTACTTCGGCAATTCCTGAAGGTATGGTGGGTCCGCCGTAAGCCGATTTGAGCTTGAAGCCGTTGTAGGAAGGCGGATTGTGGCTGGCTGTGATGACGATACCAACTTGTGAGTTGGTTTTGACGACACCAAGCGATACCATTGGCGTAGAAACGAAGCCTTTGGCAAGGTGGACTTTGATGTCGTTTGCTCCTAATACCTGCGCGGTGACTTTGGCAAACATCTCGCCTCCAAAGCGACAATCGTGACCAATGACAGCTTTGTCCCAGCCTTTTTCTATCATCCATGATGCGGTGGCTTGCGCGACTCGCTTTACGTTTTCTACGGTATAAGTGTCGGCGATAATGGCTCGCCAACCGTCTGTTCCAAATTTTATTTTAGTCATGATTCGAGCTACGAGTTACGAGTTGCAGGTTGTGGGTTGCAGACTCCTATCAAATTTTTATTTTGCAAAAATATTAAACGTAAAGCGATTTTTCAAATTACTTTTTGTGGAATAGTCGTCTGACGAAGGTTATTTTTAAATTTTATTCGATTAACCAATAAAATATTCGCTTTAAATAAAGGGATTCGTCTGACGACATTGGAAAGGACAAAAAAAGACCCGCAACACATCGGATGCAGGTCTTTGATATTTTATAGAACAGGCAATATACCTATGTTACTTGCTGGCAGATTCCTCGCCTCCACTGTCGAATGATTGGTTGACAACGGATGCCATTTCGAGCATTTCGTTGTATTCTTCGGGTGTCAAACCATCTAAACAGAAGTGTATCGGATTGATTTTCTTTTTCTTGTTCATCACTTCGTAGTGTAAGTGTGGTGCAGTGGATGAGCCTGTATTACCAACTGTACCTATGACATCACCTTTTTTCACTTTTTGTCCGCGCTTCACGTTGATGTCTTGCATGTGTGCATAGAGGGTTTTGTAGCCATAGCCGTGGTCTATCATCACACGGTTGCCATATCCTGAACGGCTTTTAGTGACTTTGTGGATTCTACCATTACCCGTTGCATAGATGGGTGTGCCTTTTGGCGCGGTAAAATCAATGCCGTAGTGCATTTTCTTGATTTTGTGGATGGGGTGGATACGCATACCGTAACCGGAGTAGAGCTTGATGCGGCGGGAGAGTTTGCCGATGGGACGGATGGAGGGAATGGAGTTGAGCATTTCCTCTTTGTCGGCAGCCATGTCGCGGATTTCGTCAAGCGATTGTGACTGCATGGCGAGTTGTCTGCCGAGTTTATCGACCTTTGCTGTGGCTTCGGTCATGATGTCTTTGCTACGAAAGTTTTTGAATTTTTCGTATTTATCACTACCCCCTACGCCTGCTTCCCATACGTATTCGTCGATGGGTTCCATTTCAAAAACCATACGATAGACATTGTTTTCGCGTTGGCGATAGTTGTCCATGATTTTTGAATAGCTGTCCATTTCTCCGACCAATTGCCCGTATTGGAGTTCCATTTGGTCAATTTGCTGCTCAAGGGCAGTTTCTTTGGCGGTAGGGAAAAATTTGTTGTGGAGTAGTACCAACACTACGGCAACGATACATACCGCTACGGCGTATTCTATGAATTGAAGTAATCGTTGTTGCCATGTCACCACTATCCTTTCGTAAGATAGGGTTTGGGTGTTGTAAACGAATTTGTCTTTTTTCCTCATTTTAGCTTGGATTTGTTATACAAGGTTTCTTTGTGTGGATGTAACGTTATTTTGAGATATTAGTTTCAAAACCTTTTTAGCTCAAACTTCTAAAATGCAGACAAAGGTAAATTGAGAATTTTAGAAATTCAAAAAAAACGGTGGTAAGTTATCAACATTTGTTTGTTTGTGACGGGGCAATCATATGTTAGTTTACTGATTTTCAGCGAAATAAACCTAAAGTCAGTGATCACGTAAGTCGTCTGACGATGGTTGATTTTGGGGGTTTGTTGGTGGTTGGAGCATTGAAGCCTTGTTTTGACTTGATTCGGCAGACGCCTGTATGGGGAATCAACATTCGATATCTGAGCCTTAATTCAGGAACGTGCGCGAAATAATTGTACAATTTAGGCTGCTTCTTTTGCTCTTATTTTTCACTTTAATTCAGTCAAAGTATCAACAATTATCCTTTATTAAAGCCAAAACTAAGACCAAAATAACTCACCCTAAATTACACACTTATTTCGCGTACGTTCCTAACGGAAATGCAAGGCGGTAGATGAAGTATATTCGGATGAACGGCTTGTGTCAAATGTTCTTTTGGTGGTGTGATGGGGCGATATTGCCTGAATGATTGTTGGGGAACGTTGTGTTGTTGTGTTTTTTGCGGATGTTGAGGAGCTATCGTTTTTTCCATAAAAAAAATAAAAAAATTGCGTTTGTATGGTGTTTGTTTTGGTCGGGGAAGGTGAGTCGTCTGACGATGGTTGATTATGAGATTTGTCGGTATCGGGGCATTGAAGATTTATTTAACTTGATTTCGTCTGACGACAGGGGTTGAAATGAGGTAGGGACAGCGGTGTGCTGTCCCTACGTTTTTATTTATTATAATTCAAAAGTTGTCATTGTTCGATTGCTTGATTGTTCGATTGTTATTACGGTTTTTTGCTTCGCAAAAAACTCGCTGCAACTATGAGACAATGTAACAGTAAAACAATGTACGTTAGTTGTTCTGAATGATAATTTCGATTTTCTTACCTGCTTTTGTGCCCATGCCTTTGAAGGTCATTTGGCGTGCAGATATGCCTCTGTCGAGTAGTTTGCGATAGATGCAACGTGCGCGTACTGTGGAGAGGTTGGCGCCTTCACAGTATGATTCGTTACAGGCTTCGCTTTCGCCGTTGTCAATGAAACCGTGAATGTCGATTTTGGCATTCGGGTATGCTTTGAGTAATGCGGCGAGTTCGTCTAGGTCGCGGTATGCAGAGGTGTTGAGTTTGGCAGAATTGGTGCCGAAGCGCGTTCTGTCGAACTTGAACATTTTGGGGAAGGTACTGGCGCCGAGTGCCATGTAGTTCGCCATGTTGCAACTTAGGCTACTTTTATTGAAACCGAGGTCTGTACAGTTTTTACCAAGTGGTTTTGAGGTGGCTTCCCGGTAATTGATGGTACGTGTTTCGGTGTCTTCGCCGCATTTGTTTTTGGCATTGATACGTAGTGTATTTTTGCCCGGTACAAGTGCGAGGTTGATGCCAAAGTTGTCGTTGTCTGCGTTGTAGGTGAAGTTGTCAATCGGCTTGTTGTTGAATCTAACGTCGATGTTTTCTTTGTCAACGTTGGAGATGTTTGCCGATACATTTGTAGAAGCGACTTCAACGGTAGTGTTGTTTGTACCGCTAATGCGTACATCGGGTACTTCGCAAGCTGCACCTGCTCCACATCCTCTCAAAAGGAAGAATAATAATGGAAGGAGCAATAGTAAGAGTGCAAGCCACCACCATTTGCGTAGGCATCCACCAAGTCCTGCACCGTCGTCGGTGGTTGTGGTAGTGGTTGTCGTGACACGCTCGGTTTTGCCGCCTCCTGTGGAGGATGCAGTGACTGCTGCTGCTTCGCGTTTGCGTGTAGCTTCTGCTTTGCGCTTGGCTGTTGCTTCTACTTCTGCTTTACGGCGAGCTTCTTCTGCTTTTACACGTACTGTTTCGGCTTCGGCTTTGCGCTTGGCTTCTGCTTCGGCACGTAAGCGAACTTCTTCGTCTGCCTTAGCTTTTGCTGCGGCTTCTTCTTTTTGTTTGAATGCCAATGCACTGGCAGCGGCGGCAGCGGCAGCGGTTGCGGCGGCAGCAGCGGCTTTCTTCTCGTTTTCTGCTTTCAGACGAGCTGCTTCGGCTTCGGCTTTGCGTTTTGCTTCTGCCTCGGCTTTCAAGCGTGCTGCTTCGGCATCTGCCTTCGCTTTAGCATCAGCTTCTGCTTTGAGTCTCGCTGCGTCTGCATCTGCTTTTGCCTTCGCTTCGGCTTTGAGACGTGCTGCTTCGGCATCTGCTTTTACTTTAGCATCAGCTTCTGCTTTCAAACGTGCTGCTTCGGCTGCTTTTGCTTCTTCTTCAGCTTTTAGACTGGCGGCTGCGGCGTTGGCTTCTTCGTCCTTGCGTCGGCGCAACATGGCAGCAGAGAGCAATTTGCCTCCTACAAGTGCGGAGCCAATACCAATGGCAGAGTTTTCGCCGGTAACGCCATTATATGCTGCCATCATTTCATTCTTGGAATCGTAGTAACAGCTACGGGCAATTTCTTGATTATTACCTGCTTGAAGCACGTAATAGTGATATTTGCCAAGTGCAACTTCCGTTTTCCAATTTCCTCCTTCTGGTGCATTTTTAATTATCGATCTAAGTCCGTTATCGCGGGCATTTTCTGATTCGTAGCCTTCGCTACGAAGAAGGGTGTTACCATTTTTATCGTTATAAGAAAAATAGTGTTTGCCACGTCCTTCATTGTAGAACTTATTGAATCCTGTCTTACCTCCGTAATCTTTACAGGCAAGGTAGTCATCAGTTCTCAAGATTTTTCTTTCTTTGTCTTCCTTAGCTTTGGCTTCGGCTGCAAGTTTTGCTTTTTCATCTGCTTTGGCTTTAGCCTCTGCTTCTGCCTTTGCTTTGGCTGCTGCCTCTGCTTTTGCCTTCGCATCTGCTTCGGCTTTTAGGCGCGCTTCTTCGGCTGCGGCTTGGCGTTTGGCTTCTGCGGCTGATACCAATTTGCCTCCCATGATTGCTGCACCGATGCCTATTGCAGAGTTTTCTCCTGTTACGCTACCAAAAGCAGCTTTCATTTCCCCATCTGAATTATAGTAACAGCTACGTGCAATTTCTTGGTTATTACCCGCACGAAGCACATAGTAATGGTATTTGCCGAGCGCGACTTCTGTTTTCCAACGCTCTCCTAATGGTGCATTTTTGATAACGGATTGAATGCCATTGTCTCTACCGGATTCGCTGGTGTAACCTTCACTGCGAAGAAGGGTTTTACCGTTTTTGCCGTTGTAGGCAAAGTAATATTCCTTGCGTTCTTCGTTGTAGAATTTATGAAAACCAACTGCTCCGGCATAATCACCACAAGCAAGATAATCATCTGTACGAAGAGCTTTTTTCTCTTCATCTTCTTTCGCTTTGGCAGCAGCAGCGAGGCGTAATGATTCTTCCTCTTTGGCTTTTGCTGCGGCAGCTAACTTCGCTTCTTCGTCTGCTTTGCGTTTTGCTTCGGCGTCTGCTTTTACTTTGGCAGCAGCGGCTTCGTCTGCTTTGCGTTTTGCTTCGGCGTCTGCTTTTGCTTTGGCAGCAGCGGCTTCGTCTGCTTTGCGTTTTGCTTCGGCGTCTGCCTTCGCTTTGGCAGCAGCGGCTTCGTCTGCTTTGCGTTTTGCTTCGGCGTCTGCCTTCGCTTTGGCAGCAGCGACTTCGTCTGCTTTGCGTTTTGCTTCGGCGTCTGCCTTCGCTTTAGCCTCTGCGTCTGCCTTCGCTTTAGCCTCTGCATCTGCTTTCGCTTTGGCATCGGCATCTGCCTTTGCTTTAGCTGCTGCGGCAGCGGCGGCGGCTTTCGCGGCAGCATCTGCATCTACCACATCGGCAGCAGGTGCGCCTGCTCCTGCGACTCTACCAATAAGTAAGCCTACGGCTTGACGCATGTCTTCTTCTGTTTTGTAGAAGAAACTTTTACCGAAATTTTTACCGTTTTCATCTTTTAGATAAAAGTAGTATGTACCGTTTTTGGCTACTTTACCTTCGTAGTTGGCTTCGCTTGGTGCGAGTTCGATGGCTTTTGCGAGTGCTTCATCGACTGCTTTCTCTGTTGGAAAACCTTTTAGGTTGGTGGTCATGAAGAGCATTTTGTCTTCAGCATTATTGAACATGAAGTAATGCTTGTCTTCGCCACTACGGAATGTTTTGTAGGTAACATTATTGAATAAATAATTACCTTTTTTGAGTTGTACCTTTTCCGGTTTTGGTTTTTTAGGTCCTGTACGTTTCTTTCTTTTCTTTTTAGGTTTGTCAACATCATCGGCAGGTGTGGGTGCGGGAGGTGCTGCAATACTGAAATTGGCAGTGTATCCTTCGCCTGCGGCAGTGATATTGTCGGTATCTACGGCACCTGCGGCGGCAATAACGCCTCCTTGTCCGGTGAGTTTACCGATAACTCCGTTCATTTCTCTCTCTGAATCGAAGTAACGGCTAATGGCAATTTCCTGATTATTGCCTGCACGGAGAGAAAAATAGTGTTTGCCTGCATCATTGGTCTTGCGAGCATAGCGGTCGGGATTGGTCATATTTTTTTGGACGGATGCAATACCGTTGTCGCGTCCACCTTCTGAGGAATAGCCCTCGCTAATCAACACGGCGTAGCCTTTGTCCAAATTGTAACAGAAATAATGCTCGTCTCCCTCTGAGAACTTGCCAAAGCTGTTACTGATGTTGTTGGTTTTACTTTCGTAAAATCCCAACTTTTTGTAATCATCTGTCATCTTTTATCGCTTGGTTAGTGAAATGAGAAAATGTGGGGAATTGGTTGACTTTGTGACGTTGCTTATGAAGAGAAATTCGATTATAAGACAGTAAAAAAAATATATCGTCACTATGAAGGGCGAATTAAATTAAATTCTCGGTAAAAAAAGGTGCTTTTCTCGAAATTTCCGCGAGAAAGACAAAATTTAAATGTATTTTTGTATCTTATTAAAAATCAAGGTATTATGTTTTTGAAGGCGCGTAAGGGAAAAAATCATTTTTTGCGGTATTTTGTGACATTGATTGCAGTACTTTTTGTAGTATTCATGGGAAGTGTACCGATTAATGCTGTATTATTTAAAAACAGTGGATTTGATACTAATATACCCATTAATGACATGTTTGCTAATTCGGGCTTATCTCTGAATACCTTGCTGATATTGATGATGCTTCCTTTTGCAATGGGGTTGTTTGCGCTGATTGGTATGGTGAGGGCTTCGCATGGACGTACATTTTCGGACACGACTACAGGAGCGAGTAGTTTTCGTTGGGAACGTTTTTTCAAAGGTTTTGGCTTATGGATAATGTTGTCGGCGTTTATACTTGCAGTTGGTTCGTTGATTATGCCGGAGGCTTTGGTCTGGAATTTTCAGCCTAAGCAATTTGCTATTTTATTGGTGACTGCGCTTGTTCTTATTCCCTTACAGACAGGTTTTGAAGAGGTATTGTTTCGCGGGTATTTGTTGCAAGGTTTTGAATTGCTGACGAAAAATAAATGGGTATCGGTGATAATTACCGGTGTGCTATTTGGTCTGCTGCATATCACTAATCCCGAAGTCGGTGAGTATGGTTTGGCTTTGGCAATGCCGCAATATATTCTCTTTGGACTATTATTCGGTTTTATGACGGTGATGGATAATGGTTTGGAACTCGCCTGGGGCGCACATGCGGCGAATAATATTTTTCTCGCGCTATTCGTCACACATGAGGCATCCGCCTTGCAGACACCCGCTATGTTTCGTGCGGTGGAGCTTGACCCTGTGATGGATTTGATTTCACTGGTACTTGCCGGATTTGTGTTTTTGGGGATTTGTTGGGTTTGGTTTGGGTGGAGGTTTAAAGACGATGATATTGCTTGATAAGAGGAAAAAAACAAGAAAGCGTCTCCACCTTTCGGCAGAGACGCAACTATCCACGTATATTAACAAAAAATCTTATTTCGGTACAATAGAGGAAATTCGGAGGTGTTCGAGTAAAATAGGGAATAGTCGCAAGGCGAATGTTTTTGTGTAAAAATGGGTGTTTTAATA
>Ga0209093_1001054_pt1 | contig 15545 bp, 16 predicted proteins | sample SidtaG_4_FD_187450 | JGI IMG/M metagenome (GOLD analysis project Ga0209093, IMG submission 187450) | Marine algal microbial communities from Sidmouth, United Kingdom - Sidmouth_Male1 metaG (SPAdes) (version 2) | ecosystem: Host-associated > Algae > Red algae > Unclassified | place: Sidmouth... | reverse complement strand
CTTACCCGGTAAGGGAGTCCGTCTTGGTCGATCAGGTAGGTTCTCCCGTCGGTCTCCAACACCTCGTACGGCCCGGTCACCTTGGGGTCGAGCTTGTGCTTCCGGGTGTGGTTCCGTAGGTACACCAAGTCACCACTGGTCACCGATACCCGGCGAGGGCGGACTTTCTTGTCATAGTCCCTCTTGTACCGGGCTTGTGTCTTGGCAGTAGAGTCCCGTACTTGGGGAAGCAAGGCCTTGAGCGACTCCAGGAAGGCGTCCTTGTCCTCAGCCACCGACTGGATCGGATCCGGCGTCATGCCGTCTGGCATCCGTTCCAGGGAGAAGTTGCTCAGGCGCCGGGGGGTGACCAAGTCCATGGGAGCCACACCCGTCGTTCGGTGGGGCCGCGAGTTGTACGCCAGCGCTAACACGGAGACAAGCTCGTCCCAGTTGTCCTGGTGGTCGTCGATGTAATGCATGAACATGTCCACGAGCGTCTTGTTGAAGCGCTCGACCTGGCCATTAGTCTGCGGGTGGTACGTGAAGGTGTACAGGTTCCGGATGCCCATCAAGTTACACACACCCTAGGAGAACGGAGAGGCGAACTGGGGTCCGTTGTCCGTCAGGACTGTGTCCGGAGGCCCATACACGGAAATTCAATCCCAGCAGAACGCCGACGAGACGTCCGTTGCGGTGATGCCAGCCAGAAGGACGGCTCGGACCAGCTTCGAAAACCGGTCCACGATGATCAGGAGGAAGACGTTCCCGGTCTCGGTCTCTGTCAGGGGTCCGAGTAGGTCCATAGACAGGCTCGCGAAGGGGTCCGTCGCCGGGAACACCTTGAGCATCGCCGTGCGTCGCCTTGGTACAATCCTGTTCCTGGAGCAAGATGCACAGCTGGCCATTCAGTCGTACACGTCCGCGGCCATGGACTCCCAGTAGTAGTGGCGCCTGATGGCGGTGTACATCCGGTTAACCCCAGGATGACCGGCACGCACCACGTCGTGTTCCAGTCGCAGGAGGTCCTGGCGCAGGGTGAACGGGACGTACACTTGGACAGCCCCGTCAAGGGGGGCGCCACGGACGAGGAGGCCCTTCTTGGTCTCCGAGAAGCGGGAGTGCGTGTTCTGGTCCATCTTATCCCGTAACTCTTGGCTCCGCTGGTCGTCTTTCTGCGCGGCCAGCATACGCGCGAGCGTGACCGGTTGCTCCTTGTCCGGCTCCTCGTAGCTCGGCGCCACCCAGCCACGGGAAGAGTCAGCCAAAGCGAGACAGGAAATCTCTTCCGGGATGACGGACGGATCCGGCGCCAGCGTCGGGACCCGCGACATGGCGTGGGCACAGTGGTGCTCCCTTCCCTCTCTGATGCATACCTTGTACCGGAACTCCGACAACCGGAGGCGCCAGCGAGCGACCCGTCCTTGGGAAAAGTCCATGTTCAGTAGCCGGCGTAAACTGGAATGGTCCGTCCGGATCAGGAACTCTTGTCCCTAAAGGTAGGGGCGGAAAAGGAAACAGGCCCAGACCACGGCCAAGCATTCTCAGTCGTTCGTGGAGTAGTTTTGCTGGGCTGGGATGACGCCCCGGCTGTAGTAGCCGACCGGGAGGATGCTTTTGTCCGATTGTTGCTGCAGGAGGGTACAGCCGACTTGGACGGCGAAGGCGTCGGTATCCAGGATGAAAAGACCCTCACGTCGGGGGAGCGCCAGAATCGGGGTCGATGTCAAGCGCTCCTTGAGGTACTCGAAGGCCGCCAGCTGGGCGGCACCCAGGGGGGGGAGTACATGTGGGAGTTTCTTGCTGGTGTGCTTGGTCAGGGGCTTGGCGATGTGCGCGTAATCCTTGATCAAAAGCCGGTACACGTTACACATTCGCAAGAAGCTCCTGAGCTCCGTCCGGTTACGCTGGGGAAGAGCTTGCGCCAAGCCCTTGATGTTCTTTTGGTTCACCAGCAGCTTCCCCGGACGGAAGACATGTCCCGGGTACTCCACCTCTTGCTGGAACAGGTTGCACTTGGAAGGATTGAGTGAGACGCCGGCCTTTTCCAGCAAGAGGAGGACTTCACGGAGGTGCCGGAAGTGATCGTCCACGGACCCGGAGAAGACAATCACGTCGTAAAGGAACACCAGGCACGTTTGCCACCGTTAACGGGACAAGATGATGTCTAGAGCCCGCTGGAAGGACGCTGACGCGTTTACCAGACCTAACGGAAGCCAGAGAAGCCGGAACAAGCCCATGTGAGACGTTAAGGTTGTCTTGTATCTGTCCGCGGCGGCGACAGGGATCTTCCAGTACCCGAAGTTCCATTCCAGGGTATAGAACACCGTGGCATTGCCGAGGGAGTCCAGGAAGTCGTCCATCCTCGGGATCGGGTAGACATCCTTGACCGTGCGCTCATTCAGCCGCCGGTAGTCCACGCAAAAGCAGAAGTGGCCACCTGGCTTGGGCACGACGACGACCAGGAAGGACCACTCGGCGTCCGAGGGTTCTATGACATCCAGGTCGAACATTTCCTGGAACTGCTTCTCGATCTCCAGGCGAGGGTGTGGAGGAGCCTGGTACGGAGCCGAGTTTACGGGCTTGGCGTCTGGCTTGAGCTGAATATGGTGGGTGGCGGCCTTGAGCTTTCCCAGCTTCCCCGACCACATACCCTTGAACTGATACAGAAGACGATGCACGGTGCCATGTAGCTCCGTGCGCACGCCCGACCAGTTCACCTCTGGCGTCTCCGGCTGCTTGGGGGGCGGCACCACCGGAGGCTCCGGCGGACCTTCCGCCGTGACCATGGCCGCCTGCGTGCTCAGCTCTTGTCGCGGCGCCAGCTCCTGTTGGACGGCCAGAAGGGCCCCTCGGAAGAGGGGTCGCGCCTCGCCGGTATACGGCTCCGCAAATCCCACTCGGGTGCCCTTGGCAAACATCTGAGTCTTACGACCCATGTTGACCAGGAGGACCGAGAAGGGCTCGTGCCGGTGCACCTTCTTGTGATGCCCGTGGGCCAAGTGCAGCCCGTGCTTGGCCAGGAACTCCGCCCGGCCCACGATGAGACAACTGCCCGTCGACCGGGTCACAACTTGGACCTCGGTCTGGGCACCAAGGGGAAGGACCGCTGCGCCGACCAGCGTCAGATCGCCCTGGCGAACCCGGGGCTTGGCCAGTGCCTTGTACTGTCGCCCGCTGGCGCCAAGTCGGTAACCGAGGATGCCCGAGACAGCGCCCGTTGACCACCCGATCTTGCCGTCCTGGAGCAGGATCGCCTTTGTGTACTGGCGCTGGAAGTCACACCCGATAATGAGCTGGACCGAGAGGCGTTTCACAACAATACATGGGAAATGCATAGGTTTGTCATGTACATGCAGGGTGAGGGGGAGTCGAGCGAGAGCCTTGAGAGCCTGCTCCGGGGCATCCGCGATTCGGGTGCGGGTAGGCGCACGCCAGGCAGGGGCGCGCCAGCCCAGAGGGACCAGGTCCTCGCTGACGACACTTTGTCCGGCCCCTGTGTCCACCTCCGCGGCCACAGGAACCGGGTCTTCACCCCCGAAACTCAAGGTGGTCTTGACCTGGAAATTATCCTTACGCAAGACGAGCAGGGTACCCCGATAGGCACACGGTGTCCATGCGGCTACCTGGGATCGTAGCCAACGACCGCACCGGCCCAGGAATGCAACTGATGCCGACACAGGATCACCGCGGCCTGGAACAGACAGGACGGCGCCTACGGGCGCACCTCCGCCACCTCGCTTCCCGATCCCGAGGTACCCGTGGTCGTTATCTCTTCATCGGGATGGGAGTCCCAGTCCTCAGGACTATCCTTTTACAGGTTCTCCTGGATGCTCTGCAGGATCGCACCCCGGAGGTTGTGCACCGTCTTCGGGTCCCTCCGTCCAGGGGAGGCGCCCTTGGCCTGCCGGTCAGCCCAGCGGACGGCCTCGGCGAACTGGATCCCCTGGCGGGCTAGCTTGTCCTGGAGCTCCTTGGGCACCTCCGGGCAGGCTGCCGCTAAGTGGTCCCCCTTGTTAGACATCGAGCAAGCCCAAACCAGGTGCGGGTGTTCCCCCGCCCGGGTTATACGGGGCGTAGAGGGCGTGACAAACCTGCGCCAGCCCTCCAGGCGACCACCTGCCTGGGAGGAGGACTCGCCCACGGCCAGAACCGGCGTTTTGGGTCCTGCCCGACTAGACGGTCGTTCCAAGTACATCTTGCGGGGGGTCGGCTGGAGTCGCTGGAGCGTCTTGACCTGTTCATGCTTGCCCTGGGTGAACGACGCGAGCTGCTGCAGGGTGTGCTCCGTGAATCGGAGGTTGTACTGCTGGGCGTCCACCTGCAAGTGCATGGTTAGCTCCTGGAGGAACGCCATCTTGAGCCGGTCCTCGCCGTACACGTTCCCCCAGGCCTACCTCATACCCCGCAAACGGGCCGCGAAGGCATGAGGCACTTCATGGGCGCCCAAGGAGGCGCGCTTCACGTCCGACACGGCTTGGTTCAGGGTGATGGAGTCCGCGTTATTGACCAGGAGCCAGTGCACCGCTTCCGGGAAGGATGCGACCGTCCGGCCGGGGATGTGCCCGGTCGTGTCAGGGAGGATCTCGATGAACCGAGTGGCGGCTGCCCCGGTCAGGAAGGAGCCGACCAGGTACAGCGCCTGACCCTCAAAGACATTGCTTTCGTTACAGGCCCGTACGAACCGGCGCAAGAAGGAGAAGAGTTCGGTAGTAGGACAGGTATTCCGCGGCGCTGACGCACTTCTGACGGCCCCGGTGGTGGCGTCCAATCTGTGTGTGACACCCCGCTGTGCCGCTAGGGAAGAGAAGCGTGTACGCCGCAGGGTCATACATGGGGTTATCCGCTGGTTGTATCTCAAGAACGCGTCGTGCTGCGCCTGCTGAAGCACCAATCATCTCTCCGGGCGGACCGCGGAGCGCCAAGGCGACATCTTGACGGGCTGGTGTACGACGCTCCTCCGCATGCTCCGGGGTGACTTCCAACTCTGCCACGGGCAGCAAGGCGGCCGCCTGGCCGTCATCGGGGCGCGTTGAAGCGTTGAAGACGTGAGCACCGTCGGGCCTCGGCTCGGCCTCGATGATGATGCGGAGCCCTTGGATGGGGTGGCCGGCCGCCGTCTCGATGGCACGCACACGCTCGTGCGCTGTGAGAAAGTTTCGCATTGGCGCATTGTGCTCTCGAAGCAACGCGTATAGAGCCCGAAGCGCGTCGAACAGCCCCCGCTCGACTGGCGTCAGGGTGGACGCGTCTGCCCGACCAAACCCACCCGGCGCAGCGCCTGCCCTCCCTCCACGGAGAGCGGCCGGACACACGGCCGCCAGGCGCCACCCATTATCTTCCGAGTACAGGACGTTGGCCTGCAAGAATGAAGCGGCTTGGCCGGCCTCCGGCAGCAGCGGTCCGACTACATGCGTGAGCCGACCGTGGAGGCGCACCTGAGGATCAACATGAGTCCCCCTAGGAAGCGCAGGAGGCGGATGGAAGATCAAGGAAGCAAGTGACAGCGCATCGTTAAGCAAACGAGGGTGGTTGACGACCCGCAGTCTCTGCGGTGTATCCGCCTCGAGGTAGGTGTTGAGAGGCTCCAGCGGGTCAGGGAAGGCCGGAAGCGCCATGGCGCCGTTGTGGCAGCACATGGCGAACTTCGGCACGACGCTGGTGGAGCCCGGCGTACGCTCTCCCCAGAAGAGCAGAGCTCGGCAGAAAGGGCACGCGACATGCATTGCCCCGGCATTGTGCAGGGCGGGTGCGTAGCGTGCATCGCCCACAAACTCCTCTTCCGCATGTGCAAACGCAGCGCGTGGGAGAGTCGGAAGGTCCTCCTTGACTGCCGTTTCAGCATCGTGGCCCTCATCCGGGGGCTCGCGACCGAATCTGTCGCCACCTCCGCTCCGCCTCCTTGAGCCGGCCGCTGGAGATCCAGAGACGCCCGAGCTCACCAGTGCTTCAGAATGCGCCGCTAGGCGAAAACCATGAGCCTGGGAGTCCGCGCCCGGCAATATTTCAGCGACGCTGCTTTGCGGGAGCGGCCGCCGTGTGCTCGGCTCACACCTGGAACGCGCACGCCGTTTCCACAACAGGTCTGCATCTTGAGCAGCGGCGTGAGCAGCAGGATCCATGGACTCCCGCGCACGCCTGCGCCGGGAAGTATCCGTGGTCTGATGCTCATCCCGCGTCTGTCGACTCTCCTCCGCACGTCGCTTGCGCGTCCTTCGTGTATGCGGAGATGGCTCGCAAGACGTGGCCCAAGCAGCCCCACGTCTCGACGCTGCGGCGTGATCAGCGAACCGCTGCGCACTACTCTCACCCAAAAGAGGCACAACGTAGATCCTATCGGAGGCGTCCTCTGTACTTTCCGCCTTACACCCATCCTCCATGCTCACTGGCCGGAGCTCTTGACGGATGCGAGAACAGCACGCAGTAGCCGGGCTGCGCCGGGCATCAAAAGGTGGGTAGAAATCCCAACGGGAGGAGGCGTCACGCGGAAGACGTTGTCAAGTGACCTGGAAATTGGATCACCTGACCCGAGAATGGCGTCACGTGCCCTGAAAAAGTGGCCTTTCCCCAGGATCCAGCCACCGGCCCCCGCCTCTCTCCGGTACACACACCACTGCCGGTCGCGACGACGCCACGCAGTAACAATAGGAGGAAAGCGCCGTGGGCCGTCGCTCGTGGTCGTCGCGTGTCCCCAACTCGGGATCGCTGGAGGCACCGCGGTCCCTGATGCGGTGAGGACGCTGGCGATGAAGACACGCGCGATGTGGATGCGGAGGAGTGAGGCTGTGCCGAAGAGACGGGATCGACAGTCGTTGAGGGGACGAAGAAGGAGCACGCATGCGTGCAGCCGCCATTGCAGCTTCCACGTTCCAGCGTGTTTCATGGACTTTGGGCGAGGCAAGAAGAATCGAACACAGAAGTAATCCCGGAGGCCTCGCTCACATGCCCTACAGACGCGTTTTTTCAAAACTGGCCGGACGACTACGGGACCCAGCTCAATCGATAGCTTGTAAAGAACTGCCCATCCCCCCCCCCTTACCCCGTTTGCGCTGCTCAGATTTGTCAGTAGGGCAGCCGTTCCGGAGATACAGAGCGTCGAAGAAAGAGAAAAAGTGCCTCCAGGCGGTCACGATCGACAAATTTTCCAGAGAGAGATTAATTTGTTCTCTGTTCTGAGGAACTACCGCACCAAAGATGCAACTTTGTTAGACTTGCGATGCGGCTGAATGTAGGTGTCGGCGGATACAGAGCGCCGAATGACAGATGGAAAACTCGTGTGTATGGCGCTTCCGAGCCGCACGAAACTACTCCTGAGCCCCACTAACTATGTTTGGTCACCAAATTTCATCGTATTCGGGCAAATCGTGTAACATTCGATCGACGAAATTCCTCCAAATGGTGCCTCAGTACTCGTGCCTTCTACCCACTCCGCGTTTTGTCGCGTACAGCATGTCTCATCGATGTGGTGATGTTGATTTAATTTGCTGTTGAACACGCATTTTTTTCGCCAGACCTCGCGAGCCAATGCCGTGAGGAACCTGCCGTCTTGCAATGGTCCGGGCGGATGGTGCACCGTCGTTCTCGCCCCTTGCGACGCCACCCCGTTCAATCTTCCTTCGTCCTCGCCCGCCGTGGTGCCTCCCATTCTGAGGTTGGTACTCAAAGCTGAGCAGTGGCGGGGAGGACCTTTGCACAACACGTACCATTTTCTTTTTTCTTCTCCAACGTCGGGGTTGCTGGGTACAGCGAAAAACGCCACGTCCGTGCTCAGTTCCACCACCACGCTCTGACGTAGTACTCTCGTGTACTCTCTGGCACGTATTCAAATATTAGTTACGTACGCCCCCACCCCGTAGCTCCCCCCCGGACCCTCTGCGTGTCTGACGCCTGCATCATCTCGGCCAGACGCGCCTGCAGCCCCACGACTTCGGCTCGCGCGTCTTGCAGCTTTCGCTCATATGTGGCCACTCGCTTCTCGGCACCGTGTAGGCGTTGTCGGAAGCGACTCTGGTTGTTTCTCGCACTCAATGCAGCGTCACCGCTGCTGGCAGACCGCCCCCCCCCACGCTACCGCGCGCCCCCTACATCTCCCATGGTCTCCCAGGCAGTCCCAAGCTCCCACACGGGAGACTTATTCAAGAGGGCCGTTGTGATCACAGTCAGGCGCCACGGTATGGCCTGAGAAACCGTTCCGGTCGGGCGCCGCGCGGCGGCCGCACGGGGGTGGTGTGCCGGGGGCGGGTAGCGAGCGAAGAGACACGGGCGTCCCGCGCTTTTGGGGCACGGTCTGCGCAGCTCATGGCGCCACAGGGGAGGGAGTTTCATGGATTTAGGGCGAAGCAAGAAGAATCGGACACAGAAGTAATCCCGGAGGCCTCTCTCACATGCCCCACAGACGCGTCTTTTTTACAATGGCCAGACGGTTACGGGACCCAGCTCAATCGATAACTTGCAAAGAGCTGCCCATGCCACCCCCCTTACCCCGTTTGCGCTGCTCAGATTTGTTCGTAGGGCAGCCAGTCCAGAGATACGGTGGGCAGTGCGCCGTGACGCGCACACGTGGCCTGACACTTGCGTGTGGGCGCACGTGGCCATGGCCGGGGTTGACATCCCCCCCGCACTCTCTCTCTCTCTCTCTCTCTCCCGCGCCCCCGCGAGCGCGCCCGCCCCTCGCGAGCAAGCAAAAAAAAACAAAAACGAAGAGAAAAACAACAGGAAAAACGAAGGGATCAGAAACGAGGAAGACATCAGAGAATGGCGGGAGCTCTTCCTCCCCCCCCCCGGCATCCGGCCAAGTCTACCGGCCGGCGCAAGGGGGGGGGGGGTGGGCGCAGCCGCGGGCGTGCGCGACGGGGCAGCGCAGCGGAGCGGCGGCCGAGACGACTAGCCGGGCGTCTTGAACGTGAGGCCGGCCCGCGTGAGTTGCGGGCGGAGGAGCTCGTCGTGGTCGCGCGCATGGGCGTGCGCAGCCTGGCGGACGAAAAGGCGGCGGCGCTGGGGTTGTTGGGCTTGACGCGCAGAACGGACGGCTTGGATAGCGCGTCGCCCGGGTTTTCCTCGCTGTCGACCCGGCACACCTCGGAGACGGTGCCCTGTAGCAGAGCCTGGCGAACGAGGACCGCGTCCGGCTTTCTGAGCAGCTCGGAGGGCTCGCGGTAGCCGACCACGCAGTTGTAGGCGGCGGCCGAGTGGGTGAAAGCCGTGATAGGCAGCGGCCGGGCGAGCAGCTTAGCGAGGAGGTGGCGGATGTCGACTGCGTCTTGAATGGCATCAGCCAAGGCCAGGAGTTCCCCGCCCCCCGTGCTGTGCACGATCCGACGAGGGCGGCGCGACTCCAAGTGGAGGGGCGCCAACCGGCCAGTATCGTCGGTGGCGACGACGAGGTGGCCTTGGTGGTGGCGGTAAGCCGGTGTCTGAGGCGAGCCCGAAGATTCGGCATAAGCGGAGATAGGCAGCGGGGCCTCCTCGAGGCGAGGGTACACGAGGGAGAGCGGGTTGTCGCTGATGTAGGCCGTGAGCTTGTTGAGGTGGACCGCGTTGCCGAGCGTGGGGGCGGGCCGGTTGCACAGGAGGAAAGCGTCGCAAGCCCTGTCGGGTCCGGCGATGCGGGCAATCCACAGGTGGCCGGCGGCCACGGACTTGTAGAGGGACGGGTTAGCCAGCAGGGTGGAACCCGGCACTTCGGCGGGGGCCGGTACGCGGGCCAGCCGCGCGGGGTAGGCGCGGCCGTCCGTGGTGACGCCGTCGGGCGTGGCCTCGATGTGGATGCCGGCGAAGCAAACGTTGTTGACTTCACTCTTGTGGGAGCGCAAATTCTCCATCAGAGCGTCGACCTTGTGCGTGAAAGGGGGCGGGCCGGCACTGTAGGTGTCGTCCGAATAGGGGCACAGGGCTCCGAGGCGCGGGAAGAAGCAGACGGCCTCGTGGGTGTGGCTGGGGGAGAGGTTGGTGGAGGAAAGGATGGTGCGTGAAAACGAGGTGGCGGCCGGCATCGTCCTTTCCGTAGATAGGACGGTTGAAGGCCCACACGCCATCGTCTGGATCTCCGGCCTCAAGGGGGATGCAGGTGTAGATAAGGGCGGGACGGCGGTCGGCCCACAGGTACGCGCGCTTTATGTCCCCGGTGCGCAGGTCCCAGAACAGCACAGTGGCGGCGGTGGTGACCGTGCAGATCCCATTGAGCGAGACGACGGGCAAGGTAAAGACATTGGTGTCCTTGTCGCGGGAAAAGGTGCCCTTGCATGCAAAAGCGTGCACGCACCGGCGGCTTGCCGTTGCCGCGCGCGGTTGCTTTCCGTGCAGCGCCAGGTGTAGGGAAAATCTGGGGGCCGCGGGGCACGAAAAGAGGGGCACCGCGGTGAGAGCGCCAAGTGACTTGAAGTAGGACACCTCGGTGACCTTGGCGGGCTGCCAGCGGGAGCGGTGGTGGGAGGACGTCGGCGGGTCGGCGGGGCCGGATGCGTTGAAGACGCGGGCGGAGGGCGCCAGGGATGGGGACGAGGGGGTGGGGGCAAGGCGGCCCGATGGGGCGGGGGGAAGTGAGGATTGGTTGGGCGGCAGCGGGGACGGGTAGTGGGTCGGGTGTTACGGGCAAAGGGCGGGGTCGCTGTCGGCCACGTCCGTGCGGCGCTGCTTGTACATCGGGGCCGGCAGCAGCGAGTCCACGTAGGGCTTGACGCGGCTCTCATGCACCGAGTAGAGGCGGTTGTCCCGATTGACGTACACGTCCTTGCCGTCAATCGACGACACGCGTGCGTGCTGCCAGCCCGCCTTGGCGCGGTGGAAGAGCACGTGTTGCCCCACCGTCACGTACGGCAAGGGCGCGCCCGCGTGGGACAGAGCCTCTTGTAGGCGGTCGCGGACCGTGTAGGCATCCACGGCGGCCGAAGCGGCCTGGGCGGCGCGGGGGCGAGCGGCGCAGAAGGGGTCCCAGTGAGCGTTGTCGCAGACCAGCAAGCGCGGGCGCTCGCCGAACACGGCGGTGGTGGGGGAGACGCCGGACGCGCTCGGGGCGTCGTTGCGTGCCTTGTACGCCAGCGCGAGCAGGAGGTCGACGTGCACCGCCGGGGACTCGGTGCGCGCCTGGAGAAGGGCGGACCGGACGGGGCCGTTGTGCCGCTCGTTTTTCCCAATCAACCAGGGGGATTCGGTCGGGGCCACGCGGAGGTGGATGCACATGCTGTGCAGGGCGTTGGTCACGGCCGGGGCGCGCAGGTTGCTGCCGCGGTCCGCGATAATGGTCTCTCCGAGGCCGTAGCGCGTCATCCAGGACATGTAGAGGACGCTGATCACCAGCTCCGCGCGCATGTACGCGAGAACGTAGGCAGCACTAAAGTCGGTGTCCATGCAGGTAACGTCGAGCACTTTAGGCAGGGAGGTGTCGACCCGGAACATGTCCAGGAGCACGAAGCGGTTAAAATACGACAGCCGCTGGGGCGTGCTGTACTTGGGGCGGCGTGGCAGCTGGGCGCGCGTCTGGCAGCCGTCGCAGCTCGCCACGACGCGCTTCAGGTAGGCAACGTCCGCGCGCGTGAAGGTGCCCGGGGGGAAGGCGGCGACGACCCGGTCGGCGCCCGAGTGGCCGAATTGAAGGTGAATCTTCGCCAGCTCGTACGAGGTATACAGGGTGGACGCCGGCAAGGGGGCGGGGGGGAGGCAGAGTGGGCCGTTGGACCAGGAGCAGCGGAAGGAGATCGCGGAGCCATTGACGGACACGGACGAGGCGGCGCCATCGATGAGCAGGCCGCGGCGGGAGCAGTTCTGAGGGCCTACGATGAGGGGGATGTGGTCGCTCGCGAAGACGAGCACGGAGAGCAGCGAGAGCGTGTGGGTGCGGTCTTGCGTGTCAGAGAGGCAGAGAATGCGGCCAAGGGAGCCGAGCACGGGCGGAATGTCCTTGCCGAAGCGGAGCAGGGTGCCGGTGGGGCGAATCGGCGATAAGACGGCGGGGCGGTGGCGGTAAAACCTGGCCTCTCCGAAAACGTCCAGCGGGCTGCCAGTGTCGACGACGTAAGTGGCGGGCATCGGGCAGCTCGCGTAGCAGGCCTCCAGGCCGCGGATGAAGTAGAAGTCCAGATAGGACTGGTCGTAGTCGGGAGGGGCACCGTCTGCAGCAGATGGGGGGTCGGAGGGGGGTGGACAGGCGGCGGGACTAGCGGGCAACGGGGGGGAGTCGACGTAGTGGGCCTACTGGGCCCGCGCGGGGCGACGGTTTCTGAGCGGAAAGGCCGAGTCGCGGTGGGGCGGGGAGAGGCGACCGTCAGAGGTGCGACGTCGGCAGACGGCCGCCCAGCGGGCGGCAGAGCCGCGAACGTTACAGCGCGAAGTCGCACTGGGGCCGCGTGGGCCAGGGGCGGTCCAGCGGCGAGTGGCGTAGGGGTCAGGGGCCCCGCGGAGAAAGTGGCGCATGGTCCAGTACACGGCAGTCGGGTCGTCGGAGTGATGAACGAGGGAAATGGTACAAGTGTTGCCGGTGTCCGGGTCGGTCAGGACGGGGGGGTCCGGCGGGGGGACAGCGGAGGCAAGGTATGTCGGGGCAGGGTTCGGGGGCGGGGCGGGGGACCGGGCCGCGGGCGGGGCGGGTGCAGGGCCGAGGCGGTGGCGGGCCTCAGGGAGGAGCTCAAAGATATCGATGAGAGAGTCGGCGTCGGGGAGGTTGCGGGCGATAGGGTCCGCCCAGAAGGGCTGCGTCGAGATGGCGTCCAGAACGCGGTCACGGAGCGACAGACGATGCTGGTACATGTGGCCGAGTTGCTCCTGCAGGCGTTTGAGGAACTCCATCATCCGGCTGAAATGCTGCACGTCGGTCTCGGGGGGCTCGCGGGCAATGCTGCGGATGGAGGTGCTCTGGCAGATAGTGCGAAGGAGGCTCATGCAGGCGGGCCTGGAGACTCGTTTCTGGATGAGGGTTCAAATCGTCATCTCGTCGGTAGCGGCATTGTCGTGGCACAGGGAGGTCAGGTTGTGGCGGGATGGGCCGAGAGAGGACGGGATGCAGGTCACCCGATCGAGGGAGTAGTCGCCGCCTTGGTGGTATCACTTAGAGATGGATTCGTCGACGCACAGGGTATCTGCAGCGGTCACGTGAGCAGGCCGATGTTGGTTGATGGCCGTCACGAATTCGTTCACCAAGGACCACCGGAACTGCTCCGCCCCTGTGGCGCCGGCAGTTGGCGCGGCCGCCGGCTGTACGCTGAACTTGAGGTTGTTCCACTGGTAATAGAACCGGTTTCACCGCATAACGGTCGGCACACTAAAGGCGGGAACAGGCATGTGCTTGGTTAGGGGACTTGTGGACAACAGGTCCGCTCGAGACCCGAACTCGAGGCGCGTCCCGAGTAGTAGGACGCCACAGAGCTTTAGGAGTTCTCCTGGCGACGTTGGCGGCCGCCCTCGCGCAGAGAGCTGGGCGGATGTGAAATCGGCTATCAGCGTCAGCTTTTGTGGCGGGAACACAGCCAGAAAATATTCCAGTGGCGTGCGGATACGCCCGTGGCCAACAGCGTCCCCACCCTCCACAAGGACGTCCCCCGCAGGGGTCCTCACCGATCAGGTCCGTCTAGGAACAGGGCTACCAATGGGCTGGAGGACTTCTTGGTCTCTCCACTCGAAACCATGTACCGGGACCGACGGTGCCACCCGGGGGGCCTCCGCTGCCCTTGGAGTCCCTGGCGCCGGCATCTCTGCCAAAGAGGAGGTGGTGCCACCTGGAAAGGAGCCAGGTGCAGCCGACATGGCAGCTGTCTGACCCGAAGGGACAGCCTGCGTCCCGGAGGTAGGGAAGAGCGCGGGTGACAACACAGCAGCCCGCGGTGGTCGAGAGCCAGGGGCGAGCACGCCAGTAGCTGGGCTACCCGTCGCCACCGCCTCTGCATTCGGCGGAAATGAAATGGCGGCAGAGGGAAGTGCGTCGGTTGGGGCTGGTCCAGGACGGCAGTTGAGGAGTCCCAGTCTCATGAAATACGTCTTGTAAGGAACCTCAAACCGGGCCGTCACCCACGTGGACCGGCGCTTGGTGGCAGTTAGCACCCGCTCAACGGCTGTCACGGGCCCGGTAAGCATCTTGAGACCAGCAGCGCTGCCGTAAATCCAGGCGCACTCGGCCCCGGAGCGCACCATCTTGGCCTTGACGTGAATGGTTGCCCCGATCTCAAAGCGCGGGTCCGGGGCCATCACGACGCGAAGTGCGGGGGGGTGGGGGGGAGGGAGGGGGCACAGAAGACTGGCACAAACTCCGTCAAAGAACCACTGTGCCTACCCGGCAGGAGAGCGCGCGTAAGCCCGGCACTGGAACCCAAAGAGCGGGGGGGAAGGGCGGGGGAGGATGCAGGTGAGACCTGACGCAGGAGCCCATGACACCTCCACGGACTTAGGGGCCGCATGAGAGCTCCTTGGGAGCGTGGGACCGTGCCTGACACCCAGCGGAACGACTTTGGGCGCTAGTGCGTCCACTGGGCTCGCCCGTTGGCGCCAAGGGATGCGGATGCCACTGATTCCGTAGGCCCAAAACTTTTCGACTCACTGACACCACATGGGGTGTTTTTTGTGCAAGGGCATTGAAAATGACGTCCAAAAGCTGTCCCAAGGGTAAACAGACACTTCTGGGCCCATTTCTGTTTTCAAAAACAGTGTCCGGTGAGCAATTTTCTCAGGAAAGACCATCAAAAATCTGGTTCATTTGATCCGAACAGGATCATGTGATCCTGTTGGGGTATTAGACACTAGAGGCAATTAATGTCCCACATGTCACAGGAGATCGCTGCGATGCTTTTTGCACTGGTCACAACGAACCATTGCATTGATATTTGCATACTTGCTGCTCCACACCCTTATGCTCCCCCCTCGCCCGCTCCCCTGTCACCCCCACCGGCTGGTCGCGGTAGTTCCCACGCCACCTCCCCACCCGCCTTCGCCCGCCCGCCGCCACTGACGCCGCTCAACGTCCACTAACCCCCCGCCCTTGTTCATGGGCTACCGCCCATCACCACCAAGGCCCCCTTTCTTACTTTCCGCCCGGATCGGTCACCGGCCGCCTTGCCCTCCCATCCAGCCACCCCCCATACTCTCCACACAGTATGACGCCCTCCTCCCCGCTCGGCCCGCCCCCACCCGTCCTGTCCCCAGCCGCCTTTGCCCGCCCGCCGCCACTGACGCCGCCCAGCGTCCACTAACACCCCGCCTTTGTTCATAGGCTACTTCCCATCACCACCAAGGCCCCCTTCCTTACTTGCCAACCGGATCGGTCATCGGCCGCCTTGTTTGCCCACCCATCCACCCCCCATACTCCCCACACAATATGACGCCCTTCTCCGCAGTCGTCCCCCCCCCAACCGTCCTCCCCCTCCCCACCTTCGGCCGCCCCCCGCCACTCACGCCGCCAAATATCCAGTAACACCTCTCGCTTGTTCATCGGCTACCGCCCATCACCCCCAAGGCCACCTTCCTTACTTGCCGCCCGTATGGGGCACCGACCGCCTTTCCCGCCCACCCATGCACCCCCCATACTCCCCACACTATATGGTGCCCTCCTCCCAAATCGCCCCCCCCCCCCCCCCCCCCCCCCCCCC
>Ga0209093_1001051_pt1 | contig 15551 bp, 12 predicted proteins | sample SidtaG_4_FD_187450 | JGI IMG/M metagenome (GOLD analysis project Ga0209093, IMG submission 187450) | Marine algal microbial communities from Sidmouth, United Kingdom - Sidmouth_Male1 metaG (SPAdes) (version 2) | ecosystem: Host-associated > Algae > Red algae > Unclassified | place: Sidmouth... | reverse complement strand
CGCCGGCTGGTGCGGCTCGCGTTGGCCGCGGCGCGGTGCCTGTGCGGCGCGCCGCTCGGTGCGCGACGGGGGCCCTGACAGTGAGCGACGCTGCCAGTGTGCCTGGGGTGTGTCTACGGTTCGCGTGAAGGAATCGGGCGCATTACCATTCACGGCTGCTTGCCGTGAATGCTAGCCGTGAATGCTGAGTTGACCAATCAGAGGGCTTCCTGGCCCGCATCAGAACGCTCAGGGCGCCATCAGACACGGCTCCGTGTCAGAGCGGCAGCGCCTCTCAGCGTCGTGTCGGCTCAGACACCAGCGTCCCAGACACACGCCCAGACATGGACGCAGTTCCGACATGGGCTCGGGCCTGGGCCTCAGACATGGCCACGCGCTGGCACGTGCCGTGCACAATCTCCCGTTGCGGCCGTCGTGCAGGCCGTCCCAGGCCGCCCCCTACCGCCGCCGGTCGTCGCCACCCGTGCTGCCACCACGCCCGTGACCGCGTGGTGCCCTCCCGGCGTCGCCGCGCTCGCCGCGGCCGCCCCCCGTCGCCGTCCCCCCCCACCCCGGCGTGCTCGCCGCCCCCCCCTTGTCCACACCCCCGACTATGCCAGCTGCAGGAGCTGCGGGCGCGCTGCTGCCTGCCCGGCGTGGGTGGAATTTTGGGCGCCCTTTTTTTGGCCGGCGGCGGTCGGCGGCGCCCCGGCGCCGCCGCACGCCGGGTGGCGCCTTGCCTGTTGTAGGGGTCGGCGGCAACGTGCAGCTGCTCCCCCCCCCCTGATCTACAACGCGGACGGCTGGGGTTGCGGGCGTGGGGTGGCCGGGGATTTTGGGCGCCCTTTTTTTGGCCGGCGGCGGTCGGCGGCGCCCCGGCGCCGCCGCACGCCGGGTGGCGCCTTGCCTGCGGTAGGGGTCGGCGGCGACGTGCAGCTGCTCCCCCCCCCCGATCTACAACGCGGACGGCTGGGGTTGCGGGCGTGGGGTGGCCGGGGATTTTGGGCGCGCTTTTTTTGGCCGGCGGCGTTCGGCGGCGCCCCGGCGCGGCCGCACGCCGGGTGGCGTCTTGCCTGCGGTAGGGGTCGGCGGCAACGTGCAGCTGCTCCCCCCCCCCGATCTACAACGCGGACGGCTGGTGGTGCGGGCGTGGGGCGGCGGGGTATTTGGACGCGCTGTTTTTTTGGCCGGCGGCGGTCGGCGGCGGCCGGGCGGCCCGGCACCCTTGTCTTGCCGCCGTGGCCTCTTTGTCGTCCATGCGAGCATGGGTATTGAGGATGACCCGGGGGGGCCTGATGCCGACTGCCTGTCGTTTCCGTTCGTCGGGAGTCGAGCGGCTGCTCAAGCTGCCATTTCTATCGTCTCTGAGCGTGCCCCCTGCTCGTTGCCGGGCACCGTTGTGCATCATCGGCAAGGTGTGATCCACGGCGGCCAAGTCGCTCGTGGTTGGAGCAGCCAGATTGAGAATGTGCGGCAAGGGGGACCGGGTGCGTCGGTTGGCGGCTTTGGTCGTCGCCGACGTACTGCCGGGCGGCGCGAGTCGTCCGCCGCTGCAGCGCGGTCGACGCTCTGTCCTCGTGGTGGCCCGAGCGACGACGACGTAGACAACGAGATGAGCGGCGGTCAACTGCCCGTCCCCCGTGCGCCACGTGATCGCAAGCGTCGTGACCCCGTCCTGGTGGAGGATTACGTGGAGGAGGCGCTGTCGGCGTGCGTACGCCGCACTTGTGGCCTGCCGTCGTCTCGCCCAATGACCAAGGTGACCTCTGTCGTCACTGCGCGGGTAGTCGGCGACAAGAAGTCGCGCTCGCGCGCCATCGTGCTGCGGCAAGGGTCGGGCAAGCGCGACATCTGCATCCTTTGGGTGTCGAGCCGCGACGGCTTTTTGTGCTCGTGCTTTGCTGGCCACGAGAATGCGCTCTTCTTCTCCGCGTCTTCCAGGAGCACCACATGCGCGCACACGGTAGCGCTGCGCACGGCGCTGCCTTCCTCGGGTGTGAGCGCCGCAAAGTTTTGCTCTCGTATGCGGCTGCGCGCCGACGCGGCGGACTTTGCCATGTGTGAGGACTACGGGTCGGCGGTGGTGTGGTCGGTGCTCTACCACTCTGTGTTCTCGCTGGTGACTTTCAGCAGCGCCAACGCCGCCACGTGCGTTGCGCCGTGCTGCCGTCGCTTCCGTGGTCGGTGCGGCCACGTGCGTGTCGCGCGGGACAGAATGGGTCCGGACGGGTTCGTGAACGCCAAGTTTGGGACGGCTCCCGCGGTCGTCAAGGCCCGCGCCGACGCGCGGCGCCCGCCACCTACCGCCTACGACAAGGTGCTCAGCAACGAGGAGGAAGATGAAGGGCTAGAGAAGCTGGCGTCCGACACAATGCGCCGCCCACACGACTCTGCGGCCGCTGATTTATCCGCGCGGACGCCCCGCAACCTTTTGCCGTGCGCTGGGGAGCTCGCCCAAGGGGAGATGTGGAACCGCACGGCCGACTGGAGAGCTGTCTTCAAGCCCCAACCTGCGATCAGCGCGGCAGGACGGGAGGAGCGCAAGAGGAAGGTGGCGCTGATTTTGTCGTCGGCGCTGATCGCTGGCGTCATCCGCGACACGCGCGAACCGTTGGTTGAGCCCTTCTGCGGAAGCTGTGGCCAGAAGCGAGGAGAGCAGCACAAGGTGGAGACGGAGCCGGGCTTGTTAACAACTCACCACCCCACTGCCCCGGCACTTCAGGTACGCTTGCGTGCTGCTCTTGTATGCTCGTTTGTTTGGTTTCCTATTTCTGGGCGTGGAGCGGCGTGCCTTTCCATGTGGATCCGCCGACATGCCCACGTCCAGCGACTGACGACTCGGCTCCGTTTTGTTTTGCTTGTATCGTGTCATTTCCTTTGACTTCGTCCAGGTGCTGATCGGACGGTGGGTGTGCAACATGGGCAGCTGCAAGCGCGTCGTCGAGTACGACGGCACGGCGGACGGTCTCTTCTCGATGCAGCGGCGCAACAAGAACGGCAGGTGGTTGCTCTTCACGAGAGGGATGATAGACAAGCTCCTCTCCTTCATTATCTCGGGCCGCACGACGTACACAGCCGCGACTCGGCACCTGTCGTCGGACGTGCTGTCGTTCTCCCTACGCCGTCAAGACGTGGTGAAGCTCGGCACGGCGGCGATCAAGACGTTCCGTATCCCCGCCGAGACGGCTCGCTGCCCGCTGTGCGGTCCAAGTCCAGAATTCATCGTGATTGACGCGCAGTCGCTCGGCTGCACGGACCCAGACGATACAACCCCCTTTCGCCCAGCGGAAGATTGCCCGGTGGTCAACATACCGGCGCCTAAGCTGTGTCTGCCGGAGCACGCACCATTGCGCGTGGCTGTCACCAAGGTTCTCCGGACTGCGACTCCGTTGACAACCGCGCAAGCAGCCTTGCTCCGCTCATGGCACGAGAAGGTCGGAACGCCTGGCGGGCAGGGTCCTGAAGCGGCGGCGGCGGCCGTCTTTTTCCGCTTCTTCCCGCTCGGCCGTAAGCAAACGGCCGGCACCATCGTGGGGGACGGCGGCGGTGCCAGCAACCGCCAGTCCGCTGCAGTCGCACACGACACGGACGAGCACCCGTCCAAGCGCAGTCGCTTCAATGCTCCGAGCGGCTTAGAAGCCGCCCTGCGCGTGAACAAGGACGGCGATGTGGTCCTGGGCGGGAAGGGGCCGCCGGCCAAGAAGCCGACCGACTCGTGGCGCGATCGCAAGGGCTTGTGCGCCCCCGCGTTTGACCGGTTCCCGCGTGAGGACGACGGCGTTTGGATTTTCGTCCGGCCGTTCCTGCAGGCGATGCTGACGGAGACGGTGACGGGCATGTTTCAAGCCTTTGACGAGCGCGCCGTCCGGCTGCTCGCCAACACGCTCCGACTCATGCCGCGCGGCGCGTGGCGGTCACTCACCAAGGCTGTCGACGGCGTGGGATTCGTGGCCGGCTTCCTCGGCTGGTTTGCCGACCTCGTCGACGAGGATCGGAGCCTGCGCCAGGCCATTGGCGTGCTGCTACTCGCTGCGGTGGACGTGGAGCGGTTTGTTGACGACACCTTCTGGTCGGTGACCAACAACAAGACGACGCTCGCTGCTGGATGGAAAAACGCCGTCTACTGCAACCGGTGGAAGGGCAAGCCGTCCGCTACCGACTACAAGCGGTGGAGGAGCGAGCAGGTGCATTTGGAGGACCTTAACGAGGACGACCCGTTGATCAGCTACGAGTACTTTGCGGGGTTACCGCGCGTGCGGCCGGGCATCTCCGACTCCGAGGCGGCCAAGCGCCGCGTGCAGTACCGCGGCAAGGAGCGGCATGTGGCGGACCTGGAGGGGGAGGGTGACGCCTGCAATAAGGCATTCTCTATCAAGGCTGGCCTCACGCAAGGTGTGTTCAACGTTGTCTGTCCGCATGTTATTACCTTGGGATTTCGTTGTTTGTTTCGTGCTGAGAGTGTGGGGGAGGCTTTGTCTATCGTGCTCGAGCGCTTCTCCAAGCTGCCCAAGGCCATCTTCTACGACGTCGCATGCAAGCTGGACAAGAACGCCATGCGGCGGGTGCGACAGGTGATGAGAGCTCATGGCGTGCGGTGCATCCTAGACCGCCCCCACTCCATCACTCACTCATGCTCTCCCATCTACATGCCGGACGAGTGTCTCGGGACCACCGCTGGCGTCGCCACTCAAGCAGCTGAAGTCTCCCACTCCATCGCCGTCGTCAATCGGACGAGCCTCGCCTACATGTCCCCCGCCACCTACATGTACCACCGAATTGTGCAGGTGGCGTTCATGAACCTGCGGAAGCTGTACCGCCTGTACAACGGCGGGGGGGAGAACGACCACGTGCCCCTGGCCCCTTTCTTCCACTCCAAGATCTCGCACCAGTGCGAGCGCGTCACGGTTTGCACCTGTGCGTCGGCGACGGGGACCTATGGCGGCGTGGCCTCAGTCGAGCCGCCGGCGGAGGAAGCCGCTGCGAGTGGTTGTGGGAATGCTGGTGCCGGGGACAACGTGGAGGTTTCCAATACGGTTGTCGCCCAAGATCCAGGAGGCTCGCCGGTGGACAGGGCCGAGGGCGCTGCCGCGCAGGCGGCTGCTCAAGATCCTTGGGTTTTTGACATTGAAGAGGAGCACGCTCCCGTCGACCCCGTTGACACCGGCACCGCGGTGGACGCTACGACTGGCGGTGTCGTCAACGACGGCCCGGTAGTCGACAAGGCGGACGGCATGACCGTGCTCCGGCACACGCGGCTGCTGGCGGAGTTCTGCGAGTGGGCGGCGAATCGGACGTCGCCCAACCACTCTGTCATCGACACGAGGCCGGTCACGAGGGCGCAGCGGAAGTTCGTTGACGAGCTCACCAAGCGGCCGCTGGGAAAGGCCGTCCGCCCCCCCAACAAGGCGCGCATCCTCATCCTCGGCGCGCATTACAAGCGCCTGCGCGGCGAGGAGTGGCTCACCGACGAGCTGATGAACTCGTTTGTGGAGCTCATCAACCACCGCTCCCGGGCGGCCACGCTAGGTCCGGGGGGACCGTTGCCAGCTGGCGGCTCCGTGCCGCTCCGGGCGGTAATGCTCAACACCTACTTCCACTCTCGGCTGTCCGCGCGCATGGGGGTTGTTGACTATGACGGCGTGCGCCGCTGGGGCGTGAAGATGGGCCTCAACCTCAACGCCGTCGACGTGATCTTGGTCCCCATCCTCATCTCCCGGTCGCATTGGCTGTTGGTCGCCGTTGACATCGTCGGCCACGCCTTCCACTTCTATGACTCCCTCTCGTCGGAGGACAACCATGGCGTCGTCCCGGTCCTGAAGCAGTGGCTGCATGCGGAGGTCGCGGCGCGGCTGGGCCACGACAAGGCGGTCGACTGGGACGTGGCGGGGTGGAGAGTAGTCCTCGACCCTCACCTCCCGCGGCAGACAGACGGCGGAAGCTGCGGGATTTTTGTGCTGGCGGCGGCGGATTGCTTCTCCCTCAAGGCGCCGCTGGCATTCTGTAAAGAGGACATTGTGTCCCTACGCCACCGTGTTGCCCTCGCCCTCTTCTTTGATGACCTGGACTACCCAGACCACATCCCCGAGCCCACCTCCGTGAGCGGGTCAACGACACCGGCGGCATCGGACGGCGAGTCGGGCGAGAGCGCGGAGGAGGTGGAAGATGAAGAAGGGCCGACGGCGAAGGACGCTGATGGGCGCGAGGAGCCGCACCATGAGGACGAACGGGAGTTGGGCATGAGGGAGGGGCCGGGGGAAGTCGCCGGGGGTATGGGGAATGAGGATGGCGGGGGCGGGGAAGAAGAGGACGTGGTGGCTGATGAGGAGGACACAGCGTGGGGGGATGAGAGCGCGCGCATGAGGGATAACGGGTTGGGCGAGGAGCATGTGGAGGGTGCGGGCGACGAGGAGGTGGAGTGGGCTGGGGATCCCACCCGCAGTGTGGGTGGAGTGGACGGTGGGCGGCGCGACGAGCAGGATGGTTGATGCCGTAAGACCTTTACTAGCACCCATCATGCCTTCCTTTTGACCTTTCGTGCTTGGAGGACCATAATCTCGTACCGAGACAGTCGCCGAGCTCGTGCTGCCTTTGCACAACTCGGAAGGGCGGCGCCCTGAGGAAGACGACGGCAGGTTGGTGTGGGTCTTTGTCGGCGAGAAGCACAGCAAAGAATGAAATTAGTATCAGAATACGTCAGCTTGTCCAATTCTTTCGCGTGCAATTTCAATACGACAAGGACGCTGTCATCGAGTGAGATTCGCTGCGAGATATTGCCGCGCCATCATATGCCATCCGCACAGAATCCAAGTGGGCTGCGTAGCAAAGGGTGCTGCTGTCACTGTCAGTCACAAACTCCTGCAGCGCAAGTGCAGAAGAAGTGCTGAACGACCTCAATTGCTGCATTTACCGTCCCCGGTCTCGGCTCCACCACAGCGTCTTGCTCCCGCGTGCCGTCCGCCCCCCTCCGCCGCAATGCCCCGCTGCTCTGCTCGTGTCAGCCACCCGAGATGGATTCCCTCAGGCATCAGAACACCTGTGCCCACCCAGCCAGCAGGTACACGCCGGGGAGCTTGCAGGCACCTCACCAGCGCAGCAGTCCCGGTTTACGCCAGGTGGGTCGCCGCCATAGCTTTAGGCGCGGCTCAGACGTCGGGTCTCTGTTCCCTGCGTCGCCGTTGGCTTTTACTGCGTGTCCAGCAGAGAGGGTTCTTCTGGATGCGCTCCTTCACGGGCACCGCCGACGTTCGGCGTGCCCGGTCCTCTGGTCCGGAGGTTTCCTAGGGCAGCACTGCGGTCACGAGCGGCGGGTCATCGGCGTTGCTCTTTCTGGTATTGTGTATGTACGCGAGGTAAACACTTGCACTGGTTGAACGTCAGTCTTCCACGATTGCCGTAGATGTGTCACGTCGTTGCGCCCCTAGGTCGGTATGGTGAACGGGGTCAGTGCTGGATACCAGAGGCACTCATGCTGCGGAGGCTCGACCAATGCGCACTTCTGCAACTGTGTACACTTTCCAGTAGTACGTCTGGTCGAGCACGCAGTCTCGTTGGGAGTTCCCACTGCAAGTGTGTACAATCTAATTGCCAGCACCACAGCATGGCAAGAAACGTCCGGCACCAGGTGTGTGGAGAGAGCCGATATGAAAAGGGTTGGGGGCGAACTACATGAGACGCAACTTGTCTTGGGTATCCATCTGTCGTGCGCCATATGGGAATAGTCTGCACACGTCCGCATCCAGCCAGACCGGCACATGCGCATTGACGCACGAAACTGGACGGTAGAGGCGAATGCCAAAGCATTCCCGTTCTGCGAAGATGTCGCCGGCGCCGCGTGCCACGCCCAAATGGCATACATCCACATGGCCAAGGTATGAACGCAGAAAACGAAAGCGGTTCTGTACTGCATGCTGCAAGATTTCCAGATCGAGGGCGCACGGACCCGGCAGACTGTCAAAAAGACTAGGCACCAGGCCTGCGACGCTCTCTCCGTGCATTCTTGGCACGAGATACAGCATGCAGGCTGGGGCGCGCGGGTCATTTCCATTGCTGTGTACGATTGCAGTGGTGCGGGTGCCGCTGTCCTGCATAAGAGCATCGTAACGATGGCCTGACAACAGAGCTATCTCGGGTTTCAAAGTAAGGTCATGATTGGGGCGGATATAGAGCAAGCTGCTTGTAGTGTTGGAGATATCGCAAGGGTCATCTCATGAGGCCAGGTCTTGAAAGCGCTGACGTGCCCCATGCTGCGACCGAGCCACGTCTTCTGTCTGCGCGAATGGATTGCTATCGGGATGCCATCGACAGCATGGACAACGGCATACTTTGTACGACTGTCGGTATCAGACAGAGACTGGTGTGCTGGTGCGGGGTCATGTCCGTAGGCGCTAACCCTAGCTCTCTGTAACCCTAGCTTCGACACCTGGAAGGCAATCCGTGGCTCAGAACGTGCGGTCCTTGTGCTTCCACTGGCGTGCATCTGCGTGGACCAATCGCACGACGGTATTTCACAGTCTGGAGATCCTTCCGCATGGCAGGTGGCCCTCACGATGTGGGTTTTGTTGACGTAAAGTAGCACCCGTTTGGAAACCAAGTTTGATTCATGTGATCTGATACCCGCGCGCACTGTTGGCGGTTCGGCGACCGGGCTGTGGCAGGTCGCCCATGCCCGCCTTTTTATCGCGGTATAATCCGATACGCTCCCGCCAGGCGGTTACACCACGCGGACTGCGCCGGAGGGGTGCACCAAAGCTGATTGGCCACGCTTGTTCCCCGCAAACGGTACGCCACTTGGTTTTCTCTTCCGCTCGCTTTTTGTGTGGTGCCTGCGTGGACAGGGGCCGTGCATTGACCGTCGCGCCTACGACCTACGGCGCCGCCCTGAGCGCGCACCCCGCCACGTGACCAGCATACACTCGGTTCCGTCCGCGTCAGAAGGTTGGGTGTCTTCTTGCTCCTCGCCGACAACTTCCTTTCTCGGCGTGTCTGACACAATCCAAGCCTCTGCTCGATCTCTCTCCCCCCGTTGGCGCCTTGGCTCCACTTCTTTTCGACAGCCCCCGAGGTGTTGTGCCCCCCGTACCCCCATCCCCCGCACCGGCGCGCGACAATCACCTTTCCATCGCGGCTTCCTGCCACCCCGCGGTCTGCACCGTTCCCCTCTTTCCCCGGCTGCAGCACCCTCCCTTGTTCTCCCTGATTGCGTTCCCGGCTTCTATCGGGCCTTCCCTCCCACCGCACGTCACGGGCTGGCGGCCTCGCGGTCACGGGCCGCGGTGATGACGGCCGTCGGTCCATGCGGGAGTAACTACGTTGCGCTGCTCTCCCGCGCAGTGTGTGCAATGCACAACTGGTCCGACGCCGCCCACATTGGGCAGCGGGTGTTGTCTCTTGTGAGCGACGGCGTGTTGGCGACGCGGTGCTTCTCCACGCAACGGGATGCGCTGTGTTGGCTGACTAGCCCCGTCCATCGGGAGGCGGTTGCGGGTGCCGAGGCGTCGTCTGTCGAGCCACACCGCGCATTGGCGCACGACACTGGATGCTTGGCCGTGCGGACCCACTCGTCATCCAGCTGCTTTGGCTTAGACGCGCGCGGCTGCGCATCGGCATTGGCGATGGTGCGTGACGCTGCTGTCGGGACCTGCGTCATCCGGCGCTTTTCCTCTACCCCCTCGGCCTGGTCGTGGCTCGTTGCTGATGTGGGCCGGGCGTTGTTGGAAGTGGTGCACTTCCTGCCGGCACCGGCTGCGGGTGGTTTGGCGCGTCTGGCACCTCTTCTTCCTGGTCCGACGTCAACTGCCATCACGGGCAGAACCGGCTCGCGTGCATAATGTAGTCGGGCGGCTTGTGCTCGTGTCGCCAGCACATGGCAAGCGTTGCCGGCCAAGCGGTCGGCGGCCTCATCCAGCAGTGAAGACTCGACGTGCGTCTCAGACGACGCCTTGATTGAGCTGGACTGCTCGGATGCGGTGCCACCACGCCAAGCCAAGTCACTCTCCACCACGGCGCGGCAGGCGGCCGCCGACGCATTTCCGAAGCGCTTCAAGCCGTCGCCTGTCTCCTCCGCAGCGCCGTTGGTGCTGCGCGCGCTGCCGCCGGAGGAGACGCGGGGTTGGCAGAGCACCCCATCTGCAACGACGGGCGCGGTCAATTCGATCTCATCTCGTCACTCGCGTCACTCGGTGCCGCCAGAGGTGCTGCATGCGTTGCCGGGCGTGGCGTCAAGGGGGCCAAGTGATGACGTCGGCGCGCGTCGTCGTGGTGGGGGCAACGACCGGGCTGTGCGGCCTGACGATCGGATTGCTCGTCGACGTCGTGCTCCCGATGGAGCCACCGCCGCTGTAGACGGCTTGGCTGAGGCGTCGCCCATTGGTCGTTGCGCTGCCACCGGTCGGTGGGGCGACGTGTGTGAGCTCTTGTTTGCTCGCATCAACAGCGCGTTTGTGTCCGGCGGACCGGGCGCGGGCAAGTCGACACTGTTGAGGAAGCTGCGCTCCTTCCTCGCCGAGCGGTACTCGGCTGACGGCGAGGTGATCGTGGTGGCCCCGACTGGTACGTCGGCCAAGACGGCGGGTGGCATGACGTACCACTCCTTCTTTGGATTCGGCCGCGAGTACGTGCCGCTGCGGGCGGATCCCCGCGAGGAGGCGGAGCGTTTGCTCTCAACCGATCGCTATGGGCCTATTAAGCGCCGGCTGCGGCCAGTTCGGGCGCTACTGCTGGATGAGGTTTCAATGGTGCCCGCCGCCAACCTCAGCGTCATGTTTGAGATGCTCTCCATCATTCAGAGGGACGCGCGCCCGTGCCTTTGGTTTGCCTTTGGCGACTTTCTGCAGCTCGGCCCGGTCAAGGGCGAGATGGCCTACAAGGCACCCTGCTGGAGCATCCTCTTCGGTGGCTCCTTCTTGGAGCTGACGGGCACCTTCCGACAGCGAGACCCCGGCTTCATTCAAGCTGTCCGAGACGCACGGGTCGGCAACCACTCCAGGGCGGTGCAGAAGCTGGTGAAGGAGTGCTCGATCCCGGACGACGAGTACAACAAGATCAAGACGACCATCCTGCACTTGATGCCTCTGCACAAGGCCGTCGTCAAGCACAACCGTGAGTGCCTGTCGCGCCTGTCGTCCGGAGCGGCGCCCGAGGTTTTCCGTGCGGTGGACGGCCTGCAACTCGACCCCGACCGGGACATGTCGGGCACGCAGCCCGTGCTGGACAAGGTGAGTGACAGGACGAGGGCGGCTGCCCTGGCCGACTGCGTTGCCCCTCCCGTACTGGCGCATTGCCTGCATGCGCGTGTCATGGTCATTTCCAACCGCAGCAAGGACCTGGGCGTCTGTCACGGTAGCATCGGCTTCATCGTGGCGTACGATGAGGCGGACGGCAGTCCCGTCGTACGTTTTGACAACCACGTGCTGCCTCCCGGCATCGAGCGCGGCAGCGGGGGGTTGCGGGATATGGGCGACACGTGGATTGAGGTTGCTCTCCCTCCCGCAAAGTTCACCGCGCGCGTGCTCGCTGCTCCCGGTGTCTTGGCGGTCCGCATGCAGGTTCCGCTCGTGTTGGGCTGGGCAAGCACCATCCACCTGTCGCAGAGTTTGAGCATCTCGGAGGCGGTGTTGGAGCTGTCCGAATGCTTTGAGGCAGGCATGGTCAACACGGCGTTGAGCCGCGTGCCGGACAAGGCGCGGCTGCACATCAGGTCATTTTCTGCAGGCCGTTTGTTTGCTGACCAGGCGGCCTTGAAGTTGTATGAGGAGTGGCGACGCCTGTAGTTTTCCGTTACGAAGTTTTCCTCTAAGTTAGTTTACATATGCTCATGCACTGCCTCCTCCGTCCCTCCAAGAGGCGTGCCGAGAGGACAAAATGTCCGATATGGATACGTGTGAGTCGTGCAGATCAGCTTCTACGCGCGCGCGTCGCTGCCTTTGCTCCTCTGCAAAGTCAGCGGAGCTACAAGCACCGGGCGCAGCAGAGGCAGCAGAACCCCCCAAAAGAAAACTTGAAGGAGAAAAAGAAAGAGGAGGTAAGAGAGGCTTTGGAGACAAAGGAAGACCCGTGTTGGGAGGAGCCACCGAGCTACCACCTGCAAGCATCAAAGGAGGAGTGACCAAAGGTTGCGCACTTGGCGGCCACACGGCAGCGCTTGCCATGGTGGCCACCGGCGTCGGACTGCCGAGTGCAGGCACGTCGCCAACAGGTGTGCCGTGAGCTTGGCTTGGTTGACCGGAGCCACCTACAGGTGTAGCTGTCGCGGTACCGGGGGCCACGACTACACGGACCAAATCACTACCACCGCCGGCTTGACAACTTGCTGCAGCATAGGCGGGAGGTGCAGCGCCACCTTGGCCCGATGCGGCACCGACACCTTGGCCTGATGCGGCACCGCCACAGCCACTGGCGACTGCTTTAGCAGCAGCCTTACCCGTCTTAGCTCTTGCCGGCGCGGCTGCACTGGCTCTGCCGCCAGCCACCCCTTTGCCCTTGCCGCCCCGCGCGCGCTTTGTAATCGGGCGCGGCGCGAGCGCCCCTGGGGCCTGTGCCCTCGAGCGCACGGGAGGGCGCCTTGATGAAGCCACCACAGGCGTCGAGGAGGTACCCGGCGAGGGGCCAATAGTGCCACGCGATGCCGACCCCAGTGCACCAGAAGGCGGTGCCGCGGGGGGATTGGCAGCTGCTTGAGATGCGGGGGCCGCTACGGGGCCGCGCGCCTTGGCGCTGCGTGCCCGCATGCGCCTTGCCCGATTGTACGTCTTGATAGCCGTCTCCTCTCTGGCCAGCGCCATGTCCATTTCGGCATACTGCTGCGACAAGTCGTCGTCGTTGGGGAGGGAGGACTGGGAAGAGGGAGGCACCGAAGGTTGATCGTTTGCGGCATCCTTTGGAGTCGGAGGAGCAGCTGTCGGTGCCGCAATTCCTGGCGTGTTGAACTCGTGGCACGACGCCGACAGCAAAGACGAGTTCTTGGGGATGGTGCCTCGGCCGGCGGCGGCTATGTCCGCCAAATTCGTCCCGTAGCCCTCCTCCTTTGTCACCAGCAGCAGCATGCATGCCACGACTACCGGCAACCTCATAGGCGCCTTGCCCCAGATCCGTGGTACCGACTCCAAGGCGGTGAGGGAGTGCTTCGGGAAGAAGCGGGCGGACCGGATGGATAAGTTCTTGATCTCGTCGTTGATGCCGCTCATGTCCACGAGGATGACCCACCGGGAGGACACGGACACGCGGTTTCGGTTAAACGTGTACGCGACCGTCCCAACCGGCGCGATGCTGTTGGCCAAATCTTGGTGAGCGCGCCATTGCGGCCACCACGAGTCCGTGAGCAGGGCAAGAGCCATCCTGTCGCCCTTGACGCCGGTCGGCCACGGCTTGCCGTTTGACCTGCACGCGGGGCGCTTGGCCGACCGACCGAGCACGAGCACGCTGTCGTCCAGCAGCTGTCGCAGCACCGCCATCCCGTCAACGCGGTCTTGGACGCCCTTCAGCACCGCCTGGACGGTCGTGATAGCAAGAGACGTCGGCACCACCGTAGGCTGGCGGACGTAGATGACGTGAGAGGGGATGTTTGGGTTCGCGCTGGAGTCATCCTCCTCCTCTTCGGCGTCGCCCTCGCCGCTACCGTCGCCGACACCATCGTTTGTCCGAGGCGTTGCCGAGTCGAGTGTTGCCTTGACCCTTGCGTCGCTCCCAGCGGCTACCGAGGCACCGCCGCTGCTCGTGACGCCGCCAACCCCGGGGGTGGCAGAGCCCGTCGGGAACTCAATCCCTCCGGCGGGCAGAGGCACGTCTTGAACCGCCCCGGCAAACGAACGATTGTTGGAGCCAGCCCCACTGCTCTTGGCCGTCGCCACCATCGAGCCCCCAGCCGTGGCCGAAAGCTCGGTGGACAGACCGCCAACGTTGGGCATCCCCAGACCGGGCGACAGTGGAAAGTTAGAAAAGGACATTCCGCCCTCTGGAGGCGCGGTCTCGTGCTCAGCGTCCCTGTCACTTCCCATGGGATCATCGATGGCGGGAGGGATGTCCGCCGCGTCGCCCGTCGCGCCCTTGCCGCCGTCCCCGCCCGTCGACGTGACAATGACCCCTCCTTCCTTCAGCTGCCCCACCTCTTCCCCGTCCGCGGCTTGGGGCGCCGTCGGTTGCACCTTGCTCAGCAGCTGGGCATTCGCTTCCGCCAGGGCGTCTACCTCGAGATGGCGGTAGGCAAAGGCCAGACCGACATTGACAATGCGCTCTGCATGGGAGTTGTTGTCGGAGAAAAAGCCAAGCCGGTCGACGACTCGAATCCACCTGTGGGTGGGCGCCTCTCGCGGGTTGTCCGACACATGCATACGGCTGATCGCCGAGTGCAGAGACGCGCCATGCGGCGCGAGGTGCGAGTCCAGCTTGGAGGACGCCTCAAACACGTTGCGCAACAAAGTTGACAGGAAGACCGTCTGCCTGTCGTCGGATATACCGAGGTTCTCAAAGAAGCTCACGTACAGCCGGCGCTCCGCCTTGTTCATCTCCGGCTCCACTGGCACGGTCGGCGGCACGGCCGGCGGTGCGGCCGGCGGCACGGCCGGCGGCACGGTCGGCGGCACGGTCGGCGGGACAGTCGGCGGCGCGGCCGGCGGCGTGGCCGGCGGCACGGTCGACGGCACGGTCGGCGGCGCGGCCGGCGGCGTGGCCAGCGGTGCGGCCGGCGGCACGGTCGGCGGCGCGGCCGGCGGCGTGGCCAGCGGTGCGGCCGGCGGCACGGTCGGCGGCGCGGCCGGCGGCACGGCCGGCGGTGCGGCCGGCGGCACGGTCGGCGGCGCGGCCGGCGGCAGGGTCGGCGGCAAGATCGTCATCTCGAGTGCTCAAACGTGCTTGTCCACCCCACGGCCGCGCGGCCGCCTTGGTCTGCCTACGCAACAAAAACAGGCATACCAAGACAAGGCGAGCATCTAATCCATGCACACAAGGAGGGAGAGCTGTCAGTGGCTACCCACTGAAGAGGTAGCATAGGTGCCAAGAAAAATAAATGCGTGCTCACGCGGCGGGGTGGGAGGGGAGGAGGGTAACAGCAAGCATGTAAAACAGGACGGCGAGGCATACCCGGAGGAGAGGAGTTTCGATGGAGACGAGAACAGTCACGTCCGACAATGCAGGGGAGGTGCACGCGGCCGGCGCCGCACCGGCGGGCAATGCCGGCAGGGATGGGCAAGAACACACCGGCCGCGCGCAGCGCGCGCCACTCAAGTAACCACGGCGGTGGATCGAGCACGTGCGGGGGAGGGAGAACGGGCACGACCACGCGGCACCCCGCGGACGCAGGCGAGGCCCGTCAGTGCCACGCACATGCCATAGCAGACGGCGGCACGTGCCGGTCGGTCGGCGGGAAGAGGTGGTCGTCGGCACCCCGCCGGCCATGGGCCACGACTGACGAGATCGGGCGCCATCCGCCAGATGCCAGCAGCCAGTGCACAGTCCCGCGACGATATGGGGCCCCAATCATTCCCATCCCGCTGTGTCCATGATGCCGCAGATGGCAAGAATCGACGAGAAAATAGAAAAATCGCCCTGGTCTAATTGTCTAGGATGCTCTAATTGACCCC
>Ga0209093_1001049_pt1 | contig 15569 bp, 18 predicted proteins | sample SidtaG_4_FD_187450 | JGI IMG/M metagenome (GOLD analysis project Ga0209093, IMG submission 187450) | Marine algal microbial communities from Sidmouth, United Kingdom - Sidmouth_Male1 metaG (SPAdes) (version 2) | ecosystem: Host-associated > Algae > Red algae > Unclassified | place: Sidmouth... | reverse complement strand
AGCCAATCATGCTTGCCACGTGGCGGCTTGTGAGCGAATCAGAATCCTAAGGATCCCGGGTTGTGATGGCTCCCCTGGAGGCCTGTGGAGCACCCTGCATCCATGTATATCCCGGGAAAGCCGGTATGTTGAGGGCGCTTGACGGCCGTCTGAGAGGGGGGTTTCTCCTCCATCAACCCGGGATTTCGGGGACTCAAAACCCGGGATATACCGGGTGATTTTTCTTGTAGGGCGGCGGGTACCAGGGGTGGCGGGGGTATGCCTCCTGGAAGCAGCAAGCAGCATGCGGCCATGACAGCTGCGGAGGCCGCGTCCTCAACCCTCATCATTAGCGTCGACAAGGGCAAGCAGCCGGCCGGGATGCCCCCGCAACACTCAGGAACCACCTCTACCGCCGCCACAGTCGCGTGCGCCGTGTGCCTCACGAAGACCGGAGCGGGTGGCTTTGCCCGTCACGCATGCGGCCACGCCTACTGCCTCGACCCGTGCCTCGCGCGCTCCTTCACCACCGCCACCCGCCAGACCGACTTGCTGCCGCTGCGGTGTTGCGGGCAGCCCATTGATGTGCGGCTGGTGGAGATGGTCGGCCTGTCCACCTCTGCCATCGACGCCTTTCGTGCCGCACACGAGGAAGCGACGGCGGCCAACAAAATGTACTGCCCGGTGCCGACGTGCTCCACCTTCCTCAACGTCGGTCACCTGCTGTCGACGCTGCCGCCCAAGGCGGACGCGCGCGACTTTCCCTGCCGCGGATGCAAGACACGCCTGTGCTTGCGGTGCAAAGATGAGGCGCACGGGGAGACCACATGCGCTGCTGCCGCCTCCGCCCGTGCCGCGGCGTCTGAGGATGAGGCGGTGCGGTCGCTGGCCGCCGCCGCAGGCTGGCGCTCCTGCACCGGCTGCGGGTCGCTCGTCGAGCTGCTGTTCGGGTGCAACCACATGACGTGCCGCTGCGGGGCGGCCTTTTGTTACGCGTGTGGGGTGCCCTGGAAGGGCTGCACCTGCCCCCAGTGGGAGGAACGGCGCCTTACTATCGCCGCTGCAGAGGAAGTGGAGCGACAGGAGCGGGTACACGGAGCGGTGCAGGGGGGGCGGCAGGGAGGCCACGCCGCGCCGCGGGTAGAGGAGGCGGCTGTGGTGGCGGAGGCCGCCCGCGAGGTGCGTATCGCGGCTGCTGTCACGCGCATGCGGCGGGCGGGCCACGACGAGTGCGGGCACGCGTGGGTGCGCCGGGGGCGGGCGGGTTGACCACCACCCGGTGCGAGCGGTGCAGCTACGCGCTGCCGGTGTATGGGTACGAGTGTCGCTCACGGTGTGCGTTGACCGTGTGCTACACGTGTCGGTTTCACCGCCTACGGTGAGCGGGGGCGCGGGCGGGGCGCTTTGTTCTCGTTCGATGGAGCATGCTCCCTCGAACGAGAGCAAAGCGAGGCGTGCTAAATTTGGTGTCTGTAGCCGTTCTCCCAAAAATACCGCACTGCAACTGTTGTGAAAGTGTTCCAAATCGGCCTCTACGACCCCGCAGAGGCGGATTTGGAACACTTCTGGAACTGTTGCAGTGCGGGATTTTTGGGAGCACGGCCGTATTCCCCCGACCGGATCATACAGTCGATCTCCCAATAATCCCACACTCTAACTGTTCCAAAAGAGTACCAAATCGGCCTCTGTGACCCCGCAGAGGCCGACTTAGAACATTTTTGGACCTGCTGCAGTGCTGGATTTTTGGGAGAACGGCTGTATGATCCGATTCGGATCAATTGATCCGGTTTCTGAGTACCATTTTTCGGGCAGTTCCTGCCATCAGCGACACTTTTGGACCCCAGAAACGGACTCAGGCGCTGCGTGGCAAGGACAGAATCGTGAAGAATGCTGAGAGGGTCATTGAGAAGGAGGGAGTCATAGAGCAGCAGGCGTCTCTCTCAGCTTGAGAACTCGTCTCGTCTCAACAAATGAGTCAACAGCAAAGTGCCTCCTCCTTTGAAAAGCACCCTGCACTCGCCGACGGCAGCAAGACGCTGCCGCCCTCATGTGAGGGTGACAGCCGGTCCTGCATCGAGGGGCCCTCCCGCCACCACGCTTTCAGCACGGGGGCGTGCTGCTGCCCGTCCGCCGGATAGCGCCGATTGTTTCACGCACACCCGTCGTGCGGTCGCGGTTGGGCGGCGCCGCTGTCGGGGGCGCTCGCCGAAGCATCGGCCGCGACCGCGGCGGCGGCGACGGCCGCCCGCGAAAACACGATGCGCGGCAGCGGCGGCGGTGGTGCCATTGGCCGGCACAGGCGCACTTCGCCCTGGCCGGGGCGGGGTGGTCGCCAACGCCCGCGACGCGCGCGGTCGTGGCCACCCGCCGCGGCTGCGGCGGCCGCCGGAAGCGCCGTTCGCGTCTCGCGCCTTGTCGCGCACCGCCACCCGGCGGCGGCGGCGGTGGCGCCGCCCGGTCGCCGCCGTAAAGCTGGGCGCCACGACCCGACGCGCGCCTCCGCCGCTGCCGCGTCCGCGGTGGGGCCGGCCGCGCCCGCCCGCGGCGGCGTTGGGGGGTGCACCCCCGCCGCGACGAACGCGTTGCGGCGCCGCCCCCCGTCACGCCCCACCGGATGGGCCACCGCCGGCGGGGGGGGGGGGCTGAAAACAGGCCGCCGCGCCGGCCGCGGCCAGGACCGCCACGCAGCAGGCGCACGTCCGGTGGGGGGCCCACAGACGCCCAGGCGTGCCACCGCCACGCGCCCACCGCGACGCGGGGGTCACCACCACGGGGGCCACTCTCGGCGCCGCCATCAGCGTCGGCGCCGCACCCCGCCAGCGGCGGCACGAGACGGCCGGGGGTGCCGGCGGCGGCGGCGCCGACGACACGACGGCGACTATGGCCCTGGCCGACGGCACTGCCGCAGCCGAAAGACCGCCGCGCAAAGCAGAACGGCGGGCGGGGACGGCGCCTGTGCCGCTGCTGTCGCGTCCACGGCCGTGCCGCCGTCGCCGACACCCGCGGTCTCCATGGCAGCCGACGCCGGCGGCGGTGATGGCGGCGACGCTGCCGCGGCCGGCCCCGCGGGAGGCAGGGCGATGAGCGGTCGACTCCCCTCGTCCCCTCACTCCCGCGCCCCACACACTCGGCCTGGCAGATCTGGGATCTGGCGTTCCCATTGGCTAAACGAAATTGACTGATCGGACATGACCAACCACATTTAGGTTATGTGCGACCCCGAGTTTTGCGGGCGTACAGCCGTTCTCTCAAAAACCCCGCACTGCAACTGTTGCAAAATAGTTCCAAATCGGCCTCTACGACCCCGCAGAGGCCGATTTAGAACACTTTTGAAACTGTTGCAGTGCGGGATTTTTGAGAGAACGGCTGTAAGGGCTACATACAGCCGTTCTCCCAAAAATCCCTCACTGCAACAGTTCCAAAAGTGTTCCAAATCGGCCTCTGTGGGGTCGTAGAGGCCAATTTGGAACTCTTTTGCAACAGTTGGAGTGTGGGATTTTTGGGAGAACGGCTGTAGGGCGTTAGGAGGGCATCCAAAGGCTGATGCAGGCAGGGCATCAGAAAGGCGCTCCAGGCGTTGCACGGCACGCCCCCCTTTGCAATACTCTATGTATAGGGAGGCGCCATATTTTTTTGGCGCCTTACGATAGAATCCTCAGTGTTTGAGCAAACGTGAATGTGAAATTAAACATACCAGTCGACTCAGCTCAACGAGATCAGCATCTACCTGACCGAATGCCAATACTTTATCGTCGAGTGTACTATTGCATACTTCTCTTCCATCTCAAGAATCGGGCTTGACGTCCCTATAGGGCGGGGTTACGTGACTTTAGAATTGGAGATAATTTCAAACGGCCGTATCTCGGTTCGACCGATCTCAAGTGCAATGAGGAATCTGTCGTAAGGCGCCATATTACTTGTGTGGCGATTCATCTCAAAAACTCCTCTGACGGGCCATTGTGGCGGCTGTTGAGAAAAGGGTGCAGTTTGACCACCCCTTGCAAATGGGCCATCTGGGGAACCTTAGGGTGACAGAACGCCACAGGCCAGAATCGCGGTGGAAACACAATTCCACGGCGATTTCAGATCACCGCGGAGCGATGTTTCCACGGCGATTCTCGATCGCAGCGGAATGGTCATTCCGCGGCGATTCTGTTCGCGACCGAGACAGTGGTAGCAGTCACGGCCCCAGAGAATGGGAGGAGTGAGGAGGAGGGGTGCCGGCAGGGCCTTTCCAATCATGGACTCTGACCTGCGATTGTCCCAGTCTCGGGCCTCGCTGCCATTCGAGACGTTGATTATTGCTGTCTTCCCAATTTTGGCCGATCCCGTCGATGTCAAGAAGGGTGATCAACTGTGCGAAACTGTGTCTCAGCCATCCATTCAGCCGGATAAGATGGATCGGCCAATGGGCAGTTGACCCAGACCCTGTCTTGACTTCGACCACATCGGCCAAAATTGGGAAGACAGCAATACTTCGAGCAATTTGAGCTGGCTGGGTCACTCTGCCTCCTATTGTCCTTGCGCCAAGAAGTGGAGAGTCCAGGCTTAACAAAGAGGCGCTTTTCTGCGTTTGATTGGCTCACACACAGCGATTGGCTTGACTGGGGTCTCTCCAGCTTTTGATGGAACGACCTTATGACCAAGGCGCCGGGCTCCCCGAGTGAGGTGTTGGGCGTGTGTGTGGGACGAATTACCGTACGGCCGTAGTCAGCTGTCGCTACCGGAGTGGATTGGTGTCACCGCAGTGTGGCGCTGCCCCTCATTCCCATCCTCCCACTTGACCCTGCCCCACTCATCAGCCGCTGTCCACCCTCCTTCCACTGAACCATGAGCTCTTCCCCCTCATTGGGGTGTCGCCAGAGGCGACGCTGCTCGCCAAGCAGCGGAAGCTGCACTTGCGGCGGCCACCGGCCACGCGGGAGCAGTGCTGGCTGCCTCTTCCGCTCGCCCGTCTGCCATCGCCACGGTCACTGCTGGTGCGTCGCCTGCCCGCCACCCCACCCCCTGACCATGGTGCTCGTATGTTGGACGGCTCTGCCCCAGGCGATGGTGTCGGGGCTGTGCCGGATAGAGTGCTAAATGGAGCGATTTGGGAGTTGTTACGCCCAGCGCCCCAAATTTTCTGGGCGCGATTAGGGCGCTAGTCAATGGTATGGTGTTAGGATTGACCAATAGCTGCCGTCCATCACGATTTTCTCCCTTCTCAAAGCTCCTTAGATTCAACCATCGAGAAACATGACATTTGGGGGGGGGGGGGTGCCGTTTGACCACTCGCCTTTCAACAACACTGTCCAGGGCGCCCAAAAGGAGCGGTGGTCTGATTTGATCCATCGAGGCTATACGCGGCCGGGCTTGGAGCCGTGCGCGTGACTTCGTGTCACACCACTATCGCCTCCCCGTGCGCCCAACCCCACACTACAAGCATCCACCGAGTCTATCTGTCATGGAAAATGAACGGGTCCCTCTGCTCGGGCCGCTTGACCATGCAGAGCTGTCATCGACACGCGAAAATGGTGCTGGCTTTCTCGCGCTGCCCGGCTCGGATGCGTCCAGCCCTGGAGATCGAAGAATTACGATGGGATACAACCGTATAAGTGAGGGGGCTACCGAGGGCGCTTAGGTCGCTGGTAGGCGCTGCTAAGGCGCTAATAGGGCGCTAATTCGCCCACCGCCCCCAACAGAGTGACTCACATAACAACCCTACCCTGACCCCAACCGCCCCCCTGTACTTGCTTCTCGGCACCCTTCCTCGCTTTTCACCCCGGCTAGCCCCAAGAGGCCCACGGCGTCGGCGGAGGAGTCGCTGTCCTCCGCCGGCAGCGGGGGACTCATTCGCTATCGAAGGTCTTCCACCCAGTACGCGGCCAAAATGGTGCAGGCTATGGCGGAGGAGGACGAAGCGGTCAGCCGCACTCTAGAAAGTGGTGATCAGGCAGCGTCTCTGTAGTCGTATTTTCTTCCCCAGGCCGACGGGACGAGACCACGCCGGAAACTCAACGCAGGGTGCGGAGCGGTGCAAAGAAGAAATCACACAGACGTCTGGATACAAGACGCCGAGCGCACCAAAAAGCAAGAACTATTGCAAACGCAACGCTGATTTATTCGAAGAAGCAAGCTGACCCCAAAGCACACACTCATACAACCTCAGGAGAATGAAGAAGCAATACGAGCACATCCCCAGCCCATGGACGCAGTCATGGGGGGACTCGTGCCCAACGGGCCACTGTCGTGGACACAGGCGTCTGGCGGCCCCTGCGCAGCATCCTCGAGCGGCCTTCTTCTGGAAGGGAAAACCCCGCCCTGCATCGGGCACAGAAGGTTTAATATTTAGTCAATAAGACCCAACTCTTACAAGTTGGTCCCCCAGGGCGGGGACCAGGTAGCGAAGCTTCCAATTTTGGTGAGAACAGAGACACACAATTTTGGAAGAAGTCACCAGTCACCTGTGCGCATTTTTACACCTACTGTAAACAGTGCTCTGTCCTCTTCAACATCGATAAAAATGCTGCAGTACTTTTTGCCGTGTGCCTCTCAGGCCCAGTCTACACGGCGCGTGTACGGCGTGCTCAGACACGTGCTAGCCAATGGGAGCGCTTCGTTCCAATCACACCCCAATCACGATAATACTTTTAGACCCAATCCGGCCGACCGTGCGATCCGGCACACAAAGGACTTACGAGCCGAAACAGGCTCATACGGCGCATTCAAGACGAACACGTTCACGTGCACGAGATTTTTCTTAATATCTCGCGCACGTGAACGTGTTTGGAAAGGAATGTGTCAGTTGCGTCTTTTGGCCTTCGCAGAAATGATTGGACGAGAAGGCTCCTCACGACTGCACCACTGCGCAGTGCCAGCTGCTTCACCAATTCTACACCATTTCTGGGCTTCTTGTGAAAAACAGTAGGGGTTTCACGAAGGCACTCGTACACGCTCTTGGAGGAATCTGTAATCGCTTGCATGTATGATCCCTCTGGACAGCGATCGTGAGCCATTGAATTATGAAACGTGGATAAGCTTGATTGGGCGTACAAGTGGGATCATCCAATAATATAGCCTAGAGGGTGACCATCAAACCGATCGGGACCATCCATTTCATGCAACGTGGCTGCCTGAGCGTTGAGAACGCGAATGGATCCCCACTAGAAGCTTCGCTAATAACAAGACTTAGCTAAAGGCAACTCTTAAAACAAGACTTAGCCAAAGGCAGTTGCCAAAGTACTTACTGTACACTATTCCAATTCTTCTTCGTGAATTCCCCGGCGCGAAAACACCTCTGGCCGAGATCTGATCTCGGCTCGGCTTCCGCCTGGATCACGGAAGCTTCCACAAGCTTCCAGGCCCTTCCACGGGGCCCCGATCGAGGGGGTGCATGCCCCCCCGTCCGTCGTGTCAGCGGGCCCCTCGCGGGGTTCTATCGGCCGAGCTGTCTACTCCACAGCTCCTTGGGGGCGTTACGTGTGTGGGTCAGAGCCCCCCTCGACATGAGCCAAAGGGATCGCGTCTTCAGCGTGTGGACCCCTACATAGATGTCGTCTTTCTGGGACGAACTGACGTCCGGGTACAGAAGGTCTCCCGCGTCATCTCGTGAGAGGGACCGCGCAGACGGCTCGGTCCTCGGGTCCTCCGAGCCTCCCTCCGACCTGCCTGCCCCACCTTCGGTGAGGTCTCCTCCTTTCCGGTTCCCGCTTCGCGAAGCTCGATAGCGTTAGCCAGCGAGGCTAACGCGGCAGACGGCATGTCGGTTGATAGCCGGGCTGTGAGGCCCGACCACTACCTCAAAAAGGAGGACGCGAATATCACTCTGACCGCCCTCTTGTCGGCACCGCAGCCGTCGTTGACCGTCGTTAACGACAAGTACGCGCGCTACCCGTGGACACCCGAGGGAGGCTCACTCGTGGAGCAGCGTTTTGCCACCATTGACTGGCGTCGTATGAAGACCGTGTGGACGAACATTCGGTCGTATTACGGGCCGCTTCTGGCGGTCCCCAAGCAGACGGACACCGACTTCCCTTTCCTCCGCGGTGCAGAGGATTGGCGGGTGTGCCAGGTGCTTCGCCACCTCGCTCACAGCGCCCCCCCCCGAGCGGAGGAAGAGAGCCCCTACTTTGCGTGGGAGTTTTATCCGGGTCCTCCTCCCGCGTTGGGAGAGATGGACCGCGGCTTTTTTGTGCCGGAGGCTCTTGGGGAGCGGTCCGTGCGGACCACTATGGGAATTCTCGCGCTCTATGAGCAGCGGGAGGTGCGCGACGTGCCCGTGACACGTCGCAAGGAGTTGTACCCGAACACGCCTCACTGGTGGCCGGAGGTGGAGGTGCCGCGCGGCATGGCCGCGCGGATTCCAGTGCTCGTGGGGCTCCGGGGGAGCCAGCTCATTGATGAGACCCTCGGGGGGCCTTATCACGCGATGTTGGCAACCCTATGGGTCGTAGAGGTGGCCGACGTATTCGTCGGCAGCATTCGCCACCACGGCCACCTGTGGCGTTTGCCGCTCGCTTTGCGGACGGCGTGTCTGCGCCTGACGACCGCGCGTATGTGCGCGGCCCAGCCGTCGGTTCAGCCTGTGTTGGAGGCCGGTTTAGAGCTTCTTCGCATCATTGAGGTGCAGGCTCAGCCGAGCTGGTTAGAGTCGGACGGGACCCCCCGTTCGGTCTTCCGGTGCTCGCGGTCGGTCGACGACATGGGGCGCTTGACCCTTCTAGAGGGTCTGGGTGATGCGCGCCTCCCATATGGGAAGGGCGTCCATCACGACCTGCGTATCCGTTCTCTGGATCGCGATATCCAGAACAAGGGGTCGGGGCAGCTCGGCTCGACCGTGGCTGCGACGCCTCATGAGGGCTCTGCAGAGAGTTCGGCGGCCTCGTCCATGGCACCGCAGCCCCTCCGGGGGGCGGTCGCCCGACCTATGCACGCGCCGCGTGGGGGCGGGCGCTACACCCGGGCACGCCGGGTTTCTGGTTATGGGGCTGAGGCCGCTCCCCTATTTTGGCATCATGCGGGCCCGCCCTTGACGCCTCTCCCCCTGTTTTCTTGGATGCCGGGGGCTCAGCTGCCCGCTCCGCGGGCGGTTTGCCCCGCGGTTTTGTTGGGCTTGGAGCACTCCCTAGGGGAGTTGCCCCCCACCTTCCGTAGCGGGATGGATCACACCCTCATTATGGCTTTGAGCCGCACGTGTGTGCGGCTCCGCAACGAGGTGGCCGCAATTGTCTCGCGTCCGATTGGACCCCGCGAGGCGGAGGCCCTTTACGACATGAGCACCGCGAAAGCTCTCCGCGGTGTCTTGGCCGCGGAGTACGGCACGGCCGTGTCGGAGACCAACACGGTCATGGCGAGTTGGTCGCTCCGCCAGATGGCGGAGCAGGCGACTCCTGCCTCTGCTATTTCCCCAGCGGCGACTCATGGACGTCCGCCGCCTGCTCCCCTGCCCCAGTATGGGTCGGGCTCCGGGAGTCAGTCGAACCCGTTCGGGTCTGCGTACTACTCCTCGGGCGCGGGACCGAGCCGGGGTCCGGCCCAGGGCTATGGGTCCCGCCATGGTTCCTGGTGACTTTGTCACCTTGGGACTTATTTCCCCCCCCGGGGGTTCTCTCGTGTTTCTCCCTTCGCCATCCCCAGTAGGGGGCTTTTGTTTCTATAGTTTCTTCTTCCCGTGAAGGGCCTCGTAGAGATTAAAAGGGCTTAGCCCCTCTTCTTGCCTCTCTGAGTTTCCCCATCTTGTGTACGACCGCTCGTCGACACAAGACCCTTTTCTTGACTTGGTCTGAGACGGAAACCCCTTGCCTAGATAAGCATGGGAGCATAATATGCTTACGAAGGCACTATTTTTAGACTGCATCTCTTAAACGGGAGGAAGCAAACTGCAATGTGGCCTCCTCTTCAGGAAACCCAAATCATTTAACGAAGACCTTCAATTGCCCGTCATCCATCCAACCATGTTCGAGAAATTTCTCGAATGGATATTCAGAGCATTCCCACCAATGTCGAGCCATCGCCATATTGGGCACACGTTGCAGAATCGTGTCTCAGATTCACAGTTGGTTCCATGGCACGGCGGTTATCAATGTCAACGGTGTTCCGGGCCGCCCGATCTGACTTGAAACGCAAATGTACTTGCATACGATTCGGAGTCCGGGCCGTTGGCTCCGGAGCCAACGAGTTACCAACGGGTCTAAGAACTCAGTGGATCCACTGGCTTCGCAGGTGCAGTGGCCTCCAGACGCGGCATTGGACGCCCATACGGCCTCCAGATGCACTTTGGCACACGCTTTGGCGTGCCAGTTTCACCGTGCCAATCGTATCCGCCAATGACATACCGGTATCGAACCCCCGCTGGCCCATTCTGTGGCCCGGTCGGGACTCAAGAGTTTTCCGCGGTCGCCACGGTTTTCCATCGCCAGAGCCCACTATTTTTGATCTCCGGCCCTCCCAGTTGTGCTCGCGGCGTGACAAGAAACGGATGGATACCATACCTCGACAGCGAACTTGACCGGGCGCCTCCGACCATTGATTAGCTCATTTCTGAACGCTGCATCCGCCACCATCGATTATATGCGTCCTATCGACCCAGATTCGACCCCCGCCCGATATTCGGACTTGGCCGCGTGGGCCAATCATTGGGCAGACACAGTGGCGCGCGCGCCCGCGCGCGCTCGCGCTGTCCAATCGAGATCCTGCGGTCCAGGCCGCCTCGTCGACCTGTCTGGGTCACCCGTTGCACGTGCGTTGTGGTTGGCCTGGGGCTGGCACCCACCTGCCGCTCCGCGGCAGACCCCAGCAGCAACCAACGGGGGGACCGACAGGCCGGCTTCGCCGACCACCGCGCTGTCGTGTGGAGCCAGGCCTCAACCACCGTGTGCCGGGATCACGGCCCTTAGTGAGCCACATGAATGCGTGCGGTCGACTGTGGGTTTGATGGCACAGGTTTGACTCCTCTGAGTTTTTTATACCCGCTGCCCCGCACTGGACCCCGCTCGCCATTCCCGTCGTTGCCGGCTCACATCGATTTATCCTGCAGCTTTTTAGAGGCCCCCCGCGGCCATCTCCCACTTGTTCTCCACATCCGACTCAAGCCGGACCGCGTTCATCGTGGCCTACCCGTCTATGGACCGCGCACCAACCACCCGTGCTCGAAAAGCCCCCGCCCCACCCGCCACCGTCCCGTCCGCGGCCGCAAATCCCGTCCCCGACCTACGAGCCGCCACCTCCCCCGACCTACGAGCCACCACTGCCCCCGACCTTGCCCGACCGGCCGCCACCGCTCCCGGCTCCGGCCGATTTTCCACCAACCAACCCAACGCCACCCTACACTCCGCCGACGCATCCGCCTCCGAGAACCCCCCCACCATTCCCAAGTTGGCCGCGAACCTGGCCTCAAATCTGCAGGAAAAATCCACCCTGCGGCGACCCATCACAGTGGCCGGCGTCCGGCGCATCGTCCAGATCATGACTCTGCTCCAGAAGCGGACTGCGGCCTACCCCAACTTTAGCTGGCACGACCACGTCTCGGGGCACGACACCAAGGGTGACGTGTTCTGGCTCCACGTGTTCGAGGACAAGAAAGTGCTCAAGAGCTCTTAAAAGCGGGTGATGGACATGTTGTACCGCTTCGCGGCGTCGGGGAGTGCCATGAGCTCTGGCGCCGCATCCGAGCTCTTTATTTCTCGCGGGACTCTGCGTCGACGCGCGGTACTGCTTGACCCGTGTGGGGCCTTAGATGAGATGGAGCCAAGTGCATGGGGCTCAAGACGTAAACGGTACTCGGGTGCGGAGAAGCGACGGAGGACCTTCTACGATCCGACGACTGCATCGGACTTGCAGGGAGGAAGTTTTGTGAGCTCCGCAAGCGGGGCGGATGTCCGTCCTCCCGCATCGAGCGCGGACCTGTCGCCTGGCACAGTTGAAGGGGCTGCTGAGGACGACGCCGAGGCCCGCGCCGCCACCACAGCTGCAGCGGTTGTCGACGGGGCCACGGCAGACGAGGGAGAGGACAATGACGATTCGGCCGACGCGTTCATCCGAGCTGTGGTAGCCGGCCGGACGCCTATTCCGCCTGCCGCCAACGGAGCGGTTTCCGCCCGCGCAGAGGCGGCCGCAAGAGCGGCCAAAGATCCAGTCGGCAGGAGGACTTCTTCCGACAACAACGAGTCTTCTTACGCTGCTGGTTCTGCGGCTGCTGCGTGTACCGCTGCCTTAACAGCAGCAGCGGCGGCGCGGGGGTAGAAGGAGGCGGCCCGAAGACCTGGGGCGTCCACATTCCGCACCGGCGGCCCTTTCATCTGGCGGTCAACACCAAACAAGGCGCCCATCGTCGCGCGACAGACGGCGGAGATTTCGCAGTCGGAAGACACCTTGAGGCGGGTCAACAGGATGATCGAAATCGGCAACGCGCGGACGCACCTGCGCAACGTGATGCCCGTTCTCGGAAATGCCATTGCCGACGGCTTGGGTTTGAGAGTGGCTGCGGCAAAGACAATGCTTGATTGGTGGCCGTGAAACGACGACAGAGAGGCTTGGGCGCTGCGTATCCAGCTGCCGTACGAGTTGTGGAAGAAGTCGGAAAACCGCACAAGGGTCGGCGCCTTTGCGCGGTCGACTACGGTGACGTTTCCTGGCTTCTGCCAGAGAAACAAGGTCACCACGGACATCCGGCTCGCGCACCTCGTGCTAATGCTGCAGATGGATGATTTGGCTCGGGGAGCGGTCGACATGTACTTGTCGAACAACAAGCCCACAGAGCTCTGTGGCAGTCGGCGACAAAAAGCTCCATCGATGGCGTCCTTGGGACCGCTTCGAGCGCCTCCCCGGGTGCCGCCGTCGCCAGCCACGTTGGCCGCTCTCCAAGTCGCTCCTCTCCCCGATCGTTCCTCCTTTTCAAACACGCCGCTTCGACCCGGCGACCATGTTTTTAACGGATCCGAGCCCCCGACGCACCACACCAGCATTCCCCCACCACCATTGATCGCATCTCTACCACCACCTGTGCTTCCCACCACAAGGCCCGGTCGTGGCAAGGACACCCTGCCTTCCCTCCCGTCCACCGGACCTGGACGCGGCACGTCAACACCGTCTGCGTCAACCGGGTGCGGACGCGGTAAAGCCGCTGTTCGCACAACTGCACGATCCGGAACTACGGCGTCGGGACCGTTGGAACCGTCACGTCCAAAGCGACAAAGAGCTCGTCCACCCGTTGATTGTGAACCCAGGCAGCATCTAAGCTGCAATTGTACTCGGAGTACACCAAGAGCCAAACCAAGCTATACTCGTTGCGCAACGAGTCTTCTGGGTATGACACCACCAACGGGGTTTCCACCCAAAGCTCCGTAAACGGCTCCCAATCCGTAATGGGTGCAGGCCAGCGGGACAGGTAGAGAATCCGCGGAGCGCGGAGAAATCCGCCCACGCGGTGGGCAGTAGCCCGCGGATGCGAAAGAAACGCGTGTCGGCAGCACGACGGGGCTCGGTGGGGAACATCGGAAACCGAATGGGGTTCCGTCTATCGCTCAAGCAAGGGCTGAGATCGACGTCTGCTACGTCTCTTTCGTCGTTCCCAACCAGCGCGAGCTGGTTAAGGTTCTCCTCCAAACCGGGGTCGTTCCCAAATGGCACCGCCAGTTCAGCCGCCAAAACGCGCTGAACGAAGACCGCCTTGGACCAATTGCTCAGCAAGAGACAAAACGAGTTGGCCGCCGCCTCGAAAGTCTCCGATCTCTTCAAAGGGAGCACCAGCGTGTTGGTATGAGCCAAACGATGGAACCGGTGCAGACGCTCGTGGAAACTCACCACCTCGATGCAAATCGACATCACCTCCTAGGTGCGACGCTGGGGCCCCTGCTTTGCTCAGAAAAGGTCCCCATGGACCTCCGCAACGGGGTCGCCAGCATTCTGAGGCGACCCCGAGTCCAAAATCACGTCGATGAAACCCAGCGGCGACTCGTACCATGCGGGCAGTCGACGCGTGTGCGCACGAGCGCGGTTGAGGACGCAAGCGTCGTACAGGTCTTGGTAGGTACTCACAGGCACCCCATCGACAGCCTCCGCTGGCGCCAAGTGCAAGTAGACCATGACGTAAGGGCCAAACATACGCAACATCGCAGACGCTGTGGAGCGATCCACGTCAGCCGCACAAACCGCGTCGGCCTGAGGCACATGACAGCCCGCCGCGTCGGCGACATCGCCCGTACTCACCTCTAAGGCGGCAGGGTCCTCCATGTCAATGAACGTCAGGGGTGTTGACCCTTGCCACCGCAGGCGAGCGTGCGGCCCTTTTCGCCGCCACTGAGCGTGCGTCTCTTTCCGTGGCCGCGGTGCATGCCGACCTTGCCGCCGCCGCCGAGCTTTCCTCCCTTGCCGCGGCCGCCGAGATTGCCGCCCTTGCCGCCGTTGCCGAAGGTGCCTCCCGTGTCGCCGCCGCCGAGTGTGTCGCCCTTGCCGCCGCCGCCGAGCGTGTCGCCCCTGCCGCCGCGGCCGAGCGTGCCATCGTTGCCGCCGCGACCCAACGCTCCCCTCCACCGCAACCCTGAGGCTACCCACCTTGAGGCGCCGCCCACCCACTCAAGCAAGTCCATAAGCCAGCAGTCTGTGCACGTGCACTATCACGCGGGAAGGACCCGCGCCGATGGTCAAACCGCCAGCAACTTACGCTCGGCTCGGTGCGAATCGACCCTGGGGTCTGAATATCGTCCGCGCCACTCAACCGGCGGCGCCAATGCTTTCGCGTAGTCGCCGGGGTAGCAGACCCGGAGGAAGACAGCGCCAAGCAGTGCTGACGCCGATGGCTCAGCTTGCCCTGGCCGTCTTGCCGCCAAGAGCGTGGGTTTTATCACTGTCCTGCGGTCATCGCCCATGCGCCCGCACCCGTCGACCACCGCGTGCGCGGGTACGCCCGAGTTCAAGCCCCGATCTGACCCCCAGCGCTGGCTGCCGGCCACACGCACATGTGTTCGTGTCGTCGGCCCGCTACGGACGCCACCGACCAACGGGAATCCCCAAAGGGACTGTACCGGGGCCCCTTGACGGCGCGCGCCACCAAGGCGGTTAAACCCACTCGGGTCCACACGATTCCGCGCCCACCCAATCGGGTGCCTCCATCATCGGATCTCTCCGCGACGGCTCGGATCTCGCGTTGGCGGAATGTAGTATCTATCAGGGGTTGTCATGGATATATTCCGGGGGACTATATCCGTGCATTATATCCGTATCCACTTCGGATACGTGCCCGGGACGCATATCCTAAATGCATTATGAAAAAAAGAGGAGAGGTTAAATTTATCGTGTCTGATAAAAATTGTGAGATTACATCTGATCCGCATCCCGCATATGCTCGGTTGTGGATGGGTTTCGAGGTGACCCGCAGAGATCTCGAGTCGACCAACGGCAAATAGCGAGGATACAAAAGGATATAAGATGTCATCGTCTTCTCCCTATCGTCGGCAGCCGTGCCCACATGCATCTGGATGTCATTTGCTGCATCTCACCGCATCTCGAGCGCTGTACACGACATCAGGACAGCTCTCGACGTGCTCTAAGAAATATATGTTTGCATCTTGTCGTCATTTTCTAGTCCGTATATGTCATTTCTCTGCTGCAAT
>Ga0209093_1001048_pt1 | contig 15578 bp, 14 predicted proteins | sample SidtaG_4_FD_187450 | JGI IMG/M metagenome (GOLD analysis project Ga0209093, IMG submission 187450) | Marine algal microbial communities from Sidmouth, United Kingdom - Sidmouth_Male1 metaG (SPAdes) (version 2) | ecosystem: Host-associated > Algae > Red algae > Unclassified | place: Sidmouth... | reverse complement strand
TTTTTGTGCGCTTCGCGCCCAGTGATCCCGGCGTTCGCGTTGTGACTCTGGCGTAGCGATCCGCACCCTGTGCTGGGTTTTCTGACGGGGTTATACCCCGTTGGCTTTGTGGGCAGGATCCACTACACGGTGGACCCCCCCCCCTTTGCTGCTTGAAGGTCGCGGGTGCGGCGCCTCCAGGTCGCATCCCTGCCGCCTGTCTCACCCTGTGCACCATCAACCCTCCCCCCCGCTCCTCTGCACCCACCCCCCCTCCCCCCCACGGTTTGGGCTGCCGTTTCGTTTTCTGTCTGTCGCTTATTCGCAGCCCCACGATCCGTACCCATGGACCGCTTCGAGGATGCTTTGAAGGGCCTGTCCATCACCGACGGTCGGTCCAAGGAGGCCATTGCGCCTCACCTGAAGCGGTTCTTGGAGGCTTCGCAGGAGCTGCAACGGGCTCTTACGCCCATCAATGGTAGCGTGCACGCGGCCATTAGCAGAGCTACCTCTATGCAGAATGAGCAGACGACAACCATCGACTGGATTTCTGTCTACGACCGCGTTGGGCTCTTTGACGTGGATGACCGCAATGTCGCCCGCCTGGTCGACGCTGCTTTACGGTACGTTTGGAGGAAGGAGGAGGCTGATGCGCTTGTTGCATCGGTGGGGGCGGCTGGGAACCGTCTTGTGATTGAGGCGAGGCGGGCGATGCGTGGTGAAGAGGCGGGTGGGGGGCTGGCCGGGAGACCCGAGTCATCGGGTGACCCAAAAAGCCAGTTGATGACCCTACCTGCCCTGCGAGCCCGCATCGCTTTTTCCTCCATGCGGCCGCCTGTCTGCATCCCTACTGCTGCTGCCCTCTCTGCGGTACGGTCCGTCATCGAGGCGGTGGCAGAGTCAGAGAACCCGGCCGGCCTTTGCCGTGCGATGGGCCAGCGGGCATTCAATATGTACCAGAGCTTCCTCATTTCGGAGGCCGGCCTGACGGTGGAGATGGTGGTGGGCCGACCCCAACCCGATGGCGGCTCGACCCCGTCGACAACTGCCCCATCCAGCACGTCGGCGCCGACTGGAACGCCCGCGGGTGGCTCGACAGACGGGGCAGCAACCAGAGTCGTGTCGAATGCACCTACGGGCGGCTCGCCAAGAGCTCCGCCGTCGGCTGACCCGGTCGGTGCTGGCGCCGTGGCAGCGGTCGAGACCCCAGGGGGCAGAGAAAGATGTACGTCCTCTGTGGTTGTCGACGCTAGTGCTGATTCAGGCAGAGTCCTTGGCGTTGGGGGAGCGCCACCCCCATTGGGATCACTACCACTACCCAGGGGTGACGATTGCACCGGCACGGGCAGCACGTCGGCGGAGGGCGCGTCGCTTGCTGGCAGTGACCTAGTTGGCCCCACCAATGCGAGCGGCGCGACCGACTCGACCGACGCAATGCCCCCGATGCAGACGGCCAACTCGGACGGCACCGGTTCCCCCGTGACGTCGTCTGCTACAACTCCAGTTCTTCCTACTGAGGACTCCTCTAAGGAGGCAGGAGCCGGGGGTGGGGTGTCTGATGAGGGTGATTCGGTCGCAGCGGGGAGCGTGCTGGCGGCTGCCGCTGCGGGCGGCTCGCCCATGTCTGCGACGTTGTCTGGCTCCGCCGCCGCTGCCGCGACCACGGGTGTGGAGGATGTCCACGACGCCGACAAGGAGTCGGCTGGGGTTGTGGATGCGGGTCGCATCGACCCAAGGGGTGAAGACATCATTCCGAGCTCACGCGACAGCACGCCACCGACTCATTTCGCCGCGTCCAACGACACGTGCAACGACGAGGCCGCGTCCAAGAGTACTGAGGTGCAGCCGGCGACCGTCACCACGCCGGAGCAAGGTGGCCCGTCGAGCGGCAAGACGCTTGTCCTTGGCTACCTCATCGCGTACCTACGCACCAAGCGTCTGACGACGTGGAAGTTCCCCGGGACGAAGAAGGGGCCCTCTCCGCCAGGGACGGTAGCCAACCCCCACGGCAATGTCACCGTGGACAAGGGCCGCTCACTATGGTGCCACCGAGTGAGTATGGTGGATATCAAACCATCTTTTGACGCACCCAAACTGGCGGGCCGTCGGTTCAAGCTCTCCAACGTTTCGGACGAGATGTTGGTTGGGGACCTGACTGATTTCAAGTCGAAGAAGATCGGAGACGTAGTGGCGGCCCTGTTACTTCTTTGCACCTACGAGCCCGAGGCGGCGAGGATCGTCAAAGAGATGTCGGCCGGATCTTTTGCGGCCAGGCCGAGCCGCCACTCCTCGCTTGTTTTGTCGGGGTTGGAGCTTGAGCGTGTGGGCAATGGAGATGGTGCGGCGGAGGGGGCCGGGGGCTCGACTGCCGCCGGTTCCGTTAGCGATGGCGACCATGGCAACGCGCTGCCCAACAACGGGAGCGTACCTGCTGATGCAGCTGTTGGGGCTGGCGGTGAAGGTGTCGAGCGGCGGCCCGGTAACCTCCTACCTGCTCGGGGAGACGTTGCTGCAGGGGACGCTGGTATCAGGGTGGGCGGCAATGGCGGCGCTGGTGGCGTGGCGGGTAGCAATCATGGCGTTCGTGATGCAACCGGGGGGAATGATGGTGGCCCCGCTGATGGGGACGGCATTCGAGAAGGGCGCAACGTCGCTGTTGAGGCCGTTTACTACCTCCGTGCCATGCGTGAGGCCGCTCATTGCCGCGCTCAGCGGCTTGCGGTTCGACGGGCTTCTCGGGCCAAAGGTAAGTCGGCCATTCGTGCTAGAGTGGTCAATGACGGCTCATCAACAGCCCCTGTGCTTGCTGCAGGCATCGGAGAGGCATCGTTTTCTGCAACAGCGGCAAGTGCCGTCACTGCGGCAGGCTCTACGGTTGCCGCGGGCGGCAGGGACGCCCCGGCAGCCTCGCGGCCATCTCCGCGCGGAGCCCCGCGCCGCCCTCCTGCTGGTCCTTCAAGGCGCCGTCAGACTGTAGCCGCTGCCGGGGACGCTGGGACAGCGACCAAGAAACGCAAGACGGCGGCGGCCCCGTCCCCGGCGGCAGGTGTGTCCAAAAGACGCAAGACAGCACCAGGCGATGCCACGGCGGCTACTGCCGGTGGTGGTACTATCTTAGCTGTTGTCGGTGGTGACCGTGGGCCTGCGGGCTCGGTGGCCGACGCGGGCACACCGACATCTCCGTCGACCGGTGCGACAGCTACTGTCGGGGTGATGGGGGTAGCAGATTCAAGTGACAGACGGTCGGCCAGCGTGGTTGCGTCGGCAGGCGCGCGGGCGTCGGCATGGGCGGGTGCGTCGGAATGCGGGGGTAGGTTGGTTAGCGGGGGTTTGTCGCCAATCGGAGGTGCGTCGGGAAGCGGGGGTCCGTCTGCGAGTGAGAGCGCTGGAGAAACAGCAAGTGAAACGGCCCGTGTCCGTTGAGTTGCCACCCGCGGGGGGCAGCCAAGTGCTTGTATTCTTTGGCATGGAAAGGTGCGAGCGCGACGGACTCTCCCCTTGAGGTGGTGAGTTTCAACGGGCGACCTGGAAGTGCGGGGGTGTGGGGCATGTGCTGTTTTATTTGCTTGTTTCAATGCGTGTTGATGAGTGCGAGCTCGCGGTCCATGCTGTTTCTTTGTGCGGCGCTGGTTATTTTTTGCCATCATCTTGAGTACAACCTTGTGGCGGGCTCCACACTGCCAAAGTAGAAGCACGCATCACACCATGCTATCGTCGCTCGGTACTTTGATCAACAAACGAGGTTCTGCGATAATCCATGGAGAAAACAAGGAGAAGCCACGCAACGGGGTACACAATGCAAGCCCACAAAACACAGTCACCAACACTACAAGAGAAAACCCATGCCCAAGATGGGCAGGTGGAAAACAGGCCTACACATAGCGCGTGGGAATCGCACAGTCAAGAAACACGAAGCCAATGTCGCGCTGCGTGCTATAAAACGATGCCACGCGGGAATCAGCCCGCACCTTCTCGCGGTCAAAAGACAGAACATGCACGCCCTCCATCGACCGCACTCGCGACAAAGCCACATAGACCATGCCGCTGACAAAGCAAGGCGCAAGGTCCAATACCGCTGCATCCATTGACAAGCCTTGGCACCGATGCACCGTGACCGCCCACGCCAGCACCAGGGGGACTTGGTGTCGGCTGGCGTACGCCCCGTCCCGGGCGACCGACTGCAGCTTCATATCCGTCGCCGACACGACCATCTCCAACGGGCCACTCACGGTGTCAAAACGCACAATGGGCACCTCGGAGGGCTTTCCGCTCGAGCTGTGCGATGCGACCGGCTTGAACCGCACTACCGTCCCAATGATGCCGTTGGGCACCTCCTTGTCTCCGTCCTTAACGGTAGAGCACGAGGCCACGCGCGCCCCGATGCAAAGCTCGAGCACCTCGGGCGCCATCAGCGCCTGGTCAAGCTGGCGTGTGACCTCCTCCTTCGTTAGCTGCGAGTTGATCGGGTAGTCGATGGCCTTGAACACGACCCGCTGGCAGCCATTGATCGACTCCGTCATCGACAAGCACTGCCGGTTGTGGATCTTGACCCTCTCGCGGTGCGGGAAAATGTGGGTGACGTCCAAGTCCGTCATGCCGCCCGTCGAAACACGCGTTTGGTAGACCTCGGCGCGCATCTCCAGGAAAGCTGCCAAGTTGTCACTGACGTCGCCGACCCGTAGGCGAGAGAGCATCTCGATAAACAGGCGGTCCTCCTGACGCCATACATACCTGAGCTCAAGCTGTTGGTCGTTGAAAAAGCGCATCCAGTAGGCTGACTTGTACGCAAAGAAACCACGGGAGTCGTACTTGTCCTCGTCCCCCCGCCGCACGGGGGCAGCTGGAAGAAGTCGCCAAATGCCAGAAGACGCCACGGCCTGTCCGGATTGTGCTTCGCGTGGGCTCTGTCGACGCAGTAGCAGAGGAGCGTGAACATACGGCTGCTCACCATGGACACCTCGTCCAGCAACAGGATCGTAGTGTCCCCCAGCCGCATCTTTGTTGCCGCGGTCATGGCGCTGTACAACCTGGCGGCATCGTCCTCTTCGCTCAGGGACTCGTCGAAGCACCCGGCCGGCAGCCGCAAGTAGGCGTGCAACGTGACGCCACCAGCGGCCGCCGCAGCCACTCCGGTCGGCGCCACCACGTGCAGGCCGACGCGGAGGCCACCGTGAGCTTGGCGGTACTCCGAAACGCACTCGTGTAGCAGCCGCGTTTTGCCCACCCCCCCGCCGCCAGTCACAAACAGCCCCTGTTTTCGCTTTAGGATGCTCTTGGCCAGCCGTGCCATATCGTATGGCACGGCATCAGCTAGTCGGCGCTTCTTGGTCGGCGGGACTCGGCTGATAGAGGCCGACAACGGCAGAGGGGTGCACGTGCGCGCCGAAGATGCCGACGCCGCGTCAGCGCGAGGGAGTCCGTTGAGGGGGGTAGGCCGGATGCCGGGACGACGACCAAGCGGGGTAGGGCTGCTGGTACGGAGGCCACCACGCAGGGTACTGTTGCTACTTGGAGCGCCAGAGCCCCCCTTGGCTGGCTCAAGGCTAGAGGACAGCGATACCGGTCCCACGAGCGCGGACAGGGAGGGCCCTGCAGAACGGAGAGCGCCCACGCTGCTCGTTGAGTGGGCGTGGCCGAGGCGGGGGGGAGTGCCGCGAGGCGTCCCGCCAACAGGAGGCCCAGCACTGGCCGTAGGCACCGAGGGAGCGCGGCTCCAGCGACGCACCCGACTTTCGATAGCGGGAGAAGACGAGGTCCTGCGAGGGGGAGTCAGCGACGAAGAGGTTGACGCATTGTTCACCGACACTGCCGCCTTACTCTGGTCACAGGAACGCACGACAACACCGGTCAATGGGTGGCGCTGGAAAGACACTGGTAGAAGCATGCCGTCACGCAAGCTTCCGCGGGAAAAGATGGTGCGACTGAGGGCGGGGGGGGGCGGTAACGACCGCGCCGCGCGGGAGAACGCCGCCGCCGCCGCGTCATCGTCCTCAGAATCGTCGTCCGACAAAACTATGACCACGTCTGCGGACGCCGTGTTGATCAAGTTGCCCCGCCCGGCCGACAGCAGCCACGGCGGCAGGCGCGGCGCCAACAACCACGTCTCGGCGGCGGTCATGGACGGCAGCATGCGTGCCAGCGCGCACTCACCGTTGAGGGCTGTGAGGGTGTTCACCAGCTTGGTTGACATGGCCGCGTCAGCCAGGGGTGCGACGTGGCCACCTGCACCGCGCAAAAGAGCAAAAACAGAGGAAGAACGGCTCCCGCTGTCGGGGATGGCGGCTTCGTCGCCGCCAGTCGGCACACAAGTAAGACTCGCCCATGATGCCAGCGCGGGCACCGGGCCCGCCACCCAAGACGTGGCGGCCTTGCGGGTCTCAAACGAGCAGACGAGCGCCACGTCCCGTCCCAACTCTGTCCACACCAACAACAACCTGGCCACGTCAATGCCGTTCTTGGCCTCCACGACGACGCGCTTGGACCTGGCCCGAAGCGCGATGAACGCTGCCGGCTCGGACGCCCCACCCCCAACGCGCGCCACCTCAACGCGCTTCGCCATCGAACAACACGCACACCTCGCCCCCTCGCACAATCAACTTGCGAGTCGTCAAGTAAGATCAGGCTCCCCGTGCGGGCACTCGCACATGCGCCCTCCGCCCACGCAAGCCGTACACGACGTGTGTGCTCAGCGTTGCGGAAGGGGGATCGGAGAGAGCGGCATCGGTGCATCGGGCATGGTGGGGAACGCTCCCCTGAAGCAAGCACCGCCCACAAAAAAAGGCGGGCGGTGCGCTCGCGCCAAGACCGAAACCCCTTGCCGGGGGGCGCACGCAAGGGGCGAGGCAACCTGCTATCGAAACGAGGCCAAGACGAGGGGTGCGTTGGGGAGAGCAAAAAGAGCTGCGCAAGGTCCCCAAAGCCGGGGTGCAAGCCACGCTCGGACGGGTTTCTGAGGTCTCACAGCTTCAGATCATTACCCTCATATTGTATTTGTGCGTCCACTGCCTGAGAAAATCTATTTCCAGAATTCCTTGGCACGCTGACCTCGCGATCTTGAGAGTCGTGCACTCCCAGTTAATCGCCTGCCATTGATCGGTCTATACGCGTGTGTATGTGGCGCTCATGCGGCAGCCCTCTGGCTGGTACTTGGCCGATTATGCTCTACAAGGTGCTTGTAGCTGTGTCTGCTTGCCCGGTAGCCACTTTTCCCTTCTTTGGCTTTTTGCAGCAGGCACGGTGTAATCAATTTTCTGGCGACCCCAATCCTCGGGGGCACGGATGCTCTGGGATATCGGTGCTTCTCGTCTTTCTCACCTGAGGCAGGCACACAGGTCCACCTTCCCTTTCTCTGCAAACCATCTGATTCTTTTCAGACTCATCGTCTCACTGCCACCCATGCGTTACTGGTCAACCTCCCTCCCACCTCATAGGCGCACTCGCCCCAGCAGCACCACCGCCACTGCTCTTGAAGAGCTCTTGGAGCTTCTCCAGTAGCGCGAAAAGCTCTTGTTCTAACATGATCAGAACTCACGATGCCGATTTCAGGCAGTGAAACAGTGCATGGGTAATGAGAACGTCGCTGTTGAGCAGCGGTACGGACCACAGCGGACACTGACCCCATCTGTGCACAAGGTGTTGCGTTTTTCCGGCACTCAGTTGCCTTTCCGAGATGGATTGGTGATAGGAGATGCTCCAGTCAACAAATGTAGTACCCAAACGATGGTGGGACCCTTCTTCCTCGCCGAGAACTGTAGAAACACCCTTGTCGCACCACATCCCGTCTGCACGCCGACTCAGTCATGCACACACTGTACATAGGCCTTCATTCTGTTAGGGAAGTCTCCTGTGAGGTTTGCATGCCTTTTTGAGCGTGTCCGACGGTGCGCGGCTCTATTGTGACCATGAGTCGGTACGTCTCAGAAGAGCACAAAGGGGCTGTGCGCAATGGTTGGTGGCACCCCCGTGGAAAAACAACAGCCGGGCAGGGTGAAGGTATGTCTCTGGAAGACTGTGGAACCCCGTAGGGCCGCGCAAAGCGACGAGAGCCGAAGACCGCACCCCAAAAGACACTTATTGACATCATTTCTTGAATGGAGTGAGTTGCTTCTTTGGACTGCGTTAGCCCCCAACTTTTAAGGTCCATATGCATACCACAGGTGTATGGATGAACTTGGAACAAGAAAACCGGGCCGGGAATGCGTATCCAGAACGCCAGTGGTAGCAAAGTGATGCAGGCAGCCATCTTCGCTGACCCAGACAGGCGTGAAGGATGCTTTTGTTCGGAAAACGGACAACAGGGGCACGTTGAGGACCCTTTGGACCATCAATAGGGCACTTCTCATCCTGAGGGTGTTTTGGTCGAGTTTGACTCGGATGTGCCGGGTTGTACCCCCATCCAGGACACCATAACAGCTGGGTTGTGGACAAGAACTGCACAGAAAACATACCGGTCAATGCTGCTCAGAATGGATGCAGTGGGTCTCAGTAGACATGTCACAGTGTTTTTGTCCGGAAAAACACGGCAGGCTCGCTGTAGGCTCGTACAGTCTGATAATGTGAAGCGCAGGTGCGTGATCCACTGGATTGGCCAGTGTCAGCTGCTTACACACCAGCACGCACTTCGCCTGGGTGGCTCACTCATCCTCATCTTTGTGGCTGGGACAATAACGCCAGGACACCCCCACCTAGACTGGAGGAGCGAGCCGAACTGGCCAATGCTATGGCCACGGCTATCACCGCTTTTGTTGCCACCTACTGATACAATGAGTGGGGTCCCAGAGGTTCGAAAAAGCCACATGCATGTTGAGGAGCAGTGAACTGGCCTGATCGACAAGTTCCCTTTCTGGCCAATGAAGAGACCACACGAACTGCACCGACTGATGCACACAGAAAGCCCCAAGACAACATCTATCTGCACATCTGCACAGTGCGCCCCGCCCACCAAAACGTGCTCTCGTTTCCGCAATCATGGGGCGGCCGCAGGTGCCGCCGGCACCGTCGCGGCCGTTGCCACCGTACGTACTTCGACCCACATGGTTGCGTCGTTTCCAATCGCCGGATGCGTGACAGGCAGTCGGTATGCGCGAACGGACCGACCGCCGCCATTGGCGCGCTTGATGCCGCCGCCCTTTTGGCCGCCGTGTTGACGACGCCACCCCTGCCAATGTTTGCAGGCGCACGGTCGAAACCCGCAGCCGCCACGGCCGCGGCCGTCACGGCACCCTCCCTGGTTGTCCCTGCCCCTCTGTGCACCAAATCGTTAATCTTAACCGCATGTGCGGCGAAGGCCACGCCACCGCCGACGTTGCAAATCTGGTGGGCCTCCGGCGCCGACGGCATGGCCACTGCCGAAGTTACAATCGTGGTTGGGACCCCGTTCAGGACTGGCTTGTCGCAGCGCGCCAAGTCGGACGGTGCGGCCGCGGACGACGCCACCATCGCGTTCTTGTCACGGCCGTAGACGACGCAGCCGTTGTTGTTGTCGTAGCCGCGGTCGACGCCGCCGTCGTGGTTCGCACGGCCGCGGAGGACGCCGCCGTCGTGGTTGCCGCCCATCTCGCAGCCAAGGCAGCCCCGCGGGATAATGACAACAGGCGGCCGGCCATCACCAAACGGGCGGCTGCCGCCATTGCCGCCGTGCTTATCAGCGCCCATATACGACCAGAAATGCCTCTGGCCGACGCGTAGAAACAAAAGGACGGCGCCCCCGCCAATGTTGACAGACCTGGCGGCGCTCTGTGCCAGGAGCAGAGCCGCAGTGGAAGCCGCCGTGGTGACCTCCGCCCTCTGGTGGGCGTCCTCGTCGTTGACCTTGGCGTGCGTGCGCGAGGTCGACCCTGCCACTGCCGATGTCGGGAAAAAGCGGGTGCACCGGCGCCGCCGCGGCCGCTGCGACCCGCCTGGCCGCCGCCGTCTGGTACCTCACGCCATCAACAAAGACCGCGAGGCGCCCACCATTGTCAAAAATGTTGGCTTTCACGCGGCACCAGCTCGTCCAGGGAGGGGAGAGGACATGGGTGGGTGGGACGTCTTTGCGACACAACCACGAGAATCTCCCGAGCCTCTCGGTAAGTGCGCGGTTTAAATGCCATCCAATGCTAACGTACTTTCGACTTCCCACAGACCGCCTGGCGCTGCGACCACGTCAGCCTTATAGGCCAACGGGGTCAACGTAGAGACCGAGGAAGAGGTGCATCGAGCAAGGTCCCAACCCTCAAATGATCGGGCCTTGGGCGCCCTTTTTCGAGCGGGGTCGTGTGACGTCATGTGCCAAGAATAGGGCCTTGCGCAAAGAGCCAGTACTGACCATTGAAAGGTACTACGCCGCGAGCAACCTGCTGCCCCTGACAATGATGGAGCTATTTCATTGGATGCCCGACGGCCTCCCTGACAGACACTTCTCAAACAGTCTTTTAATTTTGTGGTACTTTTTTCATACTTGGGATTGCGTGCCTCAAGCTCTCGTCACGTCGTCGCCTTCCCCAGCCGGCTCGGGGTTGAGCGCGCGTCTTTTTCGGTGTGGGTCATCTCCTGTCGCGACCTCGTTGCTGATCCACTGCGCTGAGTGGCCCTGCAGGGAACCTCTCTAGACCGTGCGTCGGCTGGCATGAGCGGGGATTAAAGCCATGATTTCCATGAAGAGCACGCGTCGTTAAGATGCCGTCGGACGCAGATGGGCATCCTTGGCGTCCTCAACCTCGTGGGATCGTCCTCCCTCCCGGCGCGGTCGCTCGCGGCGCGGCGGGTGCCCGACGTGTGTGTCCGTCGGTCGGCCATTTCTCCTTCGTCTTCACCGCCCCCCTCCCCCTCACCGACTGGACGAGCTCCCTCCGTCGTTTCCTGCTCCTCTTCCTCCTGTTGCAACGACGATCCGCTCGCAGATGGATACTATGATGACAGCGCATCGGACCTGTCCAATGCGGCCCCACCCCCATCGGGTCGCAGACGAGGACGGCATGCAAGACGGACAGTTGGTCGCGCCCGGACCGAGACAGAGGCGGAGCGGCAAGGGGTCCTCACCGGCCTCATTTCTTCGGCGCTGCGACGGTTGTTGGGCGAGCGGACGCGCGCAGACGCGTCGGTGGGCACAGGCATGATGGCCAAGGTGATCAGCGCACCCGACGCGACCTCTCGCTTCCTATTCTGCGTAGTTGGGCCTCATTCCGTCGACCTGGCAACTCTTTGGTACTCACCCGACGGACAGCCCCTGTGCTCCTGCTGGGGTCACACCCAGAACGTGGCGTTGCTGTCAATGACAGGGGACACGAGCACGTGTTGGCACGCCAAGAGCTTCCAGGCGGCGGTCGTCAACTTAGCCAGCTACCGCACGGACATCATGACCTTTCTGCAGGTGCGCGGCGGCACCAGGCCCTACGGCATCGACGTGAAGACGCACACGGGCATGGCTGCGGCCGCATTCGACGGCTCCATTTTCAGCCCGGTCGTGGCCACCAGGCGGCGGGACGTCAAGTGCGTTGCTGTCAGCTGCCGTGCCAACCCGCGGCGCTGCCACCACGCCCAACTCGTCAAAGGGCTCGGCCGACTGGCTGTTACCACCGAAGTGGACGACGACGTGTCGGACATTATGTCGGACGATGACACGCCAGGCATGGACCAAGACAGCGACGGCGTCGACGGCGTCGATGACGTCGCTGATGAAGAGCTAGTCAAGATCTCTAAGGAGCGGCAACCGCGCAACCTACTGGCGTGCGAAGAGGAAGACAAGCAGTGCTTGAAGTGGGCTCGCACGGCCGAGTGGTGTGCCGAGGATCTCGCCGCCAGCCCCTTTTTGCCGCCGCCTCGCACAACCGGTAACGTGGGTATTGTAGGCACAGAAGCACCTTCTGAGCCGCTCACCTTTCTCCAGCGGATGGCCGAGCTGGGCCTTGTTTTCGACCCAGGCGTCACCCTCCACGAGACGACCTGCTCGCAGTGTGGTGCGTCCAAGCCGGACGGAACACAACTGATGGAGGAGCCTGGAAAGTTGTTTTGTGACGGGAATAGCTCCCAACCGCTGTCGGTACGTGCGTGTGTCTTGTTGCTGTCCGGCATAATACTTGTTTCGTTCTTCGCTCGTAGTCGGTTCCTTGTTGATCGGCTCGTCTGTTCCAATGCCGCTGTGCGTGAGCTGACCCATGTATTTCCTCATTCCCAATGTATCCGTTCTCTTTGCTGCCCCTCTGTCTTTTGTCCACTTGTTTGTACAGGTAACGTTGGGATGGTGGATATGCCCACAGGGACACACCGTTGAGTACGACGGCGTCAGCGACGGCCTCTTCTCCCTGCGTCAGTCCGACGACTCGGGCAGCGTTCTGGTATTCTCCAGGTCATTCTGTGACGTGCTCGTATCGTTTGTCTTCAACTCGCGGTCGTCTTACTCGGCGGCCACGTCTTTCTTGGCGTCGCTGCGATCAGGCTTTACACTGCGGCGGCAGCTGATCGTCACGCTTGGACGCTGCTTCGTGGCAACCCTGCGGCCCACACAGGACGCGTTCGTGTGCCCGTTGTGCGGCGACGACCCCGCGTACATCGTCATCGACGGACAGGCGCTGGGCTTTAGGGTTAAGGACGGCTTAAACATCACCCGCCCCGCCCTCCACCTGCCGAGCATGAACCTGAGCATCGACAACTACGCGGTCATACGTCCACCCAGCATACGCGCAGCAATAAGAAAGGTCCTCCGGACGGGCGACCCTATCACCAAAACTGAAGCTGACGCGCTTCTCAAGCTGCACCAGGCGCCCACCGCGGTGTTCCCGCGGGGGCGCACGGCGGCGGCTCGCGAGAATTGGCGGCTCCAACGTGACGCCGCCACGCTGTTCTTCCGCTTCCACACATGGACGGCGGTCGACGACATCGGCGGTGCGCGCGCTGCCCCTGCCGCTGGAGTGCGTCGTCCACGAGGCCACCGTGCCGGTCCCGCCGACGCTCCATCTGCCGCGCCAGACGACGCTGCCGCCGGCGCTGCCGCCAACGCTTCGGCAGACACTCCCTCCAATGCTCCCGCCGCTGCGTCCGACGCGCAAGTCGAGGAACCGCCTATCTGCGGCCTTGGCAACTCTCCGGACGCCGCCTCCCCGTCATTGCCGTCGGACGAGCGGGAGGGCACGTGCCGCCCTCGATTCGACACCTTCAAGGCCGGGGGTACTGAGTGGGCGACCGTGCGTCCCTTCATTTTGGCATTGCTAGGCGACCCGGTTGTCAATTTATTCGTCGGACACGCACGGGAGCCACTGATGGAGCTCGTGGACGAGTTGAAGAAGCCGGACGGCAGCGAGTGGCAGAAGAAAGCGACGGCGGCCAACGCTGTCGGCTTTGTCGCCAACTTTTTCGCGCGCGTTGGCACGCTCCTCAAGAAGGAGCCCCCGCTGCGGCTCGCCGTCGGCTCGCTGCTCCAGTTCGCCGTCGAGGTCGATCACGTCGTTGACAAGGACTTTGCAGTCGCCGCCCAGAAGGCGGCGGCGGGTGGCCAGGTGGAGACGGCGGCCTTTTGCAAGAGATGGCTCAACGTGTCGTCCCCCGCCGAGTACGCCAAGTTTGCGGCGGAGCACCCGGAGTTCAAAGGCAAGGACATTGACTCGCCCTACACCTCGTTCGAGTACTTTGGGTTTTTGAAGCGCGTACGGCCGGCAATCTACACGCCGAGGGCAAGGCCAAAGAGAACGGCGGAGCAGCAGCCAGCTCGTGGGCGTGGTCGGCGTGGAGCCCAGGCCGCCAAAGAGGACGCGGGGGACCGCTGTGCCAAGTCGTTTCCAAAGCACTCGGAGCTTACTGCCGGCGTATTCAACATTGTCTGCCCTCACGTTGTGACGATGGGATTTCGCGTCATGTTCCAGGCCGAGAGCGTCGCCGACGCGCTCTCGGTCATTCTGGAACGCTTCCCCAAGCTCCCCAAGGTCGTCTTTTATGACGTGGCCTGTAAGATGGACCGCAATGGCATGCAGCGCGTGCGCACCATCCTGTCCCACCACGGCGTGCGCTTTTGCCTCGACAGGGCACACGCCAAGGGGCACACATGCTCGTGCGTTTACTTCCCCGACGAGTCATTGGCGGTGACCAACGGCGTCTCCACGCAGGCCGCCGAGGTACAACATTCCGTGTCTGTCAAGTTTAGGGGGCACCTCGCCTACATGTCGCCGACCGCATTCATGGCGCACCGCATCTTCCAGCTGTCTATGATGAACCTGACGGCCTCATTCAAGGTCCACCACCCCACTGCAAAGGCGGAGAACGAGGGCACCCGCCTCAACCACTACTACTACAACTACCGCAACGCCAAGTGCCTCAGGCCGACGTGTACCTGCCCTGCAAGGCAGTTAGACGCCTTGGTGGCGTCCCCGTCCGGCGATGATGGCGGGCATGCTGGCGCCACGTCCGTTAAAGACTTGGAGAGTGGAGAGCGGGCGGGGTGGGAGCCGGAGAAGGAGGCCAGGGATGGGGAGAGGAGTGAGAGCGATGGGGAGATTGAGCGGCGTGATGGCGGCGATGCACATGCCGCACGCGAACAAAGCATTGAGCGCGGGGAGACGGGGGGGATCGACTATATGGAGGGGGGGGCGTCATCATCTGGCGCTGGTGAGAATTCAGTTCATGGGCGTGATGGAGAGGAAGAGCACATCATGGGAGTGACCGACGTCGTCACGACCCTGGATGCTTGATTTCCAACCTGGTGGCTACGGCTCGCTGTTCAATGAGAAAAGCTCCACTGTCGCGTGTTTTTGTGTTGGCAGCAGGCCACACGTGCTCGCCGCCTGTCCAGCAGAAACGGCAACATGCAGTGGAAAACACGGCCAGCAACCATGGAAAAGAGAAATGAAGCGGACAGGGCCTTGGCTTATAGCCGCCGAGCAGAAGAGCCGGGAACTAGGAAGTAGTGGTCTTCACAACGACTACCAATCCAATGCATATGCTCGCTTTAACGCAGAGGGATGCGTTAAAGCACAGGGGGGATGGCTCAACGAAGGCAAATGTTGGAGAGAGGCGGGGAGTCACGATGCGGCGGCAATCTCCTCTACGAAACAAGTGTGGAGGATATTCTGCGGCAGCGGGGCGTGCATGAACATGGCGCAGCGGCCGATGCGCCGATGGCACAGATGAACACCTAGGGCAGCGTCCCATGTGGCGGGGGGGGGGGGGGGGGGGGGGGGGGGGGGGGGGCGCGACCGCGGAGGGAGCCGCGGAGGGTGCCAGACCGACGTCATGCCGCGCCGGTGGCCAAATTCCGCTCGGCGGGGCGCACGACGTCCCGCACTGCCCGACCACTCTGGACAGGGTGCCGCATCCTAGCCGCTGCCGCCACCCGGCCGTTTCAACAAGGCAAAAAGAACGGGGAAAAGCAAGCAGCACTCCATGAGGCATGCGCAGAGTACGGGGGGTCGGGGGGGGCGCGGCTGCCGGCGGCGGGATGCAGCCGGGCCTCGCCTGCCGGAGGCGGGTTGCAGCCGGGGCGCGGCACCCACCGCCGCGACCGCCTGGCCGGCCCGGGCGGGCGGTCGCTGCCGCACCGTTACCCCTATCCGGCCCGTGCCGGGAAACGGTGAGAAAGAGTCAATACATGTCTCAAGCGAGCGGAAAGGTACGGAGTATGAGCCTGCCATGGG
>Ga0209093_1001047_pt1 | contig 15580 bp, 25 predicted proteins | sample SidtaG_4_FD_187450 | JGI IMG/M metagenome (GOLD analysis project Ga0209093, IMG submission 187450) | Marine algal microbial communities from Sidmouth, United Kingdom - Sidmouth_Male1 metaG (SPAdes) (version 2) | ecosystem: Host-associated > Algae > Red algae > Unclassified | place: Sidmouth... | reverse complement strand
GCACGGGAGCGGTGCGCCCACCGCGGCCGTTCCGTCGGCCACGGGGGCGTCCATGTGGCCCCCCCCCCGACCGAAGGGAAATCCGTTCCCGTAAGGTTCCGGGGGCCAATCGCAGACAGCCAAATCAACACCGAAGGCATCTATGGCCGACATCAGCCCTGGCATGAAAGTGCTGGTTTATCGAGAGACGCCGAACGAAGCATCGGAAGGGCTTTACCGCGTGGTCAGCTGCAGCAGAAAACGGGTGTGACTGCACGTCAACGACAAGGGTGAGATGTTCTTTATTGATAAAGTCAAGGGGTACGTACCACCAGTCGTCACTGTGGAGCAGCATGTACAAGCTCCGCCAGCGGCACCCGCTACCGACCGCAACGTCGGCTCCACAGTCGACATCATCAATGCCTGCAATGAGAGACATGTCGGAGAGGTCGATCAAGACGCAGCGGCACCGCTAGCGCCGCCCGCTACCCGCTGCAACGTAAGAAAAGTGGTCGACAAGGTCATTTCCGGTGGTGCTCCCAGCGCTGATGTCGGTTGACAAGTTGGTGAGCTGCAGGAGAAGGCTTTTTGAGCTGGGCCGGGGCGGATGGAGACGCCGGCAGACGTCCTCATCTCCGAGATTCTCAAGCCAAGCGACCCTCAAACCTCATCTTTCAGTGTACTCGCAGCTCGACAGCAAGAGGCGGTTACTTCTCTGAGGCGGGGAGCGTTCGAGAAGGTGTCGCGCGCATCCGACCCTGATTGAGTCATCAGCTTCGAAGGTCGATTCGTCGACGTCATCAAGAAGCTGGGCACCCAGGCCGAAAATCCCAAGTCGCCCCTTGTTGGCCACAGCCACACAGACAAGTCTGAGACATTCATCGTGCACAGCGCCTCGGGGCTGCGGCAGTGCTCCTCGCGGCTCATAGTGTCCACAAAAGCGGTGTTGGTCTACCGAATATTTCTGCAAGACGTGGACCACGATCTGCAGTGCAAGGAAAAGCTTACGACAGACGTCTACCTTCTGCTGCGTCCACAGCACGCCGCGCTCTTTGGTATCGAAGGGGACCAGATACTCAAGGTGGTGCTGCCGCTCTACGGCATACCCGACGCCGGGGACTCCAGGGCCGTCACCGCTATCAGCCACACATAAGGCGATCTCGGGTTGATTCCACTGACTGTGGACCCATCGCTGTACGTGAATTCTAATGAATACAGCGTCGACAGGCTCATGGGCCATTTCGTCGATGACTTCCTCCACGGCGGCAAAGAGGCCTTCCAGGAGCTGACGCGCAACACGCTCGAGGTGTTCGGGTCGAAGCCTTGGGAGTGAGACTGTGTTGAGTCTGTCGGGGTCTTCATCAAGAATTTGGCAGGGCCGCCTCGCACAATCGCCTTTAGCCGGAAACGGTAATACGAGGCCGCCATCAAACAGGCGCTTAACATCAACTGCAAGACGATTGTGTCTGTGCTGTCCAGCTTTGCCTGGTTGGCGCACAGTTGCCCTGACTTGTGCTGCTGTATCAACCGCTCAACGCAGGTGAAGCCTCTCTCTTTTCGTGTGCGGTAAGTGCAGGAGCTGAACAAGCCCTTCAGGCACGGGAAGGCGACGGCGGACCGTTCGTTGCGCTACACCCCGGTCGATCGGGAGACGTTTCGTCTGCGCGTCTATGAGGACGCCTCATTTTTTAGAAACATCGATTTCTCGTCCCTGCTTGGCACTGTCGTGCTGCTGTGCGGCGGCCAAGACCGCCGCCATGTGTTGACAGATTCCAGAAAAACGTCTCGCCGGGTTGTGCCGAGCGTCATGGCTGAGGAGGTCTTTGCCTTTGTTGACTCTTTTGACGCGGCGTACATCATCAAAAGCGGTCTCGAGCGCATCCACCGCCACCAGCGGCGGGCTCTTGCGGCGCGACCAGATGATGGCCGGCTGCCACCGGCGTTGGTCTGGCCGGCGGAGGCTCCCGGTAATGCGGGGGGGTGAGGGGTGCGTAGTCCCCGAGTTATGAGTACCCCCGCCCACCGCCAATGATGGTGAGTCCGGAGGCGGGACTTTAGTAGTGGCGCGAGGACGTGGCAAGCGGCAGCCGGCTTTTTGAGAGCCTGCGGCGGCTCTGCAAATTGGAGGCGTGCGTGGAATTGGGGGAGAACGAGTGGTGAGTACCCCCGCCGCTGACGCTGGTGAGACGGGCGTCCGGGTTGAGTGCAGCGCCTGGGACGCGGCGGGCTGCCACCAGTTTTTTCGGGCCGGCGGCGGCCCTGCGGATTGGTTGCGGTGCGCGAATGGGTGGAAAAGGAGTGGGAAAAACCCCCGCCGCCGGCGTTGGTGGGACAGGCGGCGGGGCTGTTGGTGGCGCCTCGGACGTGGCGGGCGGCCGCCGGCTATCTCACAGGCGGCGGCGGATTTGGCGGTTGATTGGGGCGGGGGAATGGGTGGGCAACCAGAGGTTGGTACTCCCGCCGCCGGCGTTTGTGAGACCGGCGGCGCGGATGTGTGTGGCGCTTAGGATGTGGCGGGCGGCCTCCGGCTGTCTAGGAATCGGTTGCGGATCTGGGGGTTAATTTGGGTGGGGGGATGGGTGTACAACCAGATGTGGGTAAACCCGCCGCCGACGTTGGTGAGACCGGCGGCACGGTTGAGTGGTGTCTGGGAATCGGCGGGCGGCCCCCGACTTTGTACAAGTTGGCGGCAGCTCTCCGGTTTGAAGGCAGGGGAAAGATTGGTGGAGAACGAGTGGGAAGTACCCCCACCGCCGGTGTCGGTGAGACCGGAGGCTGCGTTGAGTGTGGCCCTTGGGACGCGACGGGCTGCCGCAGGCTCTGTAAAATCCGGCCGCGGCTCTGAGGACTGCTTGCGGTGGGGGGATGGGTGGAGAACACCCGGGGAGAACCCCTGCCGCCGGCGTTGTTGAGACCGGCGGCGGGGATGTCATTGGCGCTTGGGATGTGGCCAACGGCCTCCGGCTATCTGACAATCCTCGGCGGATCTCGGGGTTGATTGGGGGGGGGGGAAGGGTGGACAACCAGAGGTGGGTACGACCGCCGCCGGCGTTAGTGTGACCGCCGTCGGGGCTTTTGTGGCGCTTGGGACGTGGCGGGCGGCCACCGGCTATCTCGCAACTTCCGGCGGTTCTGCGGGTGTACGGGGGTGGGGGGATGGGTCGGCAACCAGACGTGGGCACGACCGCCACCGGCGTTTGTGAGACCGGCTGCGGGCTCGTGGGGCTCAGCAAGATGGTGGGCGGCTGCCGCCGGCATTGCTCGGGCCGGCGGCCGCGGCGCGTGTTTCTGGAGAGTGCCAGATGCGTTGTCGACGTGTTGTGAGTACGCCCCCGCCAGCGTTATTGAGGCCGGAGGCGGTTCGAGGGGCGGGGCGAGATGGTGGCCGGCGGCCGCCGACATTGGTCGGGCCCACGGTGGCGGCCGGTGTTGGGGGGGGATGAGAGTTGCGTCGTCGACTTGTTGTGGGTACTCCCGCCGGCCGCCGGCGATGGTGCGACAGGCGACGGGGCTTGTGCGTGCGTCAAAGCACGTGGCGGGCGGCCACCGGCTTTGAAGGCGCCGGCTGGGGCTCTGCGGGTTCAAGGCTGATGGTGGACGGCGGGAGAGCTAGAGGTGAGTACCCACGCCACTGACGTCGGTGGGGCCGGCGGCGGGCTCGTGGGTCAAAACGAAGTCGTGGCCAGCTGCTGCGGCATGGGACGAGCCGGTGGCGGCGGCCGGTACTGGGATGGCGTGAGAGATGAGTAAACAACGTGTGGTGGGTATCTCCTCCGCCGGCTTTGATGAGACCGGCGGCGAGGCCTTGGGTGCAGCTCACCGCGGGTTGCCGTGCCTTGCATATCCGCTCGAACATGAGGGGTTTCCTGTTGTGCGACCACCGATCGTGTTCATGTGTCTACGCTGTTCGTTGGAGGAAATCTCGGTGATGCAGGCGGGTTGTTCATTCTGTGTGGTGGGATGCGCCGTACACTGTTGTAGGAAAAGGAGAACCCTGTCCAACGGGGACAAAAAAAGCAATTGCACGCCACAAGACAAAGCATATACACATTAAACACTACAGGTCCTCGGCATTCTGAGCGTCCCCACTGGACTAGTCCGCAGCGCAGACGGATCTGTCCGCCGCCTTGTTTTGACGCATGGGCACCACGTAGACCCCATCATCGTCCGCTTCAGACTTCCATGCGGCAGCAAGTGCCGCCGCCTCCTTTGCCTGCTTTTTGACTTTGCATCGAGCACCACGGCTTTCCGTCCCTCGGACTCTCGTCTCAGAAGCAGGCGCTTTCCTCTCCGGCGGCGCCGGCGTGATGTCTCCAGACGCCGATGGCGATTCAACATCGGACTCCGCTGCCGCCGGCGTGTTGCCGATCGGTGGCGGCGGATGCACCTCCGACATGTCGGCCGGTGTTTTCGACAACCCCGTGGCCGTCTCCAAGGCTGCAGCCGTCCCCGCCGGACCCGACGACATCGCTGGCGAACAGGAAGAGACATCCATCTCAGCCGCCGCTATCTGCTTGCGCGCGGGCATTTTGCGGAAAGCAATCGCCTCCGGAGTGTCACGCATCTCCGCCGTGTTGAAAAACGCGATAGTCGTCCCCTCCGTCGTGGCCCGCTCCAGAGCCAAAAGAGCGCCCGAGCTCTTCTTGAGCGACCACGACGTGTGATGGGGTCACTCATGTCCCTTTTTGCTTTCTTGGTACCGCGCGGCCGAGATTGTAAGGCATCCTCCGCCGCCGGCCCGTTATCCTCGTCCTCCGTGTCGCTTTGGGAGGTACGGCCACAGGCGGACGCGCTGGAGGAACCGACGCCGCCAGCGCCGCCGTGTAGGGCGGCCTTGCCGGCGGCGCCGTCGACCTATTTGACCTGGCGCAACACGCGCCAACACGGCACAGACGGGCAGGTATTCTGCTTCGTCTTCCACTTCGTTGTCTCTTCTTTTTCCTTTTCTGATTGGCGGACCTTTCGCATCGCATCGTAAACGTTGGGCCCACAAAAGCACGCCACGGCAGAGCTGATCAAGTCCTGGTCGCTCAGTTTCCCGATCAGCGACATCCGCTGAACGGTCAGGTAATGGGAACCAAATTCGATCACCCCCCTCCGGATCGGGTCCCAATGCTCCTCCACCCCCCATACTTCGCGCTTAATGCGCCGTCGCGCTCTAGGGCGGCCTGTCAGTGAGCGCGCCTACTTTGCATTCACCTCCGCCCAAACGTTCGGCGCAGTCTGGTCCCCAAATTTTCACAGCGTCCTGTGACGTACACAGGTAGGCCTTGATCACGGCCACGCGCTCTTCTGCCGTCCAGCCGAACTCATTGACCATTCCCGGTGGCGCGTAGGTAGCGGCAGGCAGGCCGGCGCCCTCGGCACGATTCACGATTGGGCAGGGTTGTGGAACACCCGCCCCCTATGACCGCCTAGATGGGCGGCTGCCGGCCGCCGGAAATCCTCGAACGGAAGGCGGCGGCCGCTGGTCAGGGACCTCTGCGCCGCCGCCGGCGAGTCATTTGCGGTTTTCAACCGGAGGCGCTTGATCATCATGGAGGGGTGCGTCGCCGCCGGTCGGCGGTGGTCCACCACCACCTGCCGGCGACAGCTCTTCGGCAGCCGGCGGCACTTTGTCGTCGGGACCGCGCGCGACGCCGCCAGTAGGAGGTGGTCCGCCGCCGCCGGCTGTATACGAGCGCTCGTGAACCGAGGGCGCTTGTCCTTCGCAGCAAGGTAGCTCGCCGCCGGTAGTCAGTTATCCGCTGCCTCCGGCCTGCGGCGAGCGGTTCTCAGGCTGCGGCGCTTGTCCGTCGAGGAGAGACGCCGCGCCGCCGGTAGGCGGTGGTCCGCCACCTCCAGCTGGAGACGGGCGATCGTGAACCGGCGGCGCTTGTCCTTCGAGGCGAGGCGGCACGACGCCTGTAGGCGGTGATCCGCCGCCGTCGACCTGCGGCGAGTGCTTCTCAACAGCCGGCGCTTGTCCTTCGGGTCGAGGCGCTGCGCCGCTGGTACGCGGTGATTCACCGCCACGGGACGGCCGCGAGCAGCTGTCAACCAGCGGCACTTGTCCGTCGGGGCGAGGCGCCGCGCCGCCTGTACGCGGTGGTCTGCCGCCCCCGGCCGGCGGCGAGCTGATGGTCGCCGGAGGCGCTTGTCCGTCAGGTCGGGGCTCGGCGCTGCTGTTAGACGGTAGTCCGCCACCATCGGCCGGCTGCGAACGAGCGGCAGCCAGAGGCTCTTGCACGCCGATGAGCGCAGCATTGTGGCGGTGGGGGGGTTCCGCGGCTGGAAGGGGCGCGGACCCTCAGCTGTGGACAGCACACCCCCGGGGGCGGCCCCGACATACCCCGATCCGGGCCAGAAAGGGAATGACCTGTCCGAATCTCAAGGAGATCGGATCTGGTCGGGGGTGGGGTTTTTCCCTCGTGGTTTTCCCAACCCCCCTACTACTTGTTTGAACTTTTCGCTTTGGAGGGATTTATCTGTTTGGCGCATTTGGGGTGGCTACTTTAGCCGCTGGCGCTCGGGTTGGGGAGGGGTTTATTGACAGTGGGGAGGTCGGCCCCACCGCCGTTTAATAAAACCAACTGAGCTTTGGACTACGATTCCCTCCTGGGCTTTGCCGTGCTCCTCTCCTCCCGTTGGGGAAGGCTGGGCTGTGGGTAGATTTCCGGGGCAGTTCCTTCGACGGACCGAGCTGATCAAAAGGTCACTTCGGCTGGACGACGAACCAAAGTGGTGGTGCAAACAACCGCTACAATTTCTGGTGGAGCAGCGGGGGAGTCCGGCCGTTGCCACGCCAGCATCGGGTAGTCGGTTCCCCATTCGTTGGTTGGTTTGTTGAGTGTAGACGACGTGGATCTCCGCGTCGATCTGTCGTCGATTACCGCACGGCCACTACGATGGCGTCGCCTCCCAACCTCCCCAAGTTGGACGCGACCGCTAGAGATATGCCGGCGGGTACATCCACGGTGACCTCAGCGGGCGCCGCACCCGGGGGATCCGCGGGTCGATCAGGGACTCCCTTCACTCCGCCTCCACCATTGGCGGATCTCGTGGACGAGAAAGCACGCCGGGTCCCACAGGGGGCCGATACCTTTCTTCCTCGACTTCACGGTGTTCGGACGGGATTGGAAGATCAAGAGCACGATCCGGTGACGCCCTTCGCGATGGCGGATCTGGATACGGCGTTGTCGACGTTCCGCGAGTCGTTGTTGGCCGACGTTTCTCGGGTCATCGCGGCGAGCCCAGCACGCTCCGCTCAAAATGCCCCACGCCGGGATCCCCCCGTGGACACGCGGAAGAGCCGCAGCAAAGAGAAGACACGGCGTCATCGTTGTCCCTCGCCGTCCACGTCGTCTACATATTCCTCGTCGTCACCGACCACAACTGACGACGACGAAGACCGCGTGGGGACCAAGGCGGGTTTCGGCAAGTTGGCGGTACTCAAGTGTCCGGAAGATCGCTTCGCGGGCGTCCTCGACTACCGATCGTACCGCCTGCGCAACCGGCACTCGACCTACGGTGCTTCGCAAGCTCGCAAGATGAGACGGACGGCCAAGAACATGAAGTTCTCCTTCGGGGGTACCCCGTTGTTCAATGGAAAGGAACCCCTCAAGGTCATTTCGTGGCTGCGGAAGTTCGTCACGGCCTGCGACGACAATGACGTGTCGGAGGGGATGGGTCTGTACCTAATTCCCAACTTCCTCGCAGGCGACGCCGAGGCGCGGTTCACTCGGAACCTCCCGGGATCGGACATCGGAGGCGGGCAGAGAGCCCTTGGGGCCTTCCTCGCGGCGGTCAATTTGCTGTTGTCGACCTACGCGGAGCCGCACGCGTTGGGCTTAGCGCAGGACACGTTTAGCCGGGCGACGCTGGTGGACAACGAAGGGATGGACGCCTTCGCGCTACGCCTACGGAGCCTCGCCGAGCTGTGCGGCAGCATTTACTCCGAGGGGACGATGAAACAGCAGCTGAGCCAAGGCCTACCGGAGTACCTTCGGACGGATGCATTCGTGTACAACGCTGCGCAGCGGAGCTACCAGCAGTTGTCGACCTTCGGGGCGGGAAAATATCGGGCCCCCAACGACGTCATGCCGCTCGCCAACCGGGGGTCCCCTGGGGGATCATCGCGGAAGGGGCAGACGTCGACGGGGCCCCGAGGTCTCTCGGTCAACGACCTCAACTCCACGTGGGAGGAAGACGACACTGATACGCACGACATGGTCGCGGTACTTCCGTCGGGTACCCCGGGGTTCCGTACGGTCGGGGCAGCGCCCTACCCTCGGCGGGAGGCCACGACGGGTCCCCCGCTATTCTACATGTGTTGGACACGCGGGCACCGGGTACCTGATTGTAAGATTCTGACGGACAAACAGCGGGACATCGTGAAAGCCGCGCGGAGTACCTTCCTCCGACAGAGCAACGCCGGGGTGGGCGCCACCCCGGATCGCACCACCGTCGTGGCCTTGCTGTGGGACGACCTGTTCGGCGGCGCGGAATCAACGAAGACGGAAGGGGGGGACGTCGCGCCCGTGGCAACCCCGTCCAAGGGGCGCCGTGGGGCGGGAAACGCCTAGGGGGGGTGGCCACGATATCACCCTCAAACCCCCTTGTTCGCCCCAACTCTCCGGTTGCCCCCCGTCGCGTCACGTTTGCCTCCCCGGGGGTAACCGCCACGTGGCCCGTCCCGGCCCGATGTCCTTGTCGTCGTGGGCAATTCCGCCCGCGGCTCAAGGGGACTCTGCTGCTGTTGCGAAAGGAGAAGTTTTCGATCGGAGCGCCGTACCAGCTGGCACCGCGGCAGACCCCCACCCCCACGAGGGCGGTGGTCGATACGGGTGCAGGACCCAGTGTTATCCGCGCGGATGTGTTGCCCGAGGGGTGGACCGAGTACTCGTCGCGGGCACCCCCCCGGACTCATGTGAGTGACGCCTCGGGGCAACTGCTCAAGGTGAGCGCGGAGGTGTCTCTGACCGTCTATGTCGGGGGAACCGCCATGGAGCATGACTTCCTCGTGGTGAAGTCGCTGTCGGTACCGCTCATCCTCGGGTGGGACTTCCAGCGGGACTACGTGCACACCATCTTCTCCAAGACACAGACGATTAAGTGGGACGACGGTACCTCCACGGTAGCGGTGCGCAGATGGACGGGGAATACGCGGCCCGCACCCCCCCGACGAGGGAACAAGCCGAAAACCCACATCGGGGCCATCCGGCTTCGACAAGGGGTAACCGTGGGCCCGCGTTGCATCCAGGCGGGTCAAGTGTGCTGCAGTGTCAAGGGGGTCTACTAGTGCGGGAACGCCCAGTCCGAATGAGCCGACGGAAAGTGCTGCTGCACAACGCCATCGTCGAGTTCTCCCCCGACACCCCGCGGTCCCTCTATCTTACAAACATCGGAGACGCACCGGTCCACCTAACCCAGGGGTATGTCGTCGAGACCGCGACGGCCTACAATGGACCGCTTCACGTCGTCGCAGATGAGGTGAGACCGGGAGCAGTCTTGACGGTCGGGATGGTCACCCCCAGAAATACCGACGAGGAGGCCGAGACAAGCCGCCGTGCGGAGGAAGGGATCGACGAAGGACAGCCCCCACCTCACCCGCCGGATGAGACGTACCCCAAGCCGGAGGTCCACTGGGAGGGTGTCCCCGGCGCCCTCCGTGGTGACGTAGACAACCTCCTCTAGGAGTACAGGACGTTGTGGGCGGGGCAACTCGGCAAGGTCGACGTCACTCCTCATCGGATCGAAGTGACCTCCGGAGCACGGCCGCGGCGGGCCCAACCTTACCGGGCGAGCTACGCCTCACGGGAGGGCATCGGGAAGGAGGTGCAACGGCAACGGGACCTCGGGGTTATCGAGCCCTCGCGTGCAGAGTGGGCCTTTCCCGTGGTCCTGGTCCCAAAACCCGACGGGACGATGCGACTTTGCGCGGATTATCGACAACTCAACGAAGGGACGGTACGGGATGTGTACCCGTTCCCACGCATTGACGACTCTATCGACTTCCGCGGAGACGCCAAGGTGTTTTCCACGCTCGACTGTAACTCGGGGTACTGGCAAATCCCCGTGACAAACGAGGATCGCGACAAGACGACCTTTGTCTGTCAAGAGGGGGCATATCGCTACATCCACCTTCCCTTTGGTCTGTCGAACGCCTTAGCGATCTTCCAACGGGTCATCGACATGATCCTCGGCGGGCTCAAGTGGAAGAGTTGCCTCGAGTACCTCGACGACATCATCGTCTTCTCGCAGTCGGAGGAGGAGCATGTGGAACACCTCCGTGAAGTGTTTGCGGCGCTTCGTGGCGCGGGCGTCTCCCTCAAGGCTAATAAATGCCACTTGTTCCAAGAGGAGGTGGAGTATTTGGGCCACATCGTAGGCCGGGGCCAGCTGCAAGTGCAGGATAAGAACATCCGCGAGCTAAAGGAGGCGTCTCGTCCGCGGTGCGGGAAGGACCTGAGCAGCATCCTCGGGATGTGCAACGTATATCGGCGGTTATTCAAGGACTACGCCCAAGTGGCACGGCCGCTAGCCGCGATGACAAGTTCCAAGCGACCCGACCGATGGGGGACGCTGGATGGAGCTGGTTTGGTGGCGCGACCGACTGTGGCGGGGACGGCCGCGGAAAGCGTAGTGGTGGCGGAGGCGCTTCGGGCGCGTGCATTGGTGCAGTTTGCGTCGGTCGTCCAGGTTTCCGTGAGGCGGTTTTCGGCGGCATAAGAGTGCGTGACGGGGAAACCTGTTGCTGGATGCTGTGTTCGAAGTGCGTCCGTGGCAAGTTCGGCGACATTGCGGGCTCCAGTTTTGTGTTCGTCGTTGCCGTACGCGTCTGCGGAGCTGGAAAATGCAGTGGCGGCTTCTGCAGCAGGGACGTCTGCGGCGCAGGCGTTCGTAGATGTGATTTCTGTAGCATTATGTTCTTCGGCTTGCACCTCTGTGGCGCATTCCACATCTTTCAGCACGATTTAGGGATGGTGTACGTCGCGGCGGAGCTCAAGACCTGGGAGGCGGCGAGGAAGGAGCGTTCACATCTGGGGGTCGCGTGGCGGCGACGCTTGTGCCGGGGTTCTTGACGCCATGTGCGCCGATGCCCGCGGGGTCTGTATAGTAATCTTTGTGGGCACCAACGTGAGCCGCTGGGGATTGTGTGGCGGGGGGCGGCGTGGTAAAGGTGCCGCTGCGACGGCGTCTGTAAGTCTCTCGTCTGTGTAGTTGTCATAGCCAGCCGGCGCGTCGGTGGCGCGAGTCTGCGCGGCTGGGGGGTTGATTTGCGCTGTCGGCTGCGGTGGCGACGGCCGTGGGGGCGGCCTCAGCGGCAGGGCTTCGGATGCAGAGGTGCTCCCGGCGAGAGCGTATGTGGCGGCGTAATAGGCGTCGCGTGCAGCGGTGGCCTCGATGTCGATGGCGTGCTCTTCGCTGGCGTTCGTATGTGTGACGGTGGAGTGCTGACGGCCGCTGGTGTGGAAAGAGCACCGGCGGAAAGTGCGGCGGTGGTTCGAAGGAATGTGGCGTTTTCGTCGGGGGTTTTGGCGTCTGTGCTTCGGACAAGTGTGACTGCTGCTGACGTGGTCTAGCTGTCAGCAGAGGTTCGTCCGTGGTTCGTTCGTCCACGGCGTTGTTTCATGCGGCTCGCACGTCTGTGGCGCGTGCGTGTGTCAGGGGAGCGTTCGAGGCAAGGTGCCGGTGACTGGGCCGTTGACTGCGTGTCAAATGTAGGGCAGGTGCGTAGGGGGTCGCTTGGTGTCGTGATGATGCTTGGGGTGGCAAAGAGCGGCAAGGACGCGTGCTGGCGATCGGACGCCCAGCGCGCCTTGACACAGGGTTTGTGCGGCGGCCTTTAACGTCGGTGTGCCAAAGACTTTGGTATGCTCCACACTGACAGCGTGTGTAGGTACTGAGATTGATCAACACTAGCTGTTCTGCACCCATAGGATTTGATAGAAGCAACACAGTGCCACGGGTATCAGGCTCTCACAATAAGTAGAGATGTATGCCTTGCCACCGACCAACAAGAAGCACCAGCACGACTCAATCATACGGCTCCCAACCCACCGCGAGCTGTTGGTCCTCCTCGATCTCCTCCTCGTCGGTGTAAACGGCGTAAGACCCAACTTCGGCTTCTTCGGTAGAAGGAACATATCCGTTCATAGTCTCGCGGAAGGTGACTGACTCAGGGTGGGACAGCGACGGCACAAAAGCCGTCTTGGAAGGGAGGAGGTCGGCATTGGATGAAACGAGCGAGTGCATCTCCACGCTCCCAGTAGCCAGCGACGAGCGGTCGCCCGAGACAAGCCGACCGGCAATAGAAACCTCGCGCTCGAAAGAGGCTGATGATCCCACCGCACCAAAGACAGAGCCAGCAAAGACAAACAGGACAGGGAAATGCGCACCGTATGCGCGCCAGAACTCCATCGCGTCCCCCGCCATGGCCGAGTCCGACAGGCGACGAAATCGAGACAGCTCCTCGTGCGCCGCGCGGTCCACTCTTCGTGGCTACAGAGTGTGCTCACGTTGACGTGACACGTCGGCTTGCCTCAGGACCAACGAGGAGCGCGCCGTTACCCGGAACTCGGAGATTCCCGCGGTAGAGCGCACGGGCCCCGCCGAGCCACACCCGCCGATCGCCTCTGCGGTCGGTTGCAGCTTCGCCGCCGTTTCGAGAACGGCCGTCTCGGCCTCGGCAGTTGTGTCACCCATCCCAACCCAATCTCCAGCTTCCCGCAGCATCCGGACACCACCCGCTGAGAAAAGCACGGTGCTCAAAACAGCTGGGTTTCTCGACCGGTTTTTTTCATTGCCCTTCGGGTTGAAAAAAAGGCGGTAGATCTCGTCGCGCATGATGCGCACTGCGACAGCCGCCTCTTCGCATAGCGACTCATGGCCGTCTCTTGTCTTCATGTAGACGGCCTCGCTGGGGTAGAGGAAGATGTTGAGCTCAATGACGTCGGCGTCTGGGTTCTCCTGGAGCCATGACACGATGGAGCCGGAGCAAGCGGCCAGTGGATGCTCGGGGAGCTTGGGCGCGACGACGGTGTCGAGCAGCAGCGTCTTTCGAAGCGCGACGACAAGAGAAAAAATGTCCGCCAGCGTCGCCGACGTTCTCTGGAACTCCTTGGTCACCTCAATGACGGGTGTGAGGATGGCGCTAACGTGCCGCAACTTGTCCCAATCACGATGGGCGACACGGAGCTTGCGCACGTCCGCCGTCAGCGTCGTCGAGCGGAATAGAATAGAAAGCCGCGGACACATAGAGTGAGAGCGAGCCAGAGACAGGTAGGTCGACCCCCAACGCGTCGCGACTTCCGACACAAGGCCGCGAATCGCCGGGTCGCCTGAAACGATGATGGCACACAACCTCTGCGCCTCCGCGTCTGAGTGCTTGAAGAACGTTGTTGTTGCGCGAAGCCGGGTCAGCAGCTCCCAGGCTGCAGGATTGGGGCAGGCCTTGAGGTGGCGTCGCGTGGCCTGCCCGCCGGCGGCAACACGAATCGCCCGCAAGTTGGCAGACTCGCCCGACGCTCCCAGAGCCTTCCAAACCTCCACGTCCAACGCATGAGCCGCACAGGGATTCCACAGAGCATCAAGACCGCCTCGGCATTGCGGACGTTCGACCCTGAATCATTTGTGGTCGAGGCAATGTCACCTTCCGCGATTCCGACTCGACCGAGCACTTCTTGCTGCCACTTGACGATGGCCTTATGGTTGTGCTTCCCAGGACAGGCCCAAACATCGAGGGACTTCTTCTTGATATCCAACGTCTCCAAGTCCGTGAAGCGCAGGATCAACGCGCCGTAGCTAGCTCGGGACCCAGGCACCGTCCACATATCGATGCAAAAATGGGCCCAGGGTACACCCATGTAGTCATTGGCAGCGGACGTGAAGAGGTCGACGAGCATCGAGGAAATGAAGGACGCCAGCTCCGAGAGATTCAACGTGACCGGGCCAAGTGCTGGTGGCGCGTAGTTGATCCCGAAACCTGCAAGAAAGGAACGGACATAGGCGCTTGTTGCAAACGCTTGCGAACAAGACATCATGATCTGCATCAGCACAAATCGTACGTGGTGCTCACGTCGATCGGCCGGGCGCATGACTTGCGTAATAGCTCCGTCAGCCGCCGTCAGTCGCGTGCGAGGTCCACCTTTGAGGTTCTTGGCCAGGTATAGCGCCGCAATAAGGTGGTCCGCACGACGTGTTGGAGAGCCCTTGCCCTTGCCGGTCGTTTCAAAGTGCTTTGTGCCCTTTGAAGTTTGACCCCCCTGTAAGAACAAATACGTCTCGACACCGTCAAGAGCGGACACCTTGCACCGCACGTAGACGTCGTTCGACCTGTCTAAGCCGTACACGTAAACCATCCCCCACAGTGGCGACCGTTTTGTCCTGGCACACCCTCTTGGGTCATGCCTCCAGACGAGGTCCTTCACTGACCAGCCGCCCGGTGCTTCCGCCACGACGATATACCTCGTAATGCCGACTTCGTCAGGAAGGAAGGCGGTGAACGACTAATCGTCGGGGCCCGTGGGCGTGCTAAGGCTCAGAGGTCGCTTGCTCGATCGCGATGTCACGGGCGGCAGGATGCTTTCCAAGACCACCGCCCCGCCCGTAGATGAGGACGGCAGCGGAGGAGCGGTGGCGGGGTGCACGACATCGATATCGTCATCGGACGACGATGGTGTGGACATGATCGGAGAAAGGGGAAGGGCGCCAATGCGTGCTGTTCGCTCGCATGGGCGTGCAGGACGGGAGGACCATCCAGCACGTGCGGCTCAGACCCGCAAGGAGCTACTCCAGCTCGTCGTCCAGCTGTGAGGAGCCCATTTTAGAGGGTGGTGACATTTCGAGCGCCGGATCTGTTGGCCGGGACACATGTCGATTCACGGCCCCGACTGGGCGATGGCTCGCCCGAGAGAGGTTTTTATGGAACGTGATTGGCTGTGACGACGCGAGAAACAATGCTGCATCCTTCGTGGATGCACATATCTTGGTCAAAAATCTTCGATGTAGGCCGCGTGCGCAGCAGCGCAGCTAACAGTCTCGGGCACCCCTGAGGACAGACCCGACCTCAGCGAGCGGGAGTCTTCTACCACCGCCTCGGATGGTGCGGCTTTCAAACATGTCTCTTCGCGAGACGCATCTCATGAGTGGCGCGGCTTGAACTTACAAATCAGGTGGCTGTCTTGGGGATCTCCGTCATTCACTCTGTTCATCCGCTCTCGAGGCTCCCAAGTTTCTGCTATCTGGAGAGGCCCACAGTGCAATCGTCAATGCCATGGTATGGTTTTGTAGCCGTGTCCAGCGCTCCTGTCGTGCACGTGACCAGCAGCTTTCAACTTCAAGGCGGGGAATCAGCCGCAGAAGCAGCTGAAGCGTCATTGGACGGTCAGGCCCTCCAGCTGTCAGCGCATATGGCGCATTCCGCTTCAAAGTATTGTCCGCCTGTCCGGTATATGTAGTACCACGGGGCCCCGTGTTGACGGGGACCACCGCCGGTGCGCCGGAGGCGCCGGGGGACGAGGCGGCCGCCGGGGGACGAGGCGGCCGCCGGGGGACGACGACGCCGGCGGCGGTGGTTGGCGGCGGGACGGCGACGCGGGAGTGGGGACGACGGGCCCGC
>Ga0209093_1001046_pt1 | contig 15580 bp, 11 predicted proteins | sample SidtaG_4_FD_187450 | JGI IMG/M metagenome (GOLD analysis project Ga0209093, IMG submission 187450) | Marine algal microbial communities from Sidmouth, United Kingdom - Sidmouth_Male1 metaG (SPAdes) (version 2) | ecosystem: Host-associated > Algae > Red algae > Unclassified | place: Sidmouth... | reverse complement strand
TGGGTTAAATCTGTTTCTCGTACTTGTGATACTTGTTCCGACGCCAATCTCACGCCGTGACGATCTGTTCCCCGCAGTGACCATTGACCACCGTCATCGATCGACCCATGGAACCGAAACACCAGCCACCCTACCGAGCCGCAGCCAGATCGGGCGCCGTCGACATGAAGCGCTGGCACTTTGCGCGGTCACTGTGCGCGCGCTCTTTGCGCCGTCATTGTGCGCGCGCTCATTGTGCGGTCACTGTGCGAGCGGTTTTTGCGCGGGAGCGTCGCCGTTGGCTCACGGTGTCGGTAGGTGACGCCTCACCGGGTGCATTGGCTTGTCGTGAGCGTGCACGCGGGAGCGCCATGGGCTGGGAACGCCAGTGGCGGGACGCACCAACAGCGGATCACGCGTGATCTAGTGCCTTGATCTGTCAAGATCCATCCTCCCCCGACCCTCCCTCGCCCATCCTCCCCCCTCTTCCCCGAATCCCCCCCTCCGTACCACCGGTCTCCCTCTTCCTTTGTGTTATTCTCCTTGCCTCCTCCCTCGCCCACCCCCCACCACGCCACCACGCCACGACACGGTGATGGGGCGCTACGCGGATGTGCTGGGGCACCTCTCCATCGCCGGGCCTGCGCGGGAGACGATCGCCCCTGCTGTCAAGGGCTTCCTGGAAGCCGCAAAAGAGCTGCAGCGGCACCTGTTACCCCTCAACGGCAGCGTGCACGCCGGCGTGAGCCGCATCACCACGCAGCAGAACGACTCGGCCACCACCCTGATCCAGTGGATCTCCATCTACGACCGTGTCGGGCTCTTCAACGTGGAGGACGACCACGTGTCCCGCCACATTGACGCCGCCCTCCGGTACGTATGGCGGAAGGAGGAGGCGGACGCAATGATTGCGGCGACTGGGGGAGCAGCTGATCGTTTGCTTGTCGTGCGGGATGCATTGCGAGCGTTGCGTGCCAGTGGTGGGTTTGTTGGGGACGGCGGTGTTGGAGGGGCGGGTACTGGCAGCAACGACGGCGGTGGGGGGAGCAGAGAAGGCAGTGGCCTGCCAGGGTCGAGCGCATTGCCCCCTTTGAATGTCGTGGGCGCGTCCACACCGACTATCTCCCCAACACGCCCCCCTCTGTGTGTGGCCCCCCCCGGTGTCGTTGCTGTTGTCAAGACCGTTGTTGACCTCGTCGCCGCGTCGGAGAACCCCGCCGTGCAGTGCCGCGAGATTGTGGTCCGGGTCTTTGAGTCGTTCCAACAGCACGTCATCGGCCGCACTGCACTGACGCGCGGCGCATCTGCTGTGGGCACCGCCTGCAACGGCGCCGCGCCTGCTGCTGAGGTTGCTGCTGCTGCTGCCTTGGTGGGAGCGACGCTACCTGGCGCAGCGGGGCCGGCCGGAGGAGCAGCAGGCGCGGCTGCGGGTGGAGAGGGGGCTGCTCGTGCACCCTGCGTTGGCGTTGACTCGACAGGGGGGGCGGTGCCATTACTGCGCGACGGCAATGGCCATAGCAACAACGGAAAAGGCGACGGGCAAGTCGCCAGGAAAGGCGACGACAACGACGGCCAAGACAGCGGCGACGGGCAAGGCGACGGCGGCGACGGGCAAGGCGACGGCGGCGACGGGCAAGGCGACGGCGGCGACGGGCAAGGCGACGGCGGCGACGAGCAAGGCGCCGGCGGCGACGGGCAAGGCGACGGCGGCGACGGGCGGACGGGTGTGGGGGCGACCGGGACAGGAGCGGGGGGTGCTCCCACCCCCAACGGCCAAATCACCAACTCCGCGGCTCCTGTCGGCGGTGGGGCCCCGGTGTCCGCTTCTGGGACTGACGGTGGTCGGTCTATGAAGCTCTCAGACTTGCTGGACATCTTTCGGAGCAAGTGGTGGCCCACCTGGCACTCGCGTTCCAAGGGCGTGAAGAGCGTGGCGCCTGAAGGAACTGTCGCCAATCCCTTCGGGCGCCACTCTGAGCTGCGCTTCCGCTCCATGTGGTGCCAGCGCGTTTGCATGAAGTCGATCAAGGTGCATCTGAAATCTCCTGCGCTCGACGTACGTCGGCTGAAGGTGACCGACACCCCCGACGTGCTGATCTTGGAGGACATGACCAACCTCCGCTTCAAGAAGATCCCGACACTTCTGGGGCTTCTGATGCTTCTGTGCACGCACGAGGAGGAGGCACTAGGCACTGTGCGGAGTGTCGTTGCTGAGGGTATCACTGCCCGCCCGAGTCGCCATCGGTCTCTTGTGCCGTCTGTTGTGGAGCTCGAGCGGCGTGTTGCGGGGGGGGCGGCCAGCACGGACGCTGGCTCCGAAGACCCTGGCGGGTCTCTGGGTTGTACACGCGTGAACCACGGCGAAGATGGAGGCGGCGAGGACGGTAGTGACGCAACGAAAGCTCCGAGCGCGGCGACCGGGACACTCCCGCCCGGTGGCGCAAGACAAGTCGGGTCGGATGGAAATGGAGCACATACAAGCGGCGGCCGCCGTGGACGCGGAGGCCCAAGGGCTCTCGGCGTCGGTGGTGGTCGAGGCGCGCTTTCTGGCGGTCGCGGCGCGCTTGCTGGTGGTCGTGGCGCTGGTCTTGGAGTACCGATAACCGGGGGCCGTGGAGGCCAAGACGCTGTCGGCCGCGGCGGTGGTGGAGGTGCGCTTGTTGGACGTCGTGGAGCTGGTCGTGCAACAGCTGCTGGAGCAGGTCGCGGTGGTGGCGGTCGCGGAGCGGGGCAGTTCGACGACGCGTGGGGTGACACCATCCGTACCGGACGGACGGTCGCGACGGACGCTGCCTTTTTCTTCCAAGTCGCTCGCACGTCTACACCCGCGGCCACGGCGTCGCGCGCCAAGAGAATGCAAATCAGACGCCTGGTGCGCGAGGCTTCCAATGCGGCCAGCTCCACACAGGGTTGTCGGTTGAGCGGTCCGAGCGCCTCCCCGCCGCCCAAGCGCCGTCGTACGTCCTCCTAACCCGCATAGTAGTTCCTGCGGCTATCCACGGTTGAGTATGACCACCCGTTTGTTTTTAGTTGCTTGTGCATGTGCTTGGGTCCGCTGGCACTTCTGTGTCACTGTACGGAGATACATGTTTTCTTCGCTCGCTACACAAATGTTAAAGCCGCTCACTCGTAGCGCATCAACTGCATGTTTGTCAAAGGGCCCCGGAATGCCCAGGTAAGCTGGCACCAGAACGCGAAGGCGGCAACCACGCTGCAAGTCAGCGGGGGCAGGGCGGGGCAGGGCAGTTGCAGCTGGTCGCGCCAATCCGTAACAGACAGACTGCCATGACGATCAGAAGAAATTCTCGAACTGGAGGAAAGTCATACTATTAACAAATTCCTATGGTAGACGACATCGAATCAACCGTGAAATAACAATTGAAAAAATCTACAACTGCAGAGTTTCATCTCCATTCACCGTCGCGTTCCAGAGTTACGGCCTCCAAACCCGAATGTCATAACAAATTCGTCCCAAATGACCCCCCCCTCTCCAGCAACCCAACCCCGCCCTGTTGTGTCCTTCCTCTATGGGTCCTCATCAGAACTGCCGTCTGAAATTCGCCTCCATGCTCAATCATGCTTCAGAGTTACACCCGTCATACCACCGTTGACCCCCAATATTTGTCAAACTAGCCCCAACATCCTCAATATGCACTGGCAAATATTCAGTGTCACCAAATACTCTCCATTGTTATCTCTTTCAAGGCCACTTTGACCTGCCGGGTCGTCCCACCACCCCACAAAGCTGCGCTGCACCCATCCTCCGCACCCCCCGCCGTTCCTCCATGATACCTCAGTTGAACTGCTCCGTTTCCCCTCGATTCACTGTTTCGTGTTCGATTTCTTGCCTCTAAACCCATGTTCGATCAAAAATTCGTCCCACCGACCCCCCACCTCTCCCGCCACCCAACGTCGATACAGTACCCGCTTGCCACAATAGACCTCACTGGAACTGTGGAGGTTCGGCACGATTCACAGTCCCGTTCCAGAGTGACGGCCCTCACCCAAACTTCGGTGGACTTTAGACACCCAATTCACCAGCACCCCATCCCCGCACTCAAATGCAACCACCCACAGCATCTCCTTTGAGAAGTACCAGACCCTAAATACGATGCGCATCTTGAAGCAAAACGACGGTCATGCCCCAGAATTATGGGTGCCCGAAATATATGTCACGGGGTCAAGTGGACGTACAGTGTGTTCCCGCTCTTCAGACTGGTTCACAAGAGAACGTCATCGTTAGATCGACGTTTCCAGCCAGCTGAGGCCACTCTTATTCATATTCGAGGTGAATTAGCTGTTATGACGAGAACACACTGATGTCGACATCAAATCGACCGAAGATCAACTATATCTTATTAAATATGTGATCTTCAGTCGATTTGATGTCGACTAACAAATTTTGATAAAGTTAATTTCCGCTATGCATATGATCTGAGTTTCCAGGTCGTCAAGGCAGGTAAATAAGAAATATTGCAAGGGCATTGCTAAGTCACCCCCGGTTTGATAGCGGCAAATCACGGGACATGGCGCCGTTTCTTCAACCTTACTCCCGCGATCTCATTTCAGGCTGCACACACGGCAGCCAACCGGAACACCCCCTCAGCCGCCTGGGACCCGGTTGGCTGTGGGGCCCTACAATTAGCCCGCCGTTTCAGTCAGCTATCGCGTCTCGTCCCTCCGCCGCACGCCACATCCCATCGTTCAACGCTCCCTTTCCTCTCCCCCGTCCTCCGCGCGGAGAGTCCCTCCATCTCCCTCCTACTCCCTCGTGCAAGTTGCAGACGGCGTCTCTGCAACAATGACGCCGTCCGCCACCCCCGCTGTTCTTGCCCCATCGAACCCGTGGCTCGCGTTTCGGTCCTCCAACATGCGGCGCGCCTTCTTGGACACGGACCCAGTTGCCGTCACCCGCATGCTCCTTTTGTGGTCTTCCCTGGAAAGCGACATGGCTGTTATCAAGGCGCTGCCCACGAGGGCGGCGGCCGAGACGTGGCTTGACGCGCCCGTCTTGCCCGTGTGGGCGTACCGCACGTGCGCGCCGCCGACTGGCGACGGCCCCGCGGCCTCCTCCGTGCCGGCATCCGTGGCAGTGGCATCTGCGTTCGGCCTCTTGTGCAAGGACGGGGCCCACGTAGCACAGGCTGCTGTGCCGTTGGACGTCATCCGCCTCGTCAACACCATCAAGTTGCTCGACGGGGAGTGCGCTTTGGCTCGGTCATTCGACCTGGCGGCGTCGGCGCACGCCTGGCTGCTGTCGCCCGTGTTACCCGCCTGGTTGACGCCATTCCTGCGTCGGAAGCGCCCTACGTCTGCGGAGGTTGGGCGGCCGGCGCACCAGCGCGCTGCTGAAGACGGGGTGCTGTACGTGTCGTCAGACGAGGAGGGTGCCCAAGGTGACTCGGTGTCCATGCTGGCGAGCTGCCTCGTCCCCCCCACCCCCAAACACTCAATACTCTCCCTCCATGCCATCCAAGAGAGCATGCCACTCCCACTGACGTTTGTGCGCAACCCTGCCACTGGTTTGCTGCCAGGGGGTGCTGGTGTTGGGCGGTCGGTGGCCTTTACAGCTGCTGCCACCCACGCGACTCCGTTTGACGAGACCGCCTCTCTGGTACGAGCGGGTGGCCAGGGCGAACTCGGTGGGCGGTCGCAGGAGCATGTGGGCTGTTCGCTGTCGCGTGCCACTACGTGCGGGCCAGTGGACGCAATCAACCCTGCGGTTCCGCCTGTGCGCCGCGCTTCAGGCCGGCGCAGCCGCGGTGGTTCGTCAAAGGGCGGGAAATCCGTGTCACTGTCAACAACGTCGGGGGTCGCCTCGGTGGTCGCGGAGCACGAGCAGACCGTCAACCAGGAGGGAATTATCCAGGTGATTGACATTGAGGATACGAGCTCGGGCGCCGGCGACGACGACGCGGTCGTGGTGCTTGACAGCGCTGTGGAGCCGCCCAGCAAGAAGTCAAAGTCGTCACCCGCCGTCAAGTACGACATGGCCAAGCTGGCGCAGAGGGTGCTCAAGCACACGGATAGCATCTTTGTGACGGGCGGGGGCGGTGTCGGCAAGACGCGGCTTCTCCGCGAGCTCGTTAGCCACGGTCGGGTGGCCCAAGGGGGACAGAATGCTCAGGTGGCCGTCGTGGCCCCCACCGGCGTCGCCGCGGCGATCGCTGGTGGTGTAACGCTGCATGCCTACCTCCGCCAAGCGGCGGGGTGCTTCGATGAGACAATTGGGGAGGAGCAGGACGCGGCGCGCCTCTACAAGAAGATGAACGTCTCCACCAAGGCGCGGCTAGCGCTCACATCTTTGCTGCTGATTGATGAGGTGTCTATGGTCTCGAGCCGGATGTTCACCCTCCTGATCTCCTCCATTACTCGAGCGCACGAGGAGCTCAACCCCGGCGCCGGGTGGAAGGTTGTCGCATTTGGCGATTTCTTCCAGCTGCCGCCCGTGTGGCGAGCAGACGAGGACGTGTTTGACACTCGCGGGACGTACGCGTTCAAGTCCCCGAGGTGGAGGAAGCTGTTTGGCGCGAAGATGCTGCAGCTCGACTACGTCTGGCGGCAGGAGGACACGCGCTTCATTGGCATGCTCAACGAGCTCCGCGTTGGCGTGGTAACGCCCGAGCTGCAGGTCTTCATGGAGCAGCGTACAGAGGAGTACGCGTTGTCGGGCGCCGGCACGCAAGACGCGTCGGAGGTGGACACGACGCACATTTTCCCCCATCGCGCGAAGGTGGACGAGCACAATGAGGCGTGTCTATCGTCGATGGAGGTCATCACTGGGTGCAAGCGCATCACGTACATGGCCGAGGACTCCCCGGTGGGAGTCGACCTGACCCCTTATGAGGTTACCGCGCAGCTCAACCGCGGGCTGATGGCACCTGCAAAGCTGGAGCTGTGCGTCGGGGCCCGCGTGGCTTCATGCGTGTCCTTCAAGAAGGACGGCGTCGCCAACGGCGTCGTGGGCACGCTTATCCGATTTGAGCGTGTCCCCCTCGGCGACGGCGCCGATAGCGGCACGTACGACGTACCTGTCGTCTCCTTTGTGACGCCACTCAAGAAGGTGGTAGAGGTCTTTGTGCCACCCTGTGCTATGTCCCTGCAGGCGGTGGCGAAAGACGGACCGTACGCGACGCGCTTCCAAGTGCCGCTTGTGCTGGCGTGGGCGGTCACCATGCACAGGTGCCAGGGCCTCAGCATGGACGCAGCGGTGCTCGACCTGGCCTCTTGCTTTGTGGCGGGCATGGTGTACGTGGCGCTTTCCCGGGTGCGCTCGCTGGCCGGCGTGCATGTCATCTCGTTCGAAGCGTCCAAGGTGAAGGCAGATGCTCTCGTGAAGGTGTTTTACACGGAGCAAAGCAACCTCGACGCTGTTTTTGCTGACTGTACATCGCATGTAGATGACGTTTTTTGTGTGGACGATGCTGTTGACATGTGATAGTTTGTTTCGTTTGCTCCGCGGACACGCGCTTGTCACTTGGCAATGAATTATACACCGACTCAACGCGTCTTGACCGCCACACGTCACGCTTCCTGACTGAGCTGCGTCGGGACCCCAGATTGTCTCGACCCGGGTGGTACAGTAACTCTGCAAGGCCGTGACCGAGTCGTCTTCCAGCACATGTACCTGGAGAGGGGACACCGAGGCAATGACCCGTCGAGGAAAACTCGGCTGCCCCCAAACGGCCAACGGCCGAGGGCGGGCAAGCCTCCGAGGCCTTCGGGCGCGCTTTTCTTGGAGCGGGAAGGGCCAGACCTGGTGCACTTCTCCTGTCACGCAAGTCGTGTCCATTAAACAACCACGCTAATGAAGTGACTAATGCACAAAGTAACCTCCACCAGCATTGCCAACCAGCAGAGTGGCCCACCGTCGAAAATCGCATCAGACGTCAGACTGGTGTGACCCACGTTGGATGGTGTTTTGATAGGACGGCTGGCTGGAAAGCCAATTGGAGGGGGACGGCTTGATTCAGCGTCTGGGGGGTCTGTGGCAGCGTTTTTCGAACCGCCTCCGGGGGACCTATGAGGGGGGGGGGTTGAATCGGCATCTGGGGGGTCTGAGGCGGCACTTTTCGAATCGCTTCTGGGGGACATGTGAGGGGAGTAGGCCATAGGATTCTACAGTCAACGTGCCGCCGGCTGGCCCCGGGACTCGTGGAAGCCAGCTCCATGCTGTACACCGGCGTCGCAAAACTATCACGCGCTCACAGGTTGCCGCCGCAAGACGCGCCGAAGCCGGTTCTTGGAGTTAAAAGCCGAAGGAGTTCGTCGCCCATGGAGGTGAGGGAAAGTGGGGCCGGGATGTGTGCGAGGGGGAGGACGGGGGGCAAGGGTAATTTCTGTTGCGCAGCGCTCCCCAAAAGAGCTCGAACACAGCATCATGCGTGCGGTGCCAGCATGTGCAAGTCGCAGAGAGAGTCACTGTGTAAGTTCTTCTGGGCCCCGGGGCTAGTCTCCGGGTCTACTCTGAGAATACCCTCGTAGGCCGCGCCCGTCTCCTGCCGCCCTCACCCGCCGCGCCGTTCTCTGTGTGCACCCTGAGCGCGTGCTCCCCGCCCCGCGCCGCTCTGCGCCGTCGACGCAGTGGGCATCCTTAAGGTCACACTGCGGATTGCCAGCCTCTCCTCCGGCACCGCTACACCTCGGCCCGACACGGCATCGAGCAGGCAGAGTCCGTGCCCTTGACCGTGTTCCTAGCACCCTCGCCCTGTCACAGCTTGCCCCTCCCGGCGCATCACAGTTACACTGTCCATTAGAGAGGGACAACCTGGAACATGCCCAAAACCTTACTGGGAACACGTTGTGGACTGCGTAACTGCTGTCGCCGGGCGCGGCCTGAGTTTCTGGGGGAGCACCTGCGAGTGATTCGTCCGCGCACACCCGCTTCCCCCAACATTTACCGTGACAGGGATGGTTGGGGTCGCGGCCGCTGCGCCAACGGTGGTGGCGAATGCCGCTGTGACCTCGACAGGTAGCCACCTTGGTTACGCTTCGATAGCTCTCAAAGATGGCCTGGAATTCTCGGCGTCGACAGCGGGGAGGTACACGCCCAATGGGTCACAGACAGCTTAAAACCTAGAGATTGAACCGACCGAGACACGGGTCGCGCACGGCGGCACCGGCTGTGGGGGGAGGGCACGAAAAGGGTGGCAGGGCGGCCTTCATTCGAACTGTGGGCGGCTGGGGCCGTAGTGGAGGTGTTGCGACGCATGCGCAGGGTTGGTCGGGGGCGGGATGGGCGCGGGCACCAGCATCGCTGCGCACGGCGGTCGTGGCTGTGGGGGGGGGAGCCGGAAAGACGGCAGGGACGGCCGCTAGAAGCACTGTGGGCGGCTCCAATAGAGGTACAATTGTGGCATCAAAAGTGCAGCGGTTGTTGGCGGCGGGGTAGGGGTGGGCGCCAGCAGCGCCGTGCGCGGCGTCGGCGGCGGTGGGATGGGGGCACCGGCACGGTGGCAGAGACGGCCGCCAGAAACAGCGCAGGCGGATGGGGCAACGGTGGAGGTGTCGTGTCCTGAGTGCGGCGGCGGTCAGGGGTGGGGAGGATCGTTGGATGCGCTGTGGGCTGCGGTGACGACAACAGCATTGGGCAACAATCACGTGGAGGCGGCAGTAGTTGGCGGCGTCCAAGGGGAAGAAGTCGAACTCCGCGCAGACCATGAGCACGGCAGGGTGACACTTGGCCTCTCTCCCTCCCTGGATCATCATGCGCTAATCAGTCACTGGGCAGGGGCAAAACGGACAACAGAAGCCATAATGGTGGATGATCCAACCTGTTTCTCAAACGAAGGTGGCCCCCCCACATTGTACGAATAAATATCTTTCTCGTCGCTGCTGGCTGCTAACGTCACGCACTCCGTCTCGACAGGTGCCCGCTCACCCGATTGAAGCGACGTGGAAGGGGCGGGACAGTGTCCTTCTCCGTCCCGCGTCCGTGCCGCCCACCGCCGCCGCCACGGCGGCGTCCGATCCTGTCCACTTCGCGCCCCCCCCCCCCCCCCCCCCCCCCTCCCCCGCGCCCGGTGATGACCCTCGCCGTACCTGACGTTTCTGGAGGACTTTTCTGATTTGTCGTCTGACTGCCCCCACCCTCTGGATGCCTCGCCGTCGTTTTCATTTTCTGCCACCTTCTCTCCTGCGCTACCTTCAACGACTCGACCCGCGGGTTGCACTCCCATCTCCTCTTCCCGCCGCCTCCTGTCGCTGGATGGGTGGCGTCCCTCCCTGCGCCCCCTGCTCTTAGCGGCGGCGGCTGGTTGGCGCCCCTCGCTCCACCCCTCGACCTTGTCGGAGGCGTCTGTTGTCACGTGCGCTCGTCCACCGACGGCGCCAAGAGCGCCGTGCCAACGGATGCCATGGACCTGGACCTGGTTGACGCTGGTGTGAGCTCCTCGGACGACTTGGGGGAGCATGTGCACGGTGCGCGGGCCACTCAAGTGGGCACCATCGCTCTGTTGCAGCTACGCAACATGCCGTCCAGCGCGGCACTCTCCACCGGTCGCAGTGTGCTGCCCGTACCCGTCCATCGTGGAGCTCTGCGGGAATCCGACACGGACCATGGCCACCAAGTACCTGGTGACCGGGGTCAGGATGAGGAGGTCGTTAATGACTTCGGGGGGGGGGGGGGGGGGGGGGGGGTCGGGAGACCATCACTCCTCGCAAGACGGTCCTGCGACGCCTCCACACGACGTGGAACGGGGTGGGAAAGCGGCCTCTGGCGCCCGTAGCCGCAAGGACCGATCGGCACGGCGGCGCGCCCGACGCGTGCCGCAGACTCCTGCGGAGCGCCAAGAGGCCCTGACTATGATTATGGGCTCCTGTCTCCGCCGCGCCCTGGGCGTGAGGACGCGTACAGAGTCGATTTCGGCAGGCTCCATGTCGGCGCATCTCGTCGGGTCCGCCACGTCCGCCGTACGCTCGATGTTGTGTGTGGTGGGGCCATCGGCTGTGGACCTGGCTGCGCTGTGGTTCTCGGAGGATGGCTCCATCTTATGCTCGTGCTGGGAGCACTGGCAGAACGTGGCGCTTCTGCGGCTCACTGGGAAGGGTAGCACGTGCTGGCATGCGCGGTGCTTTGCGGAGGCCCTCAAGCCGTTGGAGTCGCATCGCGGCGTGTTGCACTCCACAATGCGATTGACGCAGGCCGTCCAACCCCACGCCGTCCACGTCGACCTTCCCTCCACAAGCGCCGCGGTAGCGTACGACGGGGAGATTTTCTCGCCAGTGGTTGCTTCCAAGAGACGCTACATCAAGTGCATCTCCGTCGGGTGCCGCTCGATGCAGCGCCGGTGCCAGCACGCCGCGCTGGTCCGGGCGTTGCCTCGCTTTGCCGACCCCGCCAACGATGACGGTGACGAATCTGAGGCGTCGGATAAAGAGCAAGTCGGCGCACGTGGCGCCCAAGGCGTCGAGAGCCCCGACGGTGCTGACGCCATCGACGACGAGGCGCTCATTGCCGCCACTCGTTTTCGAGCGCGGCGCAACCTGGTGGCGTGCGTCGAAGAAGACAAGCTGTGTACTCGTTGGGGGCGGACGGCCGAGTGGGCCGCCATCGGGGACGCCCCGGCTGGGCTCTTTTCCCGGCGTCCGTCGACACCTGAACCCGACGGTGGCGCCGGGTCTCAGAGTGTTCATCCAGATCCAGACGATGGACTCTCCCCCGTGCTCCGACTGGCACGCTACGGTCTTACGTTCGATCCCGGCGAGGTACTGGTCGAGCAGACGTGCTTGCATTGCGGGGCAGAAAAGCAAGAATCCACGGCGGTCGATGACGGGCCCGCTCGACTGTACACTGACGGTAATGGCGGGCGATCCGTAGAGGTATGTTGAACTGGTGTTGCTTGCATTGCTTGTGCTTGTTATGCTCGGTTGCTTGCCGTTCGGCTCACTATACATGTGTCTCCCGCGGTATCTTACTTTGTTCTGTCTCTGTCTCCGTTCTCCCTTTCCCATAATGTTCCTTGATTCCATCCCCTCGTCCTTGTTGATACAGGTGATAACGGGAACGTGGGAGTGCCCCAATGGCCACGAAGTTAAGTATGACGGCTCTGCCGAGGGTCTCTTCTCGTTGCAGCAGCGCGACGAGACAGGGAGCGTCATGTTGTTTACGCGGTCGCTGTGCGACGCCTTGGTCTCCTTTGTCTACCACTCCCGCTCATCGTACGCCGCCGCCACGTCCTTCCTCGCGTCGCTGCGGTCCGACATGGGGCTCGATCGTCAAACCATCGTCGACTTGGGGCGGCTCTTCACCGCGTGCCTCCAACCGTCGCCGGACCTGTTTGTATGCCCCGACTGTGGAGACGACCCCGCCTACATTGTGATTGACGGTCAAGCTCTGGGGTTTAAAAGGCGTTCGGGCATGCACGTCGTCCGCCCCGCCCAGCACATCCCCAGCATGAACATCTCCACGGCTGCGCTCGCGATTCTGCCCGAGGCCCGATTGCGCGCCGCTATAAGAAAAGCGGTGCGGTCGGGGGAGGCGTTCACCAAGGATGAGACGGCGTCGCTGAGACGCTTGGCCACGGCTGCCTCCGCGATGGCGCCGCGCGTGCGCAAGGCCACGACTTTGGCCAAGCGCAAACTGACCAAGGCAGCTGCCCAGGTGTTCTTCACCTTTTTCCCTTGGAAAAACGCTCCCGAGGGGACCGTCGACGGGGCAGGGGCTCTTGCACGCGCGGCAACGGCGGGGGAATCTGCCACGGTGGTGGCGGGGGGGGGATCTGCCGCGGCGCCAGCGGCTGCCGGGGCATTGAGTGCTGACAGCTCGGCTCCGTCCCTCAGTGGCAGCGAGGGTGCGTCAAGTACGGACCAAGGCGTTGCGTCGCGGGAGGACCACCTGGTCCCGGACGGGCATGCTGTGCCGACGCCTCGAGGGCGCAAGAGCCGCGCGGCGGGACCGCCCGTCGTCCCCTGGCACACCCGTACCGGCACCTGCAGCCCCGACCTCGCCGTTTATGACGCAAGCTCCACGCATTGGGCAGCTGTACGGCCGTTTGTGCTTGCCCTGTTGGGGGATCCCGTCGTCAACCTTTTTCAAGGTCACCCTCTCGCCCCCATACGCGCTCTGGCGTTGGAGTTGCAAACCGACGGTGATGCGTCGTGGATCCAGCACGCCGAGGCGGCCAACGCCGTCGGTTTTGTGGCCAATTTCTTCGGCCGCGTTGGCGGCATGCTCAAGACGAACTCGGCCATGCGCAAAGCCGTCGGCGTACTCCTACAGTTTACGGTCGAGGTGGACGCCGTGGCGGATGCCGCCTTCGCAGCGGCGGCCGACCGGGCAGCGGACAACGGGCAGTCGAGAACCAGAGACTACTGCAAATTGTGGAAAGAGACCTCGGTGGAGAAGTTCGAGACGTATGCCGCGACCGGTCCGATGCTTGCGGGCAAGAACATCGACTCCCCCTTCACGTCCTTTGAGTTTTTTGGCTTTTTGCGGCGTGTGCGGCCGGCCATTTTTACTCCCAGAGCCAAGGGGAGGAAGCGGCAGGCGGCGTCGGCGCGCTCAAGGCGCAACAAGGGGGCGCAGGCAGCGCTGGAGGACGCGGGTGACCGCTGCGCCAAGTCGTTTCCTAAGCACAAGGACTTGACGGCCGGGGTTTTCAACGTGGTCTGCCCCCACGTCGTCACGATGGGCTTCCGGGTCATGTTTGAGGCCGAGAGCGTGGCCGACGCCTTGTCGGTGATCTTGGAGCGCTTCCCCAAGTTGCCCAAGGTCGTGTTTTACGACGTGGCCTGCAAGATGGACCGCAATGCAATGCAGCGCGTGCGGTCCATCATCTCCCACTACGGCGTTCGGTTTTGCCTCGACCGGGTCCATGCCAAGGGCCATACCTGCTCGTGTTTATATTTCCCGGACGAGTCGCTGTCGGTGACGAACGGGGTGTCGACACAGGCGGCGGAGGTGCAACATTCTGTCTCCGTCAAGTTCCGGGGGCACTTGGCGTACATGTCCCCGGCGGCGTTCATGGCGCACCGCATTGTACAGCTCGCGTTTATGAACTTGGCGGTCGCCTACAAGCTGCAGCACCCGCATGCCAAGGCCGAGAACGAGTCCGCTCGTTTCAACTCGTTTTACTTTTCCTATCGTGACACCCGATGCCTACGCCCCTCGTGCCCATGCTCATAAAGAGTTGGCTTGCCTTGCTTTCTTTTTCCTTGCGCTCGTTGCCGGGCACTGGCGCTCTGAGAGCGCGTCTGGTCAGCTGGTTGCAGGTCTACGCCAGCGACCGCAAGGGCAACGAAGGGTCGATCTGGTCGGAGTCGCAAGCGCCTCAAATCGGTCAGCCCAAGCTACCCGGCTAGGGTTGGGCAACACGCCCCATGACGGTGGCTGCAACGAAGAAAACGTGCGCAATCTCTAGACAATGAGGCTATTACTGTATAAATAATAGGTGGACGTCGTATTGAATAAATGCCAGTCGATTGAGATTGTGGCGTCGATAGAACAACGTCGGGATCAGATTTGTTCTCCTCCTTGAGCTCAACGTCATGAGGTACCCAGGACGGCGTGTTTTGAAGGGGTGGTCAAACTGCGCCCCCCCCCCCTGATGACCTGTTTTGCGATGCTCAGTTCTGATGAGCGCCGTCCGTGAACACGCCTTGGGCGTTGCACAACCATATGCCCGGCTGCGGTGGGGTGACAGTCCACATTCGCAAGTTGTTGTGTCGGGGAGGGTCGGTCCCGACTTGAAGTACCTACGAGAACGCATCCAGGATGTTTTTATTCCGCAGAGAACCGATGTTCCAAGGCAAAAAGCTGAGAGAAGGTGGCGGTGGTGAGGACATGCAGGGAACATTGTGGCCAACGCGAGAGCGCCCGCGGTGGTCGGGGGGGCCGCCTCCAGCAGCCTCGGCCGCCGGCCACCGCGGGAAGGGGGGGGGGGCGCCGCCCACAGGCGCCGGTGGTAGTCGCCGCGGTGGGAAGGAGGCAGCCCTCAGCCGTCCTCGGCAGCTGCCGCGGCGACGGGGGGGGCGGTGGCGGCGACGGGGTCGGGGGCGGCCGCCAGCGACAGCGTGCGGCAGCCGCCGCGGCGGGGGGCGGGGGGCACGGCGGCGGCGGCGGCGGCGGCGGCGGCGGAGGTGGCGGCAACTGGCAGCAGTCGCAGGCAGCAAGCGCCGCGGCCGCGGAAGGGCCGACGGCGCCGCCGGTGGCGGGAATGGGGGCAGCCGTCAGCGGCCGAGGGCAGCAGGCGCCGCGGCGGGGGAGGCGGAGCGGTCGGGGTGCAGCTGCCAGAGGCCGCGAAGGGCAGCCGCCCCGGCGGCGGCGGCGGTGGCGGCGGGGAGAGCGGCGGCGGCGGGGTCACCCCCAGTAGCCGCGGACGGCACGCGCCGCAGCGGGCGGCGGGGGCGGCGGGGGCGGTGGCGGCAGCGGAGGCGGGGGCAACCGCCAGCAATCGGGTGGCAGGCACCGCGGCGGGAGGGGGGGGGGGGCTAGCAGCCGCCAGCAGCCGCGGGCAACAGGGGCCTCGGCCGGTGGGGGTGGCGGCGAGCAGCCGCCAGTGGCCGCGCGCCGCATCCGCCGCGACTACGGCGACGGCGGCGGGGGCGACGCCGACGGGGGGTGCGGGGGCAGCCGCCAGCAGCCGCGGCCGGCAGGCGCAGC
>Ga0209093_1001045_pt1 | contig 15587 bp, 14 predicted proteins | sample SidtaG_4_FD_187450 | JGI IMG/M metagenome (GOLD analysis project Ga0209093, IMG submission 187450) | Marine algal microbial communities from Sidmouth, United Kingdom - Sidmouth_Male1 metaG (SPAdes) (version 2) | ecosystem: Host-associated > Algae > Red algae > Unclassified | place: Sidmouth... | reverse complement strand
TGAAGAGCGCGATTTAGTATTAGTAGATGTAGCAGGTTTCGGTAATCAATCGATGGTTTATGCCATTGGTATATCTTCTTTCGTTATCATTCCTTGCCGACCTTCTGAAGATGATGTTTTAGAAGCACTTAAAACCAAACAGGTAGTTACCAACGCAGCCAAACTTACCCGTCGAGAGATTCCTTATAAAGTAGTGTTGACTCAGGTAAAAGCAGGTACGTTAGTAGTCAATCATACTCTCAAACAGTTTGAAGCTTTTAATGTCCCCTTATTTGATACGGCGATCGCTTCTCGCACCATCTATCAAACCTCTAGATTTAGTGGGGAAACTCCCATTACTGCCGAACCTCAAGGTAAAGCAGCCAAAGAAATAAAAGCCCTGGCAAAAGAGATAGAAGTACAGTTAAGCTTATAGCCTTAAATACTTTTAACTGTATGTAATGATGTATAGATATAAAGAGGAAATGATATGAGTAAAATCAAGAAGGGACTAGGAGATATTGATACCTCGGCATTAGGAGATTTCGCAGCCGAAAACTTTCCCAAAACTCAACCTGCAAAAAGTAAATTGAATAAAGAAAAACCTGAAAAGGATGTAACTATTACCCTGAGAATTCCCCCTAGAATCGCTAAAGACTTAAGAATTAAAGCAGCTACCGCCGACAAAACCCAACGAGAATTTATCTTAGAGGGGTTAAAAAAAATGGGTATCGATGTCAAAGATGAAGATATAGCCGACCGCCGTAAAAGTTAAATAAACTGTTTGAGAACAACGGAAAACCAAGATTAGTTGATAATTTAGATCTGGATATTCCAATTATCCGCCCTTAGATGAGGCTATTAAAAAATATGAAAAATCAATATTCAACCCAACAACTAAATCAAAACCTGCCTGAAGTTTTAAAGCAGATAAGCCAGGGTAATCCGATTGAAATTACTCAGTCAGGAGAACCCTTTGCCGTCATTCTCTCATCATCAGAATATCAGCGTTTGACCGCACGGACATCTGCGGGGCTAACGCCCCATCGCCATGCGGAGCATGGCTCTGAGCCGAAGGCTCTGCGTGCTGAACCGAGTTCAGCGCCCGTGTCCTCATCTAAATCTAGCTTCTGGAAATCATTACAAGACTTTCGCTCCTCTAACAATTTAGAAGAATTAGAGACTGAGACAGATGTATTTGCCGATGTTCGCGATCGCTCTATTGGACGGGAGGTTAATTTTTGACCCTGCGTTATTTACTCGATACTAATGTCGTTTCCGAACCCTTGCGACCCAAACCCAACCCCGCAGTGATGCGCTCATTACGAGCGCATCAAGAAGAAATTGCTACGGCTACCGTTGTCTGGCACGAGCTTTTATTTGGGCTTCTTCGCCTCCCTGAATCCAAAAAACGCCATATTATTGAAACCTATTTACAAAATGTAGTTAAGCCTCACATCCCCCTGTTTCCTTACGACGAAACAGCAGCAACTTGGCACGCAGAAGAAAGAACTCGCCTCGTCGCAGCAGGTCAAACTCCCGCTTTTGTTGACGGACAAATCGCTGCTACGGCGATCGCCAACAATTTAATTCTCGTTACTAATAACACTTCCGATTTTGAAAACTTTTTGAATTTGAAGTTAGAAAACTGGCATCAATAATTTCAAAAAGTCGCACCCATTATTATCGAACAGGTTCAGCCTGCTTAATATCGGCGTTGAAGGTCAACATACTAAAAGAAAATCGATTAACTTCGATATTAGGATTTATGTTTGACATACTTACCAATCTCTACTCGTCTATATCTCAGATATTTATAGAGAGTAGCTTTAGAGATATCTAAATCTTTAGCAATCTGATTGACAGGCATTCCTTCCTCATAGTAAGAAGCAGCAATACGAGCCTTTCTTTGAGCATCTTCAGATAATCCTGGTTTACGCCCGCCGACTCTTCCTCTAGCTCTAGCAGCAGCCAATCCCGCATTTGTTCTTTCTCTGATAATCTCCCGTTCAAATTCTGCTAGAGAAGCAAAGATATTAAACACCAATCTTCCTTGAGCGGTAGTAGTATCAATCGGATCGTTGAGACTCCTCAAGCCAATATCTCTCTTATTGAGTTCAGCTACCAACTCAACCAAGTGCTTAAGCGATCGCCCTAGTCGATCCAATTTCCAAATCACAATTACATCTTTGGGACGTGCCTCTTTTAAAATTTCGTCTAAACCAGGACGAACAGTTTTTGCTCCACTTACAGTATCGGTGAAAAATCTTTTGCATCCATGCAAACGGAGAGCATCAAGCTGTAAATCCAAATTCTGATCTTTTGTACTAACGCGAGCATAACCAAGAAGCATTTTGCAGGAAATTGTTTGCTAAACTCATCAACTTCAAACAATACTATACTTTGATTAGCTAAACCAGAATAATGAACTTTTACGAAGAATATAGATTACGAAAATTAAGACGATTGCCCGATCTGAGCAAAAGCGATCGCATAATAGTTAAAAGTTCAGAATAATGACCGTTTTTCTGAACAATTGAAATGCTATTCAGCAATTTATGCTAATCTAAGGTCAAGCACAACATATTTGTTGTGTACAAACTTTTAATAATGCAATCGTGTTTGTATGCTGCCCCAATTTAATGAAAGGGGTTATCTCCCACCTGGAATTTATGAAACACCTTGGACTGAATTTAAAAATCGTTTTGGCTTCAACGCTCGCAGACAAAATATATTGCTTGGCTTGAAAGCTGTTCTAAAACTATTGGGAAAAGCTAACTGTCAACGAGTTTATCTAGGTGGCAGTTTTATTAGCAACAAGGAATATCCTAATGACTTCGATGGTTGCTATGACGATATGAGTATAGATTACGATCTACTAGATTCTATATTTGATGAAGATCTAAGCGTTCAACAGGACAGATTTGGCGGAGAACTATTAGCAGATCCTACTTTTCAAGGATTCTTCCAAACAGATCGAGATGGTAATCCTAGAGGAATCGTCGCAATTGACCCAAGAGAATTGCTTGAACAATAGAGGAAAAAACACTATGATCCAAAATCAGCATCAACATCAAGTAACTCAGAATAAGTTGAAGGATTTAGAACAAAGTTTAATCGAATTAGAAAAAATCAAAGATACCTTACACCCACGTCAGTTTCTAGGACGTAAGAATAGTTTAGTCGGAAAAATTGATACTTTACGGCAAGAACTCGCTGAATATGAAAGCTTAAAACAACAGCAGACATCGATTAAAATCACATCAATCCAAGATTTACCTCTGGCTCTGATTAAAGCAAGAATTGCTATGGGAATGACACAGAAAGAGCTAGCAGATCTTATGGGAGTCAAAGAGCAACAAGTACAAAGAGACGAGGCTAATCAATACAACTCTGCGGGATTTCGTCGCATAGCAGAAGTGGCAGATGCGCTAAAAATTCAAATTCAAGAGACTAGTATTTTATTATTGGATCGCTCTGTTTAAAAATTTATTTCTGATTTCAAAACCAAAACAATATAAATTATAGCTATCATGGCTGGCTATGTTTTGGCAATAAAACAGGTTTATTATCAATAAAAATAAGTCGTAAATTATGCGCTCGCTTTTGGAGAGACATTACAAAAACTGAGAAGAATACTCAGCTATCTAAGTCAGTCGGCGCAGCGAATCGGGCGTGCGAAGAGGTATTGAATATCTACAGCAATATTTCTGTGAGCCATCGCAGCCCGACGACTGGCAACTATCTATTCTTCAAAACCCTCCCACTGTTCTTGAATACTTCGCTGTTGATTGTTCGACAATGGAACAAAGCTTCTAGCACAAGGGGGATAATTCTTATATTTCAACTTAACAGGAGCGCAGTGTTCATCAATATAAAGATAGCCAGATAATTTTGATAGGCGTTTAATCTCATCGGGCATTACAGCATAGACTTCTCGATATTGTTCGTTAAATCCATCAGTTCTACCATTACCATTCCTGCCACCACGACGGGAACGACTATAATTTTCAGTAATGCTCTTAATCTCCTGTTTGCCAATAATATCCGCCATTAAATTTGCTGTCTCGTGGTCAACAGATTTCAAAATTAATTTAGTTTGAGTACCCTGCAAAATAGTCGTGGTATCTTCTTTGCCATAGATCTTAGTAAGTTGAGCCTGAGTTTGAGTACCAAGAATAGGACAGCCTCCAAATTTACGACTCTCACTCATGAGGCTAGAAAGACCAGGCAATTTATTTAACGCCCCTAATTCATCAATGATGATTGCCGTTTTCATCTGGCGATGCTTATTAGACAGCAAGCCTCTAAGCATTAACTCAAAAACCAAACTATGAAGAGGTTTAAGTAATTCAGCATCATTTTCTTCGATAGTAATAAAGATCCAATTTGGGCAGTCTCTCCTACCCCAGTCATAAAAACTAATATTTTGCTTTTGATTCTGACTTTGCTTTTCTGTTTCAGTCAAATACTTGTAAAACTGACAATAGTTGGAGACGGTAGACAGTACAGAAGCTGCCGACTTCTCTTCCCCTGTATATCTAGCAGCTAAAGTTTCCGCTACAAAAGAATGTATGGCTTTAGTATCGCTAATCAACAATGACCACAATTCTTGATTGGTCTTAGTTTGACTAAATAACTCTGCGATAATTACCCTGGCTGCATTGGAGAAAAAAGGTTCTTTTTCTGACTCCAGAGGAATTAAACCTTTAGCTATAGTTTCAGGTCTAGCTGCCTCATGAACATGACTCCATCCCACAGAGCGGGCATCAAAAGGATTAAAGATAATATCTTTAGTGGGGTCATAGAATTTCTCCAGCATTTCCCCACTACGGTCAAAGATAATGCCACGAAAATCTCTTCTATTTCTCAGGGTGGCTATCATCTGACTAATCGTTTGGGTTTTACCAGTTCCAGGAGAACCAAAGGTAAAGAAACCTAGTCTTTCATAATCATTAGGAATCGAGATGTCGCCAATTTTTAGCTGAGGTGATACTTTTGCTTTTGATTGTTTCTTTAATATGGCTTGAAGTTTTCGCTTTGGTATTACCTTTGCACCTCGAATAACATTGCGATTGCGCTCAATTAGCTTATTATCTGGTTTGATGAAGAGTAGTGACAAGATTAAAGCGATGAAAAATCCTCCCAAAATTATGCGGGGATAGCCAATTTTGTCTACTATGTAGGGCAAGATCATTACTGGATGTTCAATTAGAAACAAAGCAACCTTCGTATTCTCCATACCCCACCACACTAATAAAAGTATGGCGACCATAGTGAATGTTGCTATTAAAGAGCTATTGAGATTGGTGTTTTTGGCTTTCATTATCTACCGATGGTTCTAGAGTGAGTTTGAGTACGGGTAAGATTGAGGTGTTGCTCCATCTCCAGATTTCTGGATTGAATTTGGCGATCTATTTCATTGGCAGTAAAAGTGTTTTTCATCGTAGAGTTGTCTCGATTGAAGATAAGTTCTTTTCCTTGATGAGTAATAGCTAAAGAATCCTTATCCCGTTTTATTTCTGTTCCATCTAGTGATTTGTAGGTTTTTATCAAGTGATTATTGGAGTCGAGAATTCCTTGGCGTTCCACCAGATACTTCGCTGAAACGAGTAATTTAAACTCTTGTTCTCTAGATGGGGTTGATAACTGTTGGTCGAGTTTTTGTTTCATAATTAGATTAAGAGCATTCTCCTGTCCTCTAGATTTTCCGATTGATAATCCTAAAGCTTTAGTGCTGGCGGTGTAGATTTTAAATTCCTGTTTAGCTCTAGAAGCTGCGACGTAGAAACTCTCTTTACCAACCGTCAGAGATTTACCCGAACCCGCAGCATAGATGCAGTAATTAGCTGTCTTTCCTTGACTACTATGGACTGTATCGACATAGCGGTAGTCGGAATACAAGAGAGCGTCAGGATTGACTGTCTGAGTTTTTCCTTTAGTTTGTATTTCTATTTGCCCACTAGTGTTGAAGCCCAACACGGTAAACTGCTGCCCATTAATTTGCTTCTTTTGGTTGCGATAATGGTTACGGGTAAATTTCATCTGTTCTCCGCTGCGGAGTTCACGAGTCTGAGATTGAAATACTGTTCGGTCTTTATAAGTATTCAGTTCTAAATCTTGTTTGTTGCCCAGGCTATCTCTGAGAGTTAATATTTTGTTTCTACTATCTATGGCATCAACGCGGTAGTAGAGGTCTTTATTAAACCTGACCGTGTTATGACCAAACTTAATTACGTCTCCTACTTCATAACTACTGGCTTGGGTAAGGCTAAATTTATCAAGGTCTTTGGGTTTGAGAATGCTAATCCGTCGAGATTCGGGACTCAATTTTTTCTGTTCTACTAAGCCTTGACGTACCTGTTTGGTAATCGCTTCTTTTTCTTTGTTTGTACCAGCTAGAATCAATGTCTGCGTTTGAGTTGTATCGTCTCTTGCTAAGTAGTCATGGACGACTGCCTTCAGCCTCAAACTATCAATCGGTATCTGCTTGATGTTTCCTTGTTCGTTGAGCTTTTGATATCCCTGCTTCAATTCTCCTGCTGATAAAAGATTTACTACTTCCTTTAGTCGGAGATTCTGCTGTCTGATATTTTTGTCAATCCCAATTGTTGGTAATTTGGCTCGATCTTGAAGCAATTTAAAAGGTGAGCCAGCCTGTACCGCAGCTAGTTGTTTTGTATCGCCAATCAGAAGTACGCGGGAGTTTGTTTGTTTCCCTCTCTCTAGCAAGTTTTTCATTTGGCTACTGCTAATCATCCCCGCCTCATCCACCACAATTAATTCGTTTTTGGGTAGTGACTTTATGGGGATATTTAGATAGGCATCAAGGGTTTGACAATTAATATCTGCTCCCTTATTTAGTTCCCCCGCAGCAGCGGCACTAGGAGCTAAACCTCTGATTTTTATATCTGAAGAAATAGTTTCTTTTAAAGCCTTGACAGTATAAGTCTTACCTACTCCTGCATCACCCTGGCAGAGCATTACCCCATCTCGATTATTCACAAAATGCTTTAGAGCAGAAGCCTGAGCTTTATTTAGTCCTAATTTTTGGGCTTTTTGATGAGCGACTTCTGTATTGGCTAGAGGAGGATATTTGTCTTTACTGTTTATAGCTAAATTAAGGATTTGCTTTTCGTTGTTAATGGCAGTTTGAGTAGTTAATCTGCCATCCTTTGTTTTGACCAAACTTTTATTTTGATTAATCTCTTTTTCTAGATCTTCTAGGCTATAGTTTCCTTGAGATTGTCGCAGAGATTCTTTGAGGAGTATATGTTGAGGAAAAGCGACTTGACGTTCGCTAACTATCCCTGTGGATTCATTTATCAATTTGCTTCTGTCTTGAAAATTAGCAATCTGCTGATGCTGATAGTTGGCTTCAGGATGTCGAATATTTAACTGTTCGGCTCTCTGTCGCCACCTGAGCTTTAGTTCTTTTCTCTCTTCTTCAGCCTGATGTACTTTATCTCTTCTGGTACTCGTGCAGGCTTTAGCTTTGGTTGCTGCACTAGCTTGATGACCTACAGCCTTTTCTATTTCTTGTTGGCGAGTGCTGAACTCTTTTAGCTGTGACTGACTATAGCCTCTAACATCAAAAGTTCCATCGCTCCGCCAGTCCAGTTCATATCCCAGAGTTTGTAGTCTTCTACCAAGCTCATGATGATAGACCATACCAATAGTCATTTTCTGTTGGTAAAGCTCGCGATTATCCATAGAACGCCATTTGCCATCTGCTCCTTGTGTCTGATTAAAAATTACACAATGGCTATGGAGTTGAGGATCTAGGTTGCGATTATCATCGTGTTGGAAGACAGCGAATAAAGCATTATCTGTCTGGAGGTGATTAACTCCTCCTTTGCCTGTTCTGGTAAAAATGCAGTTTCTCTCTATGTAATTCAGAGTAATGCTTACCGCTTTATCATGAGCTTCAATTACTGTTTTATCTTCTTTTACTAGACCAAGTAGCGTAACTGATTTGGGAGCAGATAACGTAATATCTCTGCCTGGGTTGTATTTTTTGCCTGACTGTCTTTGCCGTAAAGAATTTCCCTGACTATCTAATCCCTGATAGGCATTATTGTAGTTTTCTATTGAAACTTGACCATTCAGACTAAGTATTTCTGCACCTTGCCCATACCATTGACTATTTTCCAATCCTTGGCTTTTGGTGTAGTAATTGTCGGTCGCATAGTCGTTTACTTTGGCGTAGAGTCTACCAATCGAGCAAACCATGGAGAATTATGTTGATTATTTAATCTATTTTGATAGTGACATTTTCAGTTGTTAAAAACTACTATTTAAATATTAATTTACATATCTTATTATTTAGGTTTTAAAATACCTAAAAATACCCAATCTATATTTATTAGAAAAACTAGCGTAATTTATTTTATTCTCACCAAGGGTGCATCAGGTGTGGGATTTAAACCAGTATATAACTAGCCTTGTTGAACGTAATTTATCTCACTGAAAGTGAATTTATTCTATTAAATAAATTGTTAAATTAGCAAAATATTTGGCAAAATCAATAAAGAGACAGAACAATAAATGAGAAATGAATCAGTCTGAATTAAGTCCGTTAGAGAAGGCAATCGCGAAGAAGATTGATAAGACAAAAGACAAGGCATCAAAACCTGGATATTTAAGAACGCTAGTGGCTAAGTTGCACTTGAGGATTGAGGCAGCTTTGGCTAGAGGATGTGAGTATGATGACTTGGCTGAATCGATAACTGAAAGCGGAGTGAAGATTAGTACGGCTACGCTGAAGCAGTATCACACTGAATATCGTCGTTCCTTAAATGAAGAGGCGCAAGAAAAATCCAAGACAGTCAAGTCGATACTGCCCCCCGAACAAGTAGAGGAAATAGAAGACTACACAAGTGACCAAATAAATCAGCCAGATAGAAAGCAATCGGCAGTAGATAAGTTATTTGCGAGTAAATAAATCATCATGGTCAAAGTCAAAACAGACAAGACAGAATCAACTTCTAAATTAATTGCTACTCGTCCAGGTATTCAGATATCTAACTGTAAGAAAGGCGGTGTAGGTAAGACACTACTATCTAAATTAAAGGCTGCTTACTGTTTAGAATCAGACTTAGATTTTTATGCTGTAGATGCAGATAGACAAGAAAGTTTTTTAAAAGCCTATCCTGAGTTTGCCCTACCAACACGCTTTAGTGAGTTAGACAGAAATTTAAAGATCCCAGACAAGGTTTTGGATTTGGCTTTGGAGAAATTGGTGCTAGTAGACTTGCCTGGAAATGTGGAAGAGGCGTTTAATCACTGGCTGACGGCTAGCGATATTTTAGAGGCTTCCAAAGATCTTGGCGTAGAGATTCAGAATTGGTACGTGCTGGATGATTCGACTGAATGCTATGAAGGGTTTTTAAGGACGCTGGAGTTTATTAAAGATAATGCGACTCATATATTAGTTCGGAATTTAGGAAGGTGTGAAGATTGGGAGAGCTTCGATCAATTTATTACTTCTGAGTTGATTGCTAAATATAAGTTGAAGGTTATCGATCTACCGAAGTTGAGGCTAGATACAGCGACAACAGTATATAAGAATGCTCTGAGTTTTACTGAAGCCAGAAGACATTCAGAGTTTAGTACGGCTCAATTGGCGGGGTTACGTGGATATATGCGACGAGTTTACAAGGTCTTTGATGATGCTAGGTTCAATGTTGAGAAGCTGAGGTTAAATTGATGACTTATTTGAAAAAGCCAACTTTGCCTCAACAACAGAATGAGCTAAGAGAGTTTATCAACCAAAGGCTGAGTGAGGAAAAACCAGAGATTAAGCTGCGAGTATGTCAATGGCTGAATAATAATCAGTATTTTGTTGATAATGAGTTGTTCGACTTTTATTTCTGTGTGGCACAGAATATTGCTGCGGTTGAGGTATTAGGCGGTTCTGGGGAGAAGATAGTTCAGGCAAAGATTGAGCTTGAAGAGTCGGTTGAAAGTTATACAACTCAAATAGTTGATACTTCTAACTGGATTAATGAGCAATTGAAAAGTCAGCTACAAAATATTCAGCAGAATCAACAGAAATTGGATAGCAAGCTGATTGAAGTGTTAAAGGGATTAAGTAGAGAGCGTCAGAATCTCCAGACTGTCTCAAATGGTTTGGTAAACTCTACTTCGGTTTTACTAAAGAAGCAGAAGCAATTGGTGATTCAGGCAGAAATAATAACAAGACATATCCATCAAACTGTTGTAATTGCTGGAATTATGACAGTCACGACGTTGTTAGGGTTTATAGGTATATTGTTCTTCTTCAATAAATAAACGAATTAAAACTCCGAGAAAACGTCGCTGCGTTAATTTCAGACGGAGTATATGAATATTTAGAACTGAAAATAAATACTTATCGCCCTCGACAGGTTAATTTCTCTTAACTTATTTGCGATATATACAACAAAAATACTTAATCTAGGTGATAATCAAATTGTCTTGTACCCGTAAAACACAAAAACGCCCTGCTCTGTGGAAAGAAAAGGCGCTTTTGTATTTACCATTAAGTTCAAGACAGACCATAATTGGTGCTGATGTCTTATATCGGAAGGAGCAAAAAAACTTTTGCACTCCCATTTATATCATATCAATCTCTTAGCCGACAGTACAAAAAATTAGTCTAGAAATAAAATTTCTTAAGAACTGATATTTTACCTCGTTTACTCTTAAATACCCTGAAAGTAAACCACTGTCTTTATTTGACGCAAATCCACTAGTCAAGTAAATCAAGAAACAAATCTGAGAGTTTTACCAAAAAAATTAAATTATGTGTCTGTCTTGAGCTTGTTCCTTAAACCACCATTAAGAAACATAGCTAATGACTAATACAATTGAATCCATCAGCGTCAACTCAAAATTCAACAGCAAAATTAATCGTCTCTACAAAAGACACGCTGAAGAGCTAATTATCAAACGAGCGTTAAATCCAGACTGGGTTAAAGCTAACTGTCGTTCGGTAAATATTGCCGAGGCTACAGAAGTATTAGGATATCTCGCAAAATCTCCAGGAATTATAATTGAAGGTGCTAACGGGCAGTGTCAAAATAAACCCGATAAACCCTGGGCTGACAAGCAGGGTAAAAAAGCTCCCAAATATCGCACGGCAGCAGGCGACGAATACGATGCACTGCTACCAAATCATCCAACAGATCCTAATTACTGGTTGGATCTAGAGAAGTTAAAGGAACGATGTTACCAGATTAACGGACACCCGTTGTTGCTAATAACAGAAGGTGGCTTAAAGGCGATCGCTCCTTGTTCTCATGGCATACCAACTTTAGCTCTACTTGGCGTGGAAATGGGTTTAACTTCCAGTAAGCAAGACCCTCAAAAAAGGCGTTATTTAGTTCCACAGCTTGAATACTATGCCAAGAAAGGATTTGGATTTATCCAGGCTTTTGATTGTGACACTTACACCAAAAAACCAGTAATTCAGGCATTAATCAAATTAGCCACTCAATTAGAAAAATTTGATGTTCCTGTATATATTTTACCTAAGTGGAATGAATTGGAGGGCAAAGGTATCGACGACTATATTCAGAACCAGGGAATTGAAGAATTTCGCAAAAAGCTACTATCGCAAACCGTAAGCTATCGGGATTGGCTGGACGAATACGGAGAAGCTGCTTTCGATAAAAAACCCCCCAAGCCAGATGTTATCGGCGCACAACTAGCCGAACAGTATCGAGATTACTGGGTTTACTGTGACGAACTTAAAACATGGCTTGCTTATGGACTTAAAGCAGAGGGCATTTGGACAACTGTTAGTAAGGAGTATTTAGCAGCAGAAGTTCATGCCATTCTCAAAGCTAGAAATATCGTTGGCTATGGAACTAATTCCTATATTCAAAATATCTTGGGTGCGCTACAGCGAGAATTATTTATTAGAGAGTGGTCGGAAAAATCATCTACCGATTGGCTACCCTTTAAGAACGGAGTTTTAGAATTAGCCACTAATAAACTGCACGAACACAGTCCAGGATTTAGATTTACTTGGCAACTGCCACGGGACTATACCGTAGTCGAAACTGGCTGGAAAAATATTGACACCTGGCTAGACCAAGCTACTAGAGGCAACGCCGAACACAAACAATTATTGATTTGTTTTGCTGCTGCGGTTCTGCGGGGTCGTAATGACTTACAAAAGTTCCTGCACCTAATTGGTGGTGGTGGTAGCGGTAAATCTACCTTAACTACTCTCTTAACGGCTTTGATTGGTGAAGAAAATACCGCTACACTCAATCTTTCTGACTTAGAAGACAAACATGAAATAGCTCGTATCTTTGGGAAACGCTTGATAGTTTTACCCGACCAAGACAAAGCACCAAAGAAAATGAGTAACTTCAAACGTCTGACTGGTCAGGATAGACTATCTGGTCGCCGACTATTTGAAAATGGGTTTGAGTTTGTTTTTTCTGGATTAACTGTAGTTACTAGTAACTTCCCCGTTTTTCATACCAATGTTGGTAGCTGGTTAACGAGAAGAGCCAGCATGATTCCTTTTGAATATCAATGTCCCGATCGTCAAAAGCGAGACTTGATGAAGGATTTTACCTCAGAATTGGGCGCATTTACTAGTTACCTCCTCAGCATTGAAAACAGCCAAATAGATGCCAGCTTTAAAGGTTTGGGCGATCAAAGCTCTCTCTCTTCTACTGTCTGGGAATCCCAAATAAGGAGTGATGGGCTAGCTGCTTGGGTTAACGATTGGGTAATCCCCGATAGCGATTCCAAAGTTAAAATTGGCAGCAATCGCAAAGAATGGATCGACGACGAAGACTATAATCCTTATGGATCTACATTGTATGGTAGTTACTCTTATTACTGTCAACGTTCTGGTCGTTCTGCTAAATCTCCTCAAAACTTTTCGGCTGAGTTATTGGAATTAGTTAATCGTATTCTAGGTTGGAAAGCCAAGAAAACCAGGATTAAGATCGACGGTCAAACTACTAGGGTAATAGAAGGATTAAAGCTACGTTCAAAACTGGATAATCAACCGACAGTAGAGGAAATTCTAGAAGGTGACAACCAGGGGGACAACCAAAGTGACAACCAGGGGGACAACTTAAAAGCCCCACCAGATATAGAGAGTGACAACGGTGACAACCTAAAATTAGATTTAGAAGAAAATAAAAACAGCTTCTCACCTCCTTGTGACAATCATATAATTGGCACACATATTAAAGAAGTTAAAAATAATATTAGTTTTGACGCTACCTCAGTTGTCACCCCTGTCACCAATCAAGCACAGCAAGAGTTTGAAGCTGTCACTGAAGCTGTCGCTGAAGCTGTCACTGAAGCTGTCGCTGAAGCTGTCACTGAAGCTGTCACTGAAGCTGTCACCGAGATTAATTGGCAATCTTACCCGTACCAAAGCAAAGACACTTTTACTCTTAAAAGCCGAGCCAATAAGGTTAAAGAAAGAGTATTAGCCTGCACCACCCAGAATGAATTAATAACTCTTTATGCTGAGGGGAAAGTAAGTAGAACGGAAATTAATTGGTTGAAATCTCATTTGCTGACTACTACTGAACGTCAACAATTAGAAGCTGTTGAAACAACTAAGCAAACTAATTTGTTTGATGGAAATGATGAAGAATTAACCTCACAGAATCAAGAACCGAGTTTTGAATCTATAAAGCAGCAAATAGATCTAGAAAGAAAAAGAGTTGGTTGGAGTAAAGAAACAGCAATTAGTTACATACAAGACAAATATTCAGTTAGTCGCCGTCAAGATCTGACTATTCAACAGCTAATTGAACTAAGAGATTATCTTCGGGGATTGACAGTTAAAAAACTAGAGGAAAATTTTGATGAAACAAACTAGTAATCGCCAACCATCGATATCGTATCTGTATTATTTTTTTATCGGTCTGTGTTTAACTGCCGAACCCTTTTTTCTCAAACAGTTTTTTGCAACTTATTTTCCCGATTTTTACTATCCTGTCCTTACAGTTCCTATTAGTATTGTTCTTGGGTTAGTTGGCTTTTCAAAGCTAAAAGAGGCTAATGGTGATACTACGATCGGGCAAACAGTTACAACTATTTGTCAAACTTACGCCAATCTCTTAAATCCTGAGTTCTGGAAGAAAGTTATATCCTATTGCCAAATTTGTTGTAGGGTTGTGCCTGATTTACTAATGAGTCCATTTTCTCAAGAACCAATGGTTCGTGTACGTTCAAAGAAAGCTTTTAAATATTTTGGTTGGACAGGTATTTTTATTATCTTGCTCTTTATTTGTATTCGTTACTTATTCTTGATTAATCTTCCTAGATGGGGATTATTTGAAACTAGTTTGACTACTTTGTTTTACCTCTTCTGGATTTGTTTAACAAGCATTGCTTTGACTAGTTTACCAACAGCCATAAATGCAGCTAAACAGCTAAGAAATGGTAGAAAAAGCGAATCGGATTTGAATGCACTTCTGAAGTTGTTAAGAAAGGAGTTAAAAGGTTGGCAGTTTGAAAAGAGAGTTGTATTACCTTTGGACGATCCAAAAGCAAAGGGGGATATAGACATTGTAGGAATCTCACCAAATAATAACTACTTTGTGATTGAACTAAAAAGTCATATAGGGGAGGTGCTATGGAATTCAGAAGCAGATACAATTTATCGCCGATTTGACAGCGATTCAGAAGCAAAACCTTTTAAAGAAGGAGATTTGCTTGGCAAAATGTGGGGGCAAGCCAGGAAATTAAAGAAGCACAAAAACTTATCACGGCTTCCAGAGCGAATTTTGATTTTTTGGCGAGCTTGGGTTCACATCCCTGAAAACGGTCGCATTAAACAGGGAGTTTTAGTTTCTGATAAAAAACGCATAGCTAAAGACTTGAAAAAGCGCGATCGCCAGTTAGTAAAAAAAAGAACAAAGCGTAGTAATAGCAATCATGCTATCCATTCGGCGAAAATTGTCAGACCTTAAAGGCGATCGCATACCAGCCCTTGTAGTGTTAATCCTGGTAAGTGAGATAATAAAATTAAAAAGGAAGCCTCCCGACGACCAATCAGTAACGCTTCCCTTTGTTTTAAAACCTATAAAGATTATACCAATGACTAACCCGAACGGAAATAATAGCGATCGCCTAGATAGAATTGAGCAGTTATTTGAGCAAAATGAAATTAGACTGGGACGAATGATTCTTCAGCAAGAATCAGATAATCGAAGAATGCTAGCGATTGAGCGTACCATTCAAGCCATGTTAGAGCAAAGAGCTACAGATAAACTCGAACATGATGAAAGGATGCGTGCAGCAGAAGAGAGAATGCGCCTGTCTGAAGAAAGAATAAATCGAATTGAAGACGTAGCAGTTAAATTGGCAAATATTGAGGAAGCTCAAAACAGAATGCTAGTAAGTTTAGATGAAGATCGACCAACGGTTTTACGTCGATTAATGACCATTGAAAATAAAGTAGATAGTTTGATTGAACGCGATCGCCAGGCTTAGAGCCTGACTGCTTAATAAAGTGTCGTGAGTAGGCAGATAATATCTGCCTATTTAGGCGGAAATAGAAGGTTGGTGTCATATGGTGCAACCTGTCGCTGAAACCTTTTATCCGTAGGCTTTTCAGTATCTCAATTACTCGGACT
>Ga0209093_1001042_pt1 | contig 15611 bp, 18 predicted proteins | sample SidtaG_4_FD_187450 | JGI IMG/M metagenome (GOLD analysis project Ga0209093, IMG submission 187450) | Marine algal microbial communities from Sidmouth, United Kingdom - Sidmouth_Male1 metaG (SPAdes) (version 2) | ecosystem: Host-associated > Algae > Red algae > Unclassified | place: Sidmouth... | reverse complement strand
TCCCTGGTCCAGATCATATCTCGGTCCGGCTTACGCTCGGATTGCGGAAGCTTCCACAAGCTTCCCGGTCCCCCCAGAGGGCCCGGATTCGGGAAGACGTGTGTCTCCCTTGTGTGTGTCAGACCCCTCCAGGGGGGCCCGATAGGGTGTTCCCCGCCTCACGCCCCTCTAGAGGGGTCGATTCATGTGTGGCCCTGGGGCTCCCTGGACAACCGCCGAAGGGGGCTGTCCCTCGCTACCCCCCTAGGGGGGTGTTACGTGACTGGTCACGAACCGTCCCCGGCTCATGCCGGAGGGTCGTGTCACCCTTGACAGGGAGTTTCCCCCACGTATCCCCCACCTCAGGGCCCGCATCTCGCGGGACCGGGGGCGGTGTCTCGCCACCCCCGCCCTAGGCCAGGGGGAAACCCTGCCCTGTGGCTCCCTGACAGCGTGCCCCTGGGGGCTCGCTCCGGGGCGCCATACGGCGGGGGACCGACGGGTTCACCGGGCCGGGGAACCCTCGGGTCAGTCCTATAAGGCAGTCACCGCCAGCGGTGACTGGGGGACCTCGACTCTCCTGGTCGGTACCCGTGTCGTCGCCGGGAGGACGACCCCGTCGGGCGCCGCCGGGTTCTTTCCACGTCCCGCGTCGTCCATGGACCCCACGCTGGAATAGGGCATCCTTACCTTCCCGGTTCCCTGCTTCCAGAGGCGGGATGGCGTCTTCTACGGCTCCCGAAGTGCCGGCCGCTATGGCGGTCGACCGTGAGGCCGAGGGCGCGGGCGCCCTTTTGGGCCCCGAGGAGGACATCGACGACCTCGTCCTCGCGCACCTCCTGTCGGCCTCGTGGCCGACTCCCGCGGTCATGGATGACAAGTTCGGGCGTTACCCGTGGACCCCCTTAGGGGGGTCGATTGTCGAACAGCGCTTTGACGCTATCGACGGCCGTCGTATGACGGCTATCTGGACGACCATCCGGGGGATGTACGATACCCTTTACGCCGTCCCCGACGGAACGGTGACGGACTTTCCCTTCCTCCGTAGTCAGGAGGATTGGCGCGTGTGCCAAGTGCTTCGGCACCTGGCCGTCCGTGAGATCCCTCCCGAGGTGGGGGACAAGCCCCACTTCTCCTGGGAGTATTACCTGGGGTCTCCCCCTAAGTTGGGGGAGATGAAACGCGGCTTTCATGTGCCGGGTGCGCTGGGGGAGTGGACGGTTCGTACATCTCTCCGCCGTCTTACGCTGTATGAACAGCGTGAGGTGCGCGACGTGCCTGTGGTACGTCGCAAGGCCCTGTATCCCACCACACCAGCGTGGTGGGAGCACGTTGAAGTGCCCCGCGGTATGGCCGCGCGGGTGCCGCAGATGGTGGCACTCCAGGGGAGCCAGCTCATGGGGGAACCCCTTGGGCGTCTCAATCATCTGTTGTTGGCGGCCCTGTGGGACGTCGAGGTGGCGGACGTCTTCCTAGGAAGCATTCGCCACCATGGGCGCCTCTGGCGTTTGCCAATGGCTATTCTGTCGGCTTTTTCCGACCTGACGCCCGAACGCTTGTGCTCGGCCGACCTGTCGGCCCAACCTCTTCTTGAGGCCGGGCTGAAGCTCCTCCGACTCGTCGAGAAGCGGGCGCCGCCGGATTTTCTGCAGTGGCTAGGGGGACCCCGAGAGGTCTTCCGTTGCGCCAAGGTACTGGATGACGAGGGGACCTTGGTCCTCGAGGAGGGCATGGGGGACGTCCGCCTCCCGTATGGGAGCGACATCCATGCCGATCTCCGCATCCGAGCCTTGGATCGGGACTTGGCGGACGCTGAGTCGGCTAGCGTATGCCTCGTGGTGGCTCCAGAGCCCCCGTCGGCCCCGGACGCTTCGGCCTCCGCCCCTCTCGCCCTACGGCCCCCGTCTCGGGGGAGGGTGTCACTCCTGGCCTACGTGTCCCGCGTTTCCGGTCGACACGCGCGGACTCGTCGGTTCTACCCCCTTGGGGGTAACGGTGTGACGACTTCTCCTCTTGGGGGACCCCCGGGTCCCCCTCTGGCGCCCCTTCCTCTCTTTACTTGGGAGGTGTCGGCCCAGTTGGGCACCCCTCACTCCGTCAACCCGGCCATATGGTCGAGTTTGGGGCGTTCCCTTGGGGAACTCCCGTCCATCCTCAATAATGGGGTGGATCATACGCTCATTGTGGCGTCGAGCCGCACCTTGATGCTGCTGAGCAACGAGGTTGCTGCGATTGTGTCCCGCCCCCTAGGGAAACGGGACATCGGGCCTCTGTACCAACTCGGCACCGCCGAGACACTCCGCCGTTATCTAACGGAGGAGTATGGTACCGCCGTCGTGGACACCAATACGGGCGTGGCCGGATGGTCACTTCGGCACTTGGCCGCCTCGTCGGCTGCGCCCCGAGGGGCGGCTTTGCCGGCGGTGCCTCGACGTCCGCCGTCTCCTCCCCCGCCCCACTATGGGGCGGGCGCCGGTTCTTCATCTCAAGCCCTATATGAGGCTGAGACGGTCCCCTCGGAGAACCCGCCGACGTACTCGGGATCGCATTACTATGCGCCCGAGGAAGACCGTAGCCAGGAATATGATCATGGCTATGGGACCCGTCCTTGGGGTTGGTGACTTGGTCACCCCAGGGTGACCAAGGGTTCCTTGTGTCCCCCTCCTGCTTTGTGTGTCGCCCGTTGTCGCCCCCTAAGGGGGTGGGCGCCGTCTTTCTTACGATAGACTGGTCTCGGGCTCCGTAGGGAATAAAAGGCTTAGCCTCTCTTCTTGTGCTCTTCTCTTTGTCTGTGATTAAAAGTCACAAGGGTCCCTAAGGGCCGTCTTCCGACTTGTTCAGAAAACAAAACACCTTCTCGCGTCAAGGCGGGAAGCTTGACACGTTTTCGCAAGCAATATTTGCGAATTGCCTCCCTAGGGAGGGAGGAAGCCAATTGCCACGTGGCTTCCTGTTCAGGAAACCCGAACCATTTCACCAAGATCTTCAATTGTCAGTCATCATCCCAACCATGGTTGAGAAATCGTTCGGAAACGAGTTCAGGGCCCTCCTTAATTTGGTCTCCCACCTTAAAGAGGTCTTGGGCCCTAAGGGCCCGTGTCCACTCACCATCCCGCGCCGTTGGTGCGGAGGCACCAGTGACATGGTCACTGCTCACCGCACGGAGACCATTAGTGCTCTCCACCAGTAACCGATGTCCATCGGTTTGCAGCACCATGTAGGGTCCTTGAATCTTAAACTCAAGCTTTGTTGGAGCGCGGGAGTGGGCATCTAGACAGACCCAGTCCCCGGCCTTGACCGAGTTGTTCTTTTCCTTGGTGCGGGCGTCAAACGCCCGCTTATACGTGGCCTGGGCTTTGCCTAGCTGCCGGCGAACCGCCAGGATGTGGGCCTTAAGGTCCTGAACATACTGTTCCGCCGCCATGGAGGCGTCCTCAGTTTTCTACTCGGCTTGTCTAAGCCGAGGCATGCGCTCCATGCCAATACGCTGGAGCCGTCTAGGGCACACGAAGGCAACGGGGAATTATACAGTGCTCGTGTACACCTGCGTACTATACGCAAGCGTAAGAAGGGACAGATGACTGTCACGTTCTTTCTGATGCTCAGAAATATAGCATCGGAGTTGCCGCACCAAGGTGCGGTTGTATCGCTCCACCTGCCCATTGGTCTGGGGGTGGTAGGGAGTGGTATAGTTCCAGGCTATACCCAGCAAACCGAGAATGCCCTGGTAATATACCGAGGCAGACTGAGGTCCGTTGCCCGTAAGGACAGAGTCGGGGATGCCATAGGCAGCCACCCAAGTTTCAATGAACGGTGACGAAACCATCAGCACCGTCGCATCCCGTAACGGGATGGCCCGCGTCAACTTGGTAAACCGGTCACATATGACCGGTACATGCTTGTGACCGCCCCTAGAGGTGGTCAATGGGCTTAGAAGGTCCATTGCGATCCGCGAGAAAGGCTCGAATGCTGGAAACAGCTTCATCGTGGAGGTATGCCTCCTCTCGGAGAGGCGATTCTTCGCGCACGCGGGGCATTGCTCCACGTCCTTGTAGACATCTACCACCATGATAGGCCAGTAGACATACCGGCGGAGGGTTTCATTCATCCTCCGCAAGCCGGGGTGACCGGCCAACACCGATTGGTGTTGATAGCGTAGGAGGCGCTGTTTCAGCGCCTCGGGGATGACCACTTGGGTCTCCATCCCATACACCGAATGTCGGCATAGGAGCCCGTTCCTCTCCCTAATGAAGAAGGCTTTCCGACTCCACTTGGGGTCGGGTGGTGAAAGAACGTTCAGCTATTTCAGTCGTTCTTTACAGAACGCATCCTCGGCTTGGCCGAGGATGATCTCTTGGGCCGTTAGCGCCCCCATGGGGGCTTCGGCTGGCGATGCTGCCTCCAGGGCGTCACTCGCCCGGGTCTCGACGGCCAGGATGGGGATATCCTCGTCCAAGGGAGTCGAGTCGAGACCCTCCGTGGGCAGACGCGATAACGCGTCCGCGATCTTATGGTCCTTACCCGGCTTATGCCGGATCTCATAGGTGTACTCCGATAGTCGGAGTCGCCAGCGGTTTATCCGCGCGTTCGGACTCATGTTTGTGAGTACCGATAGTAGAGCCCGGTGGTCACACCGGACCAAAAACTCTGCCCAACCGAGGTATGACCTCACGTAGGTCACCGCCCAGACGCCGCCAAGCGCCTCTATCTCAGTGGCGAAGTAATTCTTATCCGCAGGGAGAAGAGCGCGGCTGAAGTAGCCGATGGGGTGATACTCCCCATCGGGTTGTTGTTGCTGTAAGAAGCAACCCAGCTGTTCATAGCTGGCGTCTACATCGACGATGTAGTGCCCGTCTCTCCTTGGGAGAGCGAGAATGGGGGCGGCTAAAAGCCGTCCTCGTAGTTCTTCGAAAGTCTTCGAATCCTCCTCCCTAGTGTCTATTCTACCGTAAAAAAGGATCAAATGAGCTTGTCCTGAGGATCAAATGAGCGTCTGCGCAATCGGAGAATCCAGCGATTCTGCATATGAGAATGGGTGGTCACGACCTACAAACCCGTTTAGTTGCGCTTCCCCGTGAGACCATGAGTACCTCAAGCATGTGCCCGAGGTTTACGGGGAGGAAACCCCTTTAGCTTGCCTCCTATGAAAGAAGCGCGTCAAGAACGCGTCAGGAAAGTATATTCTAGCGCGCCCGACGTCCACCTGCCCCCCCCCCCCCCCCCCCCCAAACAGCACAAAAAGGGCAATTTCGTCTGGCAACGCCGTCTGAACTGGTCTCTGTTGGCCCCATTTCCGGCCCTTTTCTCTCGCTCTCTGCGTGAAATGACTACAGAAGTAAAGAGGGGGGGCTGTCTACATACCTTAATGATGCTCTCGGTTCCCCAACATGTGGTCGCGCGCCAGCCAGTGGGCGCTACAAGTGATAGAGAAACAGCTGGTGGTGGCCACCATAGGTCCGCCTTTATCCTCCTGTCCGGGCACGTCTCGCCCCATCCCCCTCGCCCTCAACCCGACATCTCCTTCAGACTCTCTCTATCACGACTTAATCCCGCATGCATGCCCTCCGCGCCGACGCTTTGACCTCCTTCATGCCCCGGTTCTGTCATCTCAGGCGGCGGAACAGACTGCAAGAAGCGCGGGAAGTTGAACGCACTAGGCACACAAGGGCATGGTCCATTGTCCAAAAGCTCGTACGTGATGTACCCTTGCTCTCTGGGCTTTTTCAGAGCGACAGACAGCGTCCTATCCGCGGTTTACCTTCCCCCCAATACGGACCTCTGCGGAACTGCAAGAGTTAACGCTTCAGTACCTCTTGAGGTACGTTGGCCTTGAGCTGAAGCTCGAGCTGGTGCCTGAAGGCCAAACCGGCTCCGCTGAGCTCACTTGTGCATTCAGAACCGCCTGCCGCTGAAAGAGCTCCTCAGGACAGCCCTGCCAAAATCAGCATCAAGCGATACATTCAGAAGCAACTGAGCCTCCGCGTAGAACCGAGATTAGCTGGTTGGCGCCACGGGAGGCGTCCAGGCATGCCCACGTTCCGGGAAGAAACAATAGTGGCTGTTTTTCCCGCGTTACCAACCAGAACCGGGGGCACAGCGCAGGCAGAAAGCAGCTTTTGGAGGTCCCCGGGAGTGACGAGAACCGCCCGAGGCCGCGCAAATAGAGGCACCCCAGCGTGACGTTTTCGCTTAGCAGGATGCTCCCCAGTTCTACCAGGGGTAAAGAGACTGCGCTGAACTCATTCCTGCCGTCAAAATAGACCGCAGACAATGGGAAGCGTTCGAAAACAGAAGCTCAATATGCGGATCAAATGAGCGGAAAAGGATCAAATGAGTCCCCCGGTAAAATAGACACTAGGGGGAGGTATCCTCTTGGGGAGCTTGGTGCTCGTCAAGGCTGTAAGGGGCTTCGCTATCTTGGCGAAGTCGGCCACGAAGCGACGATATACGGCGCACGTACCCAGGAAGCTCTTCATCTAGTTTTCGGTCTCCGGATACCGGAGACCCCTCAGTGCCCGGAGATTCTTCTCCAGTACATGTACTCGTCCCGGCCTGATGACGGGGCCGAGGTACTCCACTTCTTCTTGAAAGAAGTGGCCTTTTGCCGCCTTTAAGGTGACCCCTGCCTTTCCTAGGCGTGTCAACACCTCATCAAGGTGTTGTATGTGTTCCTCTGGGGAACGGGAGAAGATGATAACGTCATCCAGATATACTAAGCATGTCTGCCACTTGACCCCTGCCAGAATCATATCCATAGCCCTTTGAAAGGTGGCAGGGGCATTGCACAACCAAAAAGGGAGGCGCACGCATTTCCACGCGCCTGAATGGCACATGAACGCCGTAAGGTGTTTATCCTTCTTTGCTACTGGTATCTGCCAGTAGCCTGAGTTGCAGTCCAGGGTGGAGAACACCCTGGCATCCCCTAGGGAATCTATGCACTCATCCATCCTGGGAAAGGGGTACGCGTCCCTGACGGTCATCAAGTTCAGCTTTCTGTAGTCAATACAGAAGCGTACCGAGCCATCAGGCTTCCGCACCATAACGACTGGGCTAGCCCATTCCCCTTTGGAGGGTTCTATAACTCCCATTGAGCGCATGCGCTCGAATTCAGCTTTCTCTCTCTCCCGGGCCAAAGGCCCGGCCTTGTAGGGGTGGTTCCTCAAGGGGACAGCCCCGGGCTTCAGACGAATGCGGTGTTCTACACCGCGTATCAACTCCTACTTACCCCCCCAGAGGGGTGCATGCTTCTTCAAGAGGGCCCTAAGGGCCCCTGACCATTTGACGGGTACCGACGACACGTCCACTCCTGGAAGTGGAGAATCCTTCTCCTCCTTGGAGGTCCCGTCGCGCTCCTGGAGCTCGTCCGGGGGCACCTCATAGGTCGGCCCCTCATAGGGGTCGATACACCCCACGGTCATATCGGTTGTCAGCCGTATGGGCCTAGCACTCAAGTGCATCACTTGGACGGTTATCGGCTCGCCCGCCACCATGATGGCGGGTCCTTGAGCGACCTGTGTACCATGGTTTTGGTATAACAGGGGTCGCCCCGTAACGAAGCCGTGCCCCGTGTTGGTACTCTTCACGGGGATGTGTGTGATAGTCCCGGGTTTTACCCAGGTCTTCCTTGCTGGCCTTAGCTTAGCCGTACCCCCTTGGGGGCACGCACATACCGCGCTGACTGACGCGATCGGGTGCCCCTTGCGGGCACCGTTTCTTCGAATAGGTACCTTGGTTCAATTGAGGAGCTCCACATGTTGCTTCTGAGTCGCAATATTCTTTGTTGCGATATCCATATAGGAGGCGCCCAGTATAGCTGGGACACTCATATTGTCGACAACTCCAAAGGAGATGTAGGAGGCCTGGCCCCCAAGGGCCACACCAAGACATACTGAACCTACAATGGGGAGCCAGCCCCCATTGACATCGTGGAACATAGAGGCCCACTCCCCCAGCGGTTGTAGCAAGGTGTCGTCCGGCAGTAACTGCCGGCTTATCAGCGTGGGGCCACTCCCTGTATCCAGGATGGCCCGTGTGGTAAGGTCTAAACTTTCCGTCAGGAATAACCTGACAACTAGCGTATAGCTAGAAAAGGGCATGAATACACATGCCGTGCCCTCAGGGGGTTTCCCTTGGGATACCCCCGGTGGCCGCTTAGGCCAGTTCTTCCCGGCTCGCCGGGAAGACTTGTACATCCTTTTTGCCCTTATAGTTGTCGGGGGAGGCGGGACCACCGCCCCCGTTACTCGTTTTCCGAGGAGGACTCGTCCTCCTGGACCAACTATTCGGCTTCCACCCCTGGGGGTGGAGCGTCATCCGACGACGACCACGACGGCCCTAGGCTTGTGCTCACGGCTGCCACCGTCTGCTTTGGACGGCGCTGGTCCTCTTGAGGACATTCTGCCATACGCTCCTCGTTGGCCTTGTTTAACAGGGCCTTGGTTGCCGCGTCGCGGCGGGGACACTCACGGAAGAAATGTCCTCGCATGTTACATGCGAAGCAGTTGTAGTTCCTTGGTTTACCAAAGCGCGCTTTACCCCTTGGGGAAGGACCTGAAGGGACTTCCCCCACCTTAGTTGGGGCTGCCACCGCCGCGGTAACATACTTGCGTGGTGTCGGCCGTGCGGCTCGACGCTCTCGACGGGCCTCGGCCCGTCGGGCCTCCTCGGCCTGTTGCTCCTCGTGACGTCTGCGACAGACGTCACCCTTCCTCTGGGCATATTGCACCAGGAGGTCCATCGGCATATTGCCGGTGTTGTGTTCGCGCATATCTGCGCGAATCTCCCAACCGAGCCCCTGCATATGGCGGCTCTTCATCGGCCCCTCTGTGTGTATATACCCACAGAGGCGACGTAACCCCCCAAGGCGTACCTAAAAATCATTCTCTGTCTCACCATCCTCCTGGGAGGCTCCGTGGAACAGAGCGTCCTGGTCTCTTAGCGACTGCTCGTCCGCATATTTGCGGAGGAGCCAGTTAACCAGTTCCATATAGGAACTGACCTCTCCACTCCGCCCTCCTTGGAGGGACGGCATGCCGGTGTACAACTCCCGTTTGAGAACGCCCTTGGTGAACTCCGGGAGGAGGTGGAGGGCTCTGCCCTCTGACACATCATTGTCACTCCCCGCATTTACAAAGCGGTTCAAGAACTCAAAGACGCCTAAGGCTGGCGTCCCATCCCACTCTGCGTCTCGACCAAAGGTGGCCGAGACATCCTTACGCAAACGGCCTAGGCCGTGTGCCATCGTCCGGTCATACCGGACGTCCGTATTCGCCAAGGCGTACGATGCACAATCCAGAATCGCTGCATAACGATCATCCTCAGGAATGATCTTCTCGGGAAGTCGACGATGAGGGGATCCCCCTAGCTCGCTCCCTAGGGCGCGTGCTACCGCACGTCGGGGGACATGACGTCCCCCGTCTCCGCCGGAGTACTCCCCATCCGAGGAGGAGGAGCTCAATCGGCGACGACGGCGCCTTGACCGTCGGGAGGCCCCAAGGGTTGTCTCCAAGAAAGACAGCCGTTCAAGTAAGGGACTAATGAACGCATCCAGTGAATCCCGTAGGGCCACCGAAAAGGCGTCCGCTTCCAGGGCCCCATGCGGAATCCCGACTACTGACTTGTGGGGGTGTATAGGGTAAATCGGCGGGCCTAGCCCGCCAAGCCCGACCGTCATACTGCCCCTGTTCTTGGGGTGGGACCTCTTGTCCTCCACCCACCAGGGGTCCCGGAACTCTGGGAGAGACTCGCTCTCGACCCCTTGTGGCGGTCTAAACAGAAGGGGGGAGCGGGAATCCGTCACCGCCCCCGCCTCCGTCGCTCGCGGTGCCGTGCACTCTCGTGGACGCACGCGCGCGACCCTCCACATGAGGAGGGTCCCCCAAAAGGCCACCCGGCCCTGAGCCCTCACTAGCTCCGTCGCGGACGCCCCGTAAAGAGGAGCCCGCGCCTTCCGCGCGGGACAACATCCCCCTCATGCTATCCATAGCGATGGAGGCCCTTGTCCCCCGTAGAAGAATCCAGACAGACAGTCAACCAGTCACACCCAATGGTAAGACAATGAGAGCAAGTCCACCGTGAGAAAACGAAACAGGGACTGCCCGACTCATCAGGAAGGGCTTGACCCTGTCCCCCGCTGATCCACCAAATGTAGTGCATCCTGCCCTCACAGCCGACGGGGTATGACCCCGTCGAGAAACCCAGCACAGGATGTGGAACGCTACGCCAGAGTCACAACGCCAACTCCGGGATCACTGGGCGCGAAGCGCACCAAAACGACGGAAGTAACGCAAACGCAACGATGATTTATTCGAACACGCACGATGACCCCAAAGCATACACTCATATACCCTCAGAAACAAGACGCAGGACGTGCACAATCCCGACCCCCTGGCGCTACCATGGGGGGACTGGTACCCAACGGGCCACGGTCTCAGGCCCGGGCCTCTAGTGGCCCCTGTCCAGCATCCCTAACAGCCCTTCCACTGAAAGGGGACCCCCGCCCGTCTCCGGCGGAAGCAGATGTGTCACTAAGACTCCCTAGATTTCAGGATTTATCCAAAACCAATACATCTGGACTTATCCAAAGATTGTTCAATTTTCCCGGATAGAATTCCGGTGGGATTTGATCCCTGGTCGAGATCATATCTCGGTCCGGCTTACGCTCGGATTGCGGAAGCTTCCACAAGCTTCCCGGTCCCCCCAGAGGGCCCGGATTCGGGAAGACGTGTGTCTCCCTTGTGCGTGTCAGACCCCTCCAGGGGGGCCCGATAGGGTGTTCCCCGCCTCACGCCCCTCTAGAGGGGTCGATTCATGTGTGGCCCTGGGGCTCCCTGGACAACCGCCCAAGGGGGCTGTCCCTCGCTACCCCCCTAGGGGGGTGTTACGTGACTGGTCACGACCCGTCCCCGGCTCATGGCGGGGGGTCGTGACATCCCTGACAGGGGCTTTCCCCCACATACCCGGCACCGTGCCACTTGGCAAAAAGAGACAGCTCTCGGGCACAGCGTGCAGATGCGCACGGCAGGCAAGAGTATCCCCTGCTGCTCCACGAAATGTGGTATTACTGACGTTCGTTAACTAACCAGTAAGTAGCGACCGACCGTAGATGCACGACACAGCGAACGCTATCACCTAGGAGGCGAGGAAGAAGAACCTTTGTTCGTCCAACATCCGACGGGGAGCCGGGGGTGCCGACGACGGCGAACTCCAGTCCCATGGTGCTTTTATTATCAGACGGTAAAAGGGGCGGGGTTGATCGACCGAGCGATCATAAAGATCGAATAACCACCAAAATAGATACGGTAAAAGAAAGGAAAGATATTCAAGACGGAAGTATCCTCCCAAAGGGCAGGCCACAAGTCATTTCAATCCTCCACTTGAATAATGATCAGTCAGGGGGGCTACCGGGCCCCATATCCCACATATGAAGGAGATATGCTACAAGAACAGTCTCTGTATCTATTGACTCATCGGTCGCCCTGCCGGCAGGATAGGGGGGCTCCGCTGCAGACCCAGTTCTCATCGACTCTGCTCGTCCCCGCCCCATGCCTGAGCCGGCTGCTCAACTGTCCTCCGCAGATGTGCCTCTGTCTTCACGTCCCCCGCTGAGACCTTCCCCGGTTGTTCACCGACCTCCCGTCCGCCAACCCTCGCTCGGCGATGCGCCTGCTCGCTTGCCGGCGCATGCGTGCACCATGCCCCACTCGTCGGCGCGGGACGACAGCGCAGGCGGGTCGGGCGTGGCGCGGGCGGTGGCAGATTTCCGCGCCGTGTTTGGTGACGGCGCGAGCGACACAAGCTCAGCTTCTTCACCTCGCTCGGCCTCTTGCAGAAGGGATTCCACGCCAGGGCTTCTGCCCCACAAGGCAACCACCGACGCATTGCTGAAGGAGACTGTCTCCCTTTCCGATGGCTGTGGCGGCAGCAATGACGCCGGCTCCCTCGACGGCGACTTCCGCAGTGATGCCCCCAGCGCGTACGACCCTGACGCTGAGCTGCTCTCAACCCAAGAGGACGACGTACCTGAGCCGGCAGTAGAGGGGTGCGGTCCATTCCCCGTCAATTCGCTCGAGGACTACTGCGCATATCTCTTCTTGAGCGGCCAATGCAGCGTCACCGAGGCATCGTATGACATCTTTTGGCGATTTCGCAACGTCGGTCGGCCGGCTCACAATCTGCTGCGGGACAAGACCACCATCCGCCGCGTGGTTGCGCCAGCCATTCGGGAACAATGGTGCCTCAGCATTGAGGGGGCCTCCGTCCCTGCTACTCGGGAGGCCGGCGGCATGATGCAGGTAGCCTACATCTTACCAAACACGCACGTGAAGCGCGCCATTGCTTTTAGGGGCACTGAAGACCCCTTTTTCGCTACTACAGGGTCAGCCGCGGACGCAGACTTGAATCCGGAGTACTGTGACTCCCCAATGCACCAGAAACGTTGCCAGGGGCTGTGCCCGCACCTGCAGTAGCAGTTCAACGTTGATGGCAAGATCTACACTGCTGGTGGGAAGGTCAACATTGAGCTAGAATGGGAGCGCAACCTCCACTCCCTGTCCATCGGCTCTCCAATGTACGCCCCGGCAGAAGCTGGGCTGGGCGAGTCGGCCTAGGTGCGCGCGGGTGATGTTCTTCTCCCGTGTATGAGCGATGGTTCCCTCATCGGTCGCATTGTGTCGCCGCACTGGCTCACGGACGATCGCGTCAAGATGTCGTGGCACCCTGAGCAAGGGAACACCTGTGCAGTGGTATCCATGGACCCACTGTCGATAGAGACTGCGCCTGTCGTCGACCGGCCACCCGCGTGGCGTAGCACCGGGGGCGTGCGGACCGTCGACGATGACGGCAACATCACGTTGCACCTGTCCATCTGTCCCTTCATCGACGACTTTCAGGTGCATGAAGGTAAAAGCACGTCTGCAGGAACGGTTGCGTTCAACTACCCCGGGTGGCGCTATTGCCACAAGGAGAGCCGACATGCCGTGAGGTACATTGGCGTGTCCCCGGCGGGTGTGAGCTCCGACGAGATCGTACGACTGATCACGCCGGACTTGCAAGAGGGCTGCACAACGGGGTGGATGGGCAAGGACCCAGACGGTAACGCGGTGCGCATCATCACGGAGGTACGCTCCTTCATCGGCGACTACACGCAAGTGGCGAAGTACAGCCACATGCGAGGCGTGCGGGCTGACGCTCCTTGCCCTGTATGCTCCTTTCAGAAGGCCAAGGAGGTGGGAAGCCAGTACGCCGGCGTCAACGACAGCTCGCACCTATCCATGACAAGGACTACCCCGAGGACGCTGTCGGTTTTTTCGGCCCTGAAGGGCATCCAGGGCTGACTTTGACTCTTCTCGCTCCCGTGTCCGGGTCTCCAGGGAGCGGCCATCGCGTCTGCGGCCGAAGGCAGACGAGCCTCTTGGGAGAACTCCGCGCGTCGGTCGCGGCGGGTGGAGTGCTTCGTGCGTCGGGCGGCGTGCTCGGAGGCCGCGACTGCACCCATTATTGCGCCTAATCCACTCGAAGACCGCTATAGGACTGACAGCTAGGTCGCCGCCGCGTCACTCGCGTGCCTTTGCTGTGTCAAAGACACGTCGGTGCCTGCTTCGGCGCCGCCGCTGCCCCTGAAGAGATGTGTTGCAGGGCTGCGGCGGAAAAGAAGGCGGCCGAGTGATTCGCGCGACGCCGCAGACAGCGGCGAGGCGCAGCGTGGCGGCGACGGAGGTGGCTGGTAGGGCACAGCGCGGTGGTCTTACAGTTGAGGGTGGAGGAAGTTGCCCAATGTGAGAGAGAGGAGTTAGGGTGAGTGACGCACAGAGGGTCGGCTACACCCGCGAAGGCGCATGCTCGCCCGCCTTGCCGCCACATGTCGGCAAGGGGGGTGAGAAGCAAGTGGCCGGGCGGGGACTTGGTGGCGGGGTGTCGCAGCCGCTGCGCACTGGGCGTGTACAAGTGATTTATCGTCCGAAGGGGGGGGCGCGCAGAGGGACACGGCGGGGGGAACGTGGCGCCGCCACCTCGAGGGACTTGTCGAACCGTGTGATCGAGGGGACGGGGTGTTGGCGACGGCGCCGACTGAGGCTATCGCCTTTGTTTGACGTAAAGAGAGAAACCTACGATTCAGCGTCGTCATGAAAGGAGGGAAACCACGTCCTCTGCTCAACCCTGAACGATGCTGGTGGGAATAGTCACGGTCACATTTCCTGACACCAAGTCACCGAGCTCTTCAAGCTGCAGCTTTGACGACCGGCTCTCTTTCCACGTGAGGCACCCAGTTGACGCCAGTAGGTCGTCCGGCAGCTTGTCGTAAGGTAGTGTTGTCGTTTCGAGTGGGTCGACGTGGCGTTTGCGACGAGAGTCATACACCTCAGACGCGCGGCTGGCGACAGTCGCTATCTCAGCGTCGCGAGCGACGACGTAATAAATCTTTCCGTCATTGTCAACTACGTGCTCCTGCAGGATGAGAGCAGTCTTAGAGCCGTCCCTCCTCTGGAAGACGCGGCTTTTCACAGCGTGGATGCCAGAGGGAGTAAGCCCGAAGGCTCAGTACAGGCTCACGCGGTCGGGGAGCGCGATTGTCCGTACGCCGAGCCCCCGCTTGTGGTAGCCCGTACACACGACCTCGGTCATCTCCACCAACTGAGCGACCGCCCTCAGCACAGCCTCAACCTCCACCACCAGCGTCCTTTGCGGCTTGTGCGCCACAGACCGTCGCATAGGCGGGAAAGCGCGCGTTTTATCGACGAGTCGGCTGCGCAGAGACACCAGGAGCGCCTTGCCCAACACAGAATCTTCCTGCTGCACGGATACCTGCAGCGCGTGCAGCCCGTTGACCGACGAGGGCCCTGCCAACAGGTCCTCCTCCAATGAAGATATCTTGGCCTGCATCTGTGGAAGTTGGTTCCGCCACGCAGAGAGCTGCGCCACATCCCGCTGCAAGCTCGCCATTTCTGCGACGGTGACGACGCGACGCGCTCGATTCAGGATCGGCGCACCAGATGCCGGCGCAAGCTCCATCGGTTGCTCTTCATCCATCAGAGAGGGGGGCGGGTGATGCGGGCTGCAGGGGAGGCTGGAGCAGCTGGTCCAGGAAGACCTACACTGTGGTATTAATGACGTTGGTTAAATAACCGGTAAATAGCGACCGACCGTAGACGCACGATAAAGTGAACACTATCGCCTTAGAAGCGAGGAAGAAGAACCTTCGTTCGTGCAACATCCGATGGGGAGCCGGGGGTGCCGACGACGGCGAGCCCCGGTCCCATGGTGCTTTTATTATCAGACGGTAAAAGGGGCGGGGTCGATCGACCGAGCGATCATAAAGATCGAATAACCACCAAAATAGAGACGATAAAAGAAAGGACAGATATACAAGACGGAATTAACCTCCCAAAAGGCGAGCCACAAGTCAGTTCAATCCTCCACGTGAATACTGACCAGTCAGGGGGGCTACCGGGCCCAATATCCGAATATTAAGGAGATATGCTACATACCCCTGTAATGAGATTCGAGCGGTCCCGGCGAGTGGGCGCAGATCGACTGATCCGCCACCACGAACGCCACAGGTGGCAACCAATCGGGGCGTCGCGTAACGACGCGCGAAGGGGTGTGTGGGCGTTACGCCATGACCGTCGCCTGCA
>Ga0209093_1001041_pt1 | contig 15613 bp, 5 predicted proteins | sample SidtaG_4_FD_187450 | JGI IMG/M metagenome (GOLD analysis project Ga0209093, IMG submission 187450) | Marine algal microbial communities from Sidmouth, United Kingdom - Sidmouth_Male1 metaG (SPAdes) (version 2) | ecosystem: Host-associated > Algae > Red algae > Unclassified | place: Sidmouth... | reverse complement strand
GTTGAAATCGCCGATGCCTACGCCGCCGCCATTATAAAAATTTCGGTAGGTGAAGATGTTGAGGTCTTCGGTGTTTTGGATAGTATTGGTGAATTGGATGCCACATTCAGCCGGACTGACTGCGCGGAATAACGGCGGTACAGTTTCTTCATTTTGACAGGAAAAAAATAGAAGGAGTAGGAGCGGTAAGACGTATTTTTTTACCATTGATTTGATTTCGTACTGACGGTTTTAACCGTCAAGTGGACTTTTACGAGACGGTTAAAACCGTCTGTACAGGGGTCACAAAAAAAGGGAGTCCGTAGGACTCCCTTTTTATTTTCTAATCAGATGATTGTCAATTAATAACCTGCGTTTTGGCTCAAGTTTGGATTAGAAGCCAAAGCGAGTGCCGGTATCGGATAGAGTACGCGGAATGACTCTGTATTGGTTTTTTCTGACCATGCCTCGGTGAATGTACCGAAGCGAATCTGGTCAGTACGACGGATGCCTTCCCAGTAGAGTTCTCTAGCTCTTTCGTCGAGCATGGTTGCTTCATCGAGTGTGGTGAGGTCGGCTGCATTACGGGAGGCGCGTAGCTCATTTACGGCAGCTAAAGCGGCTGCATTATCGCCTTTTCTCATCAATGCCTCAGCTTTCATGAGTGCGACATCGCCGTAGCGTTGGATGACATATTTGGTGTCAAGGTAGTTGGATGGGTGGTATTTCATCACACGAATCCCCTTGTCGGTTGTCGCGCCTGCAAGCGGTACATCAGGTGTAAATTGTAAAGGTAGAGTCGTTCTGCTATCAATGGTTGGTGTACCATCGTCATTATATTGTTGTCCTATCAGGAAGCCATAACCGATGCCGGAAAAAGCATCGCCATTGGCAGCCGCGGGAATACCTTTTCTAATATCACCATCTTCAAATTTGCCATAAAAATCAGCGAGTGTTGTAAAGCCATTCCATCCACTTGGATTCTGGTCGTAATGCGTTGTCATCCAAATTCTGTTTTGTGGTGACCCCGTAGGACTTACGAAAATCGTTTCTGACGTAGTGGCAGGTGCGAAGTTCTCAAAAAAGCCGGATAGTGCGTAACCGTCGGCTGCTACTGCGTCAGCGTATTCGATAACTTTATCCATGTCTGCACCGCTAAAGTCGTAAGGACCTTCGGGCGTACCGGAGGTATAAACGGCTTTATTCAAGTACAATTTAGCCAATAAAGCGTTGGCAGATGCTTGGCTTGCAGCGGCATTTGCTCCGGGACCGATAACGGGCAGGTCGGGCAATGCAGCCTCCAAGTCACCAACGATGTAATCAAATGCCTCACTTCTGGTAAGTACACGCGGGTCAACGCCTACGCCTTCATTGACTTCACGGAATGGCACTACGCCCCACAAATCCATAACGTGGTGCATATATAATGCTCGCAAAAACTTGGCTTCGGCGGTTTGCTGTGGCGAAATGCCGGACGCTGCCAATGTACGTGTAGTACGGAAAACGCGCTCATTTAGTTGATTCCACGCATTGGTTACAAATGAGTGGGAGGCATCCCATGTGTGCGCGTGTAGGGTACGCCAAACACCGTTGTCTCCCCAATCCACACCGCGTGTAGGCGGTATCATTTCGTCGGAACTGTGGGCATAAAGTGAATAGATATTTGCTTGGTCAGTGAAGGCTGCCAAGTCGTTATAGTTGGTGTTGAGCAACTCACTTGGGTCGGCATCAATCGAACCGCCTGCACTTTCTATGAAGTCGGAATCGGTTTCTGATACCTCCAAATCAGTACAGGAGTAGGTCATTAGCAGGACGCTAAACAGAGCTACTTTTGTAATTAATTTGATAAATTTGAAATTTGCCATAATAATTATATTAGAGATAGCGCGAGACAATATAGTCTGCACTGTATTTTTTTTAATGTAAAATGTAATAATGTCTTCGCCAAATTGAGAATGAAAAACTGATAATTACTTTACGAACGTAATTTATAGTTAAATTAATTTCAATCACTTACAAAATATTTTTTATTGAAATTGTTTTGATTTAATGTCCAACTTTCTATTTGGCGAACACATTGATGAAAGACAACAAATTTAAAATGTAAAAGTTTGTAGTACGTGAAGCAGAATTGCGCGAAGCGCAATTGAACTCCTTTTACATTTATTATTTTACATTTTACATTATTTTAAATTCAAAAAAAACTTCTTCTACAATAGACTTTATTTAAAAATTAACGTTTGCTCCCAGATTAAACGTTCTTGCACGTGGGTAGGAGGTGTAATCAATACCGAGCGAAGGTACACCGTCAATTTGTTTATTGGTATTTACCTCCGGGTCTTGACCGCTATATCCGGTGAATACAGCAAGGTTTTGAGCGTTTACAAATAAAGTAATACCCGAAACATGCTTGGTGCTTGGCTTGATATTATACGATAATTGTACGTTTTGTAGTCTCAAGAAATCACCTTTTTCCAGGAAGCGTGTCGATACATCAGGCGCATTGGTGCGGTTTTCTCCACCCGTTGGATCGCCGATAATAGATTGGTCAACCGTAGCTTGTGTTACGTTTCGTCCACCGCCGATAGAACCTGCTGTGAAGAAGGCGTTGCCGGTATTGGAGTAGATGTAATGACCAAACTGTCCGGTGAAGAAGAAATTGAAGGTAAAATCGCCGATGTTAAAGCTATTGTTTAGACCAACATTCCACTTGGGAAGTGGGCTTGCACCGACAAATTTTTGTACGTCACCGCCTTCATAAAGCTGTACTGCACCACCGTCGCCGTATCCATTAAATTCGCGGAGGAAGAAGGCATAAAGCGGTTGGTCTTCGGCAATACGTTGTGCAAATGCGCCTGTAAGTCCCTGACCGTCAATTTGTCCGGTATTGATGACCAAACCGCCGAGATTTTTGACTATATTCTCGTTATAAGCAGCATTAGCGGCAATATTCCAGCGGAATTTACTATTATCTATGGGATAGTAATTGAGTGCAACTTCAAAACCTGTATTGATAACGTCTGCATCAAGATTGGTCCAGACGAATGGGTTTGGTGCAGGTTGTGCAGAGGTCAATTGAATCAATAAATCGTTGGTATTTTTGCTGTAAAAATCAAGTGAAGCACTGACTTTACCATTATTCATTACGAGGTCAAGACCTGCATTGAATTGTGTGGTAGATTCCCATTTGAGGTCTTCATTGGCAAAGGCGACTTGCGTAACATCACCGCCGTTTATGTTACCACCTTGGTCAATATCCCAATCACCGTAGCGTTGTCTGTCTGTAAATAGGTTGTGCCCAAACTCCTGATTACCCGTGACACCATAACCTACACGGAGGCTCAAATCGTCCACTGCATCAGGTAGAAATCCCTCTTCCGAAATTCTCCATTTAGCGGCAAATGAAGGGAATATACCGTATCTGTTGCCCGGTCCGAATTTGGTAGAACCATCTGCACGTACCGTACCCGTGAGGATATATTTGTCCATGATACCTAAAGTCACACGACCTAGATAGGACTGCAATTCGTCCACTGTATTATTTGAATTGGTGGGTACGAGAGAGTTGTTTTCTCTGACATTAGCCGAAGCGTAGTTGAACATCATTTCATCCAAATCCGTTGAGCGGAAATTGGTCATTTCAAGGCTATTGCCTGTAAACTTAAATCGCTGATAGGTGTAACCCGCAAGTGCGTTGAGACTGATGGACTCGCTGACGTCAGCATCGTAAGTAAAGTAGTTTTCCCACAATCTGTTTTCGCTCTGTGCATCTACTAGATACAAGCGACCTTGTGTACCGTTGTCGGGATCTTGACCGTTCCAGATACCATTGGCTCGTAGCAAACCGGAGTAAGCATCGCGGCGACTGCCCAATCCTCTGTCATACCCACCGAGTGTGGTAAAAGAAAAATCATCGGTAATATTAATTTTAGCACGCAAACCTGCCAGCCCCACGAGGGTATTGGTTTGACTTCGCGTATAGTCTAAAATTGCTATTGGATTTGGCTCTGTGATACTAAACTGAATCGGATCGCCATTGGCATCTCTTGTCGGAACGGTCGGATTGAATTTGAGTGCTGCTGCCATCAAATCACCTTCAAAACCCGAGTTGTCCGTAATTGGTACGCTGGCATCATTGAGGTCAGAAAGGAAGACATTTGTAGTAATTTCTACACGGTCATTCAAGAAATTATTTGTTCCGTTGAAACGTCCGGTGAGTCTTTTCAGTCCACTATTTTGTACAATACCCTGCAAATCATAATAGCCGACAGAAAACAAGTAATTGCCATCCTCTCCACCACCACTATAAGAGAGGTTGACGCGGTTGCTGATGCCCGTGCGAAGAATCTCATCTTGCCAGTCGGTATCTGCACCAAAATCCTGGTCAGCTACGTTGGCAGTTGGATTAAATTGACTCCATGCGTCGATATATTCATCGGCTGTAAGTAAGTCATATTTCTGAGTAATATTACTGACACCGAGCGAATAAGAAAGATTGACTTTGCCCTCTGCTGTACCTTTTTTAGTCGTAATAATAATAACACCATTTGCACCGCGCGAACCGTAAATAGCGGTCGCAGAGGCATCTTTGAGAATGTCAATACTTTCGATATCGTCAGGATTGATAAAATTCAAGGGGTTACGCGGAGAAGCACTACCGAAACCGGAATTTGCTCCTCCGGACTGTACACCGCCCGTCAATCCATTGCCACTCAATGGAATACCATCAACAACGTATAGCGGATTATTTCCATTTCTCACAGAAGACGTACCACGAATACGGATATTCGTACCTGCACCCGGCTCACCACTCGAAGAGGTGATTTGTACCCCTGCGGCGCGTCCTTGAAATAGATCTTCAGGCGAGGTGATAATACCTTGATTGAAGTCTTTCGATGAGATACTCGTGACCGCTCCGGTCACATCCCGCTTTTTGACCGAGCCATAACCAATCACAACGACCTCATCCAATACCTGACCTTCGCTCATTATAAAACTCAAACTATTGGAATCTCCGAGTTGCAAAATTTGGTCGCCGTAGCCTGTAAATGATACGACCAAAGCCGTACCACCTTCGGGTACTTTCAGTGTATAGTTTCCATCCATATCGGTCGTGGTACCGATAGTCGTCCCTTCCACATATACATTGGCGAAGGGTAAGGGGTCGCCATTTTCATCAGTCACCGTACCCGATATGGTACGTTGACCAAACGCTACACTACTCAAGCCGACAAGGGCAAACAGCAGCAGGAAGCGTTTTAGTAAAGTAAAATTGTTCACTTTCATACGTTTTTAGTAAAATTTTATTGATTCAATAGTGAATTTGTGTTCTCAACTCACATTTAAAAAAATTGTCTCGGAAAGAGACCTAATAATCTTTGTGTTATGGCTACACGAAGTTATACAATTCCTTAACAATCCCATAACATTTAAAATATTTTTTGTATAAATGTTCCAAATTTAACACGCGCTTTGACCATTAAATTTGAGAATTAATTGGGTAGAGATATATAAAACAATATTTTTATCGGAAAATGAATGGTCGTAAATAATAAGCAGGATAGGATAAACCGCGAATAATTAGAGGAGTATTAGAAAAATAACGTACATTTATCGGACAAAAATCAGCAAATTATGACGCTTCAACTACATAGTATCGACTTTATTATAATGGTCGTTTATGCCCTATTTATTATCGGATATGGACTGTATCATGCCAAGCGAAAAAGTTCGGAAGAATACTTTTTGGCAGGTCGGAATATGCTTTGGCCCATCGTCGGTATTTCACTTTTTGCTGCCAATATTTCGAGTTCTACGCTCGTGGGCTTGGCGGGTGCTGCGTACAAGACCGATACGCATGTCTTTAATTATGAGTGGCTTGCGGCGGTGGTCTTGGTGTTTTTTGCGATATTTTTCTTGCCCTTTTATCTCAAATCGAAGGTCTATACCATGCCCGAATTTTTGGAGCGGAGGTATGACAGACGCTCGCGATATTACTTCTCATTTATTATGGTGGTGGGCAATGTATTGATTGATACGGCGGCGGCTTTGTATGTTGGGTCGATTGTATTGCAATTGATTTTTCCTGCAACACCGAGTTGGGTAATTATCGTGGTCTTGGCAGTAGCGGCGGCGGCTTACACCATTCCGGGCGGTTTGAGTTCGGTGATTCATACGGAAGTGATACAGGCAATTTTGTTGGTTATTGGGTCGATTATTTTGACCTATTTGGCGTTTGGTCAGGTCGGCGGATGGAGTGGTATGATGGCGGGTTTGGATGCCAAAGCGAGTGCCGGAGAATTTACGAATCCCGATACAGGTATCACCCTGAAAAGTGGGCAGGAAGTGCTGAGTATGTTTCGTGGAAGTGGTCAAAATTGGCATGATTTCTTGATGGGAACAGGGCAGGGCGTCGATGGTTTTATGCCGTGGACGGGTCTGCTGTTCGGTGCGCCGATTTTGGGTTTTTACTTCTGGGCAAACAACCAATTTATGGTGCAGCGCGTACTCGGTGCCAAGGATGTTAATCATGGTCGCTGGGGTGCATTATTTGCCGGATTTTTGAAATTGCCCGTTGTTTTTATCATGGTTTTGCCCGGTACGTTGGCGATTTTATTGTATTCGGGCGTCGATATTTCGGGTATCAATTATCAGTTTGCCGATGGTACGGTTTGCCAAAAATTAAAGGATTGCCCGGATGCGACTTATCCGGTTTTGATATTTGATTTGTTGCCGAAAGGCTTGTTGGGACTCGTTTTGGCGGGACTTTTAGCGGCGATGATGTCGAGTATTTCAGCTACATTTAACTCGGCTTCCACACTCGTTACGATGGATTTTTTCAAACAACTTCGCCCGAATCTTACGAGCGAACAACTCGTCCGAATCGGTCAAATCGTAACACTCGTTTTGGTAATTTTAGCTTCTGCATGGGCGCCGTTTATCGCCAAAGCAGGTGGTTTGTGGGAATATTTACAGAAGGTACTCGCCTACATTTCGCCACCGATTGCGGCGGTATTTATCGTCGGTTTGTTTTGGAAACGCGCAACGGCTACGGGCGCATTTGCTGCGCTGATGACGGGTTTTTCGATTAGTATTATTATTGTATGGTCGGTCATTGCTATCAATATTCAAGGCGACCAAGCTCCTGCTTTTCTGCAATTTATAAATAACATTCATTTCTTACATCAAACATTTTATCTCTTTTCTATCTGTGCTATTGTACAAATAATTGTGAGCCTACAAACCGCCCCGCCTCGCACCGAACAGGTCGAAAATTACACTTGGCGCAAGGCATTGCTTGCCGAAGAAACGGAGGAATTGAAAGGCTTGGCTTGGTATCAGAATTATCGTATTCTTTCGGTCTTGTTGCTGATTGCTACGGTGATTGTGGTTTGGATTTTTAGGTAGGAACGGGTTGATATGTTGGTCTTAATGAACAAACAAGTATAACGAAAAAAGATACAGCAGATTGGATTAAGTTATTCTTATTTGTTCACTTAGTTTAATTAATCCAGAGAATTTATCAGAAAATGTTTTTCTCATGTAGAGTAATGAGAAGTTACAAATAATAAAAATATATACTTTGTAAGTGATTTATTGTTAATTATAAACAAAATAAAATTTAAATTCATCTATTATTCAAAATTCATCATTCATAATTTGGCGAAGGTACTGTTAGCCGTCATTAAACCTTTAAATACGCAAGTACTAAATGTTAAAGTCGAGGGCTTTGATATAGACCGGATTTATCTGACGGAAGAATACCTTTTTATATTAAAAATGAATTTAAGTAGCTGATTTTTAATAGATAATAAAAGGTAAATTACATTTATTAGTGTACACTTATTTTTCAATAAAAAAAATGGTTGTACACATCGTTCTCAAAAAAAGAGGCAGTTTTATTTTGATAATCAAAAATTAAATTGTAAATTACGAATCTACTAACTTAAATTGCGTCTGTTTAAATTAATTAAAAACAGACAACCCAAATAGGCTTTATTTATCTTCACACTTTTTTATTTACCCCAAAAAAATCTGCTACTACTACAATACTTTACTTTGCAATGCTATAAATCGGAGGTGTTCGAGTAAAATAGGGAATAATCGCAAGGCGAATGTTTTTATGAAAAATGGGTGTTTGAATACTTAAATATCCACATTGAACAAAGGGATTCGCCTTACGACTTGTGTGCAATTACTCACCCTATTTTTGTCGAACACCACCCATAAATTGTCATTGCTACAAACTTGTGTTTGTAGTAATTTAACCATAGAAATATGCTACAATACAAATACAACTTACACGATTTTTGAACTGTAAAAAATAAAAACGTTCCATTGTTTTGGGAGGAATGACTGTATCTACTTCTTTTGAAATAGTAGTAAGGTCCTCGGTTGTTTTTATATATTCACATGAGGTAACATTTTATCTTTTTTTTAATTCTGAACGCTAATCATTTTTAATTGATATGATTTTACAACCAATCACTAATCAACTATGAACTGATAGCCAAAAACAACAGCAAAGTGATTAAAACCTTCAAATAAACAACGCTAAAAAAGGCTATCCTACACTTTTTTACTGCTGAATTTATAGTCCAAAATGCTTTTTTGAGCATTCTGGAGGTGGCGGGCTTTTGCCTTTTGTCTAAATTTTACAAAGTCTAATTTTTTGGCTATCCACTTAACTTTGCCTAAAGCGAAGCCTCGTCAGACGAATCCCTTTTTTGGGAGCGATTTATAAAATTAAAAATAATAAACCTCTATTACATTAGACTTTGGACAGAATGGGAATTGGGAAACTGGGAAATTAGGTTAAAATTCGTAATCTATTGATTATCAGTTGTTTTTATTTTATTAGTATAAAAAAATATGTAAATAATTATTTTTTATAAAAAACTAAAAAATAGGGATTTATCGAATTTCCCAATTCCCTAATTCCCTCTGTTCAAAGTCTAATATTACAAACTCTTTATTTTTTAATAAAATTTAAACAAATGTTAATTAAATCACAATTCAACAAAACTTTCCTTTGTTACTGCACCCGTATTGGTGTGGTATTATTTCTGGTGATGTATGGTAGCATGGCGATTCATGCTCAATGCAATTCACAGTACGACATTGATTTTGCGAACTCTCTGGGAACACCCAACGGAACGCTATTCGATAATGGTACTGCTGTGCCGTTACCCGAAAATCTCGGATCGGGTGGCACCTGCAACTGTGACGACGGAAACTCCGCCGGCTCGAATTGCTTCGAGATGGATATTGTCAATATCACGAATGCTTCGTGTACCACCATAGAGTTGGATGCCTCCAATGCTTATGTGGTCGATCCTATGGCTGATTGTTCAACTATCGACGAGAATAATACCTCCGTCGATATTGACCTTACACAATCGACTACGGTATTGATTTGCAAATCGTCCGGTGGCAACCTGACCGTCCAACGCCTGCGAGCGATGCCCTGCATGGAGGCTTGCGAATTGGTCGTCACATGCCCGCCTGCCACTGCGATAATACCCTGCGACGACGAGAATCCAGCGGATTTATTCGGACTTATTGGCGGGGCTATTGACTCTACCGCTACGGCACCCTGCGGAGATGTGGTCATTACCAGTGATTTTGTATTTCCCGGCGTCTGTGGAGAGAATGTATCAACGACCTTTACGATAACGGACGGTGTTACAACGACTACTTGTACTTCCCAAATTAGTGTTGCTCTTTCTTCACCACCTGTCATTACCAACTGTCCGCCGGATATGCAAGTAACGTGTTTTTCTGATGTTATGGTGGATATTGATGCCTTAGAATATACAACAAATTGTGGGCTTGGGGCAGTCGTAACCACAACCGATCCCACAGGAGATACTACCAATAATGGTTGTGACGAATCATTCTCCGGTAATGTGTACAACATACAATACACCGTAACTGATGATTGCGGACGCAGTGCCACTTGCAATCAACAATTTACAATCGTCAATGCAAATGAAGGTCCGCAATTAATCTGTCCTGCGGATGTAACTGGCTTAGTTTGCGGCGATAGCTTGCCTGCCCCCGAAACGACACTTTCGGGTACAACTACTTGTGACGGCACAATCGAATTTGCAGTAACCGGTGTATCGAATAGTGATTTACCGACAAGTTTCTGTGTAGGAGATAATTTGGTCGTAACCAGAATCTACACCGTAGAAGATGCCTGTGGCAATGAATCTCAATGTACTCAAATCTTTACTTTTGAAGCAGACACAGAAGGTCCTCAGATAACAGTCTGCCCGGTGGGTATATCCGATTTGCCTTGCGGTGAATCATTGCCCGCACCGGAAGCGACACTTGAGGGAAGAGATAACTGTGATGCTTCAACTCAGTTTGTGGTAATTGCTGTAGATGATGAGGAACTTCCTGCTATTTATTGTGATGACGATTTGGCGGCACTTGACATTATGAGGACATATACGGTAGCAGATGCCTGCGGTAATACATCACAATGCGAAGTCATCTATACCTATAATCCGGATTTGGAAGGTCCTCAAATCCAATGTCCGGCTGATATTACGGGTTTGACTTGTGAAGATGATTTACCTGCTCCCGAAACCACCCTTCCCGGTACGGATAATTGCGACCCTGCCACTGAATTTACAGTAACAAATGTAGTAGATAGTGATTTACCAACCAATTTTTGTGCAGGTGATGATTTAACCGCAACAAGAACTTATACGGTAGAAGATAACTGCGGCAATGAAACACAATGCGTACAAACTTTCACCTTTGTACCCGATACAGAAGCACCGGAAATTATTCAGTGTCCTGCTGATGTAACTGGTTTAGTTTGTGGAAATATACTACCGGTAGCTGTAGCAGTTCTCGGAGGAAGAGATAACTGTGATTCGAGAAACGCATATCCTGTTATTTCGGTAGTAGATGAGCCACTACCCACAAGTTTTTGTGCAGGCGATGATTTGACCGTAACAAGGACATATACCATTACGGATATTTGTGGTAATCAAGCAAGTTGCGTACAAACCTTCACTTTCCTTCCGAATAGTACGCCTCCGGTAGTGATTTGCCCCGAAGATTGCCCCGTAGCCTGTGCATCTGATATTCGACCCGGCACTCCTGAATTCACAACAAGTTGCCGCCCAACGGGAACTTTCACTGTAAGCGATCCGGTCATAGACGGAGACCCGCATTGTGACGGTACGACCTACACCTACACATATACGGTGACAGATGCCTGTGGGCTTTCGACATCTTGCGAACAAGTGTTTATTATCGTCAATGATTGCCACTTTATTGATTTTGACTACGATGATCATGGCAACCCACTTGCACCTAGTACGACCATCTTCGACCAATACGAGGATTTTACAGTTACAACAGATAATCCACACCGTTGCATACAGCTTTTTGATACAGGAAATCCAACAAGTCATGATTTTGATTTGGGAACACCTAATCAACAATACGGCGGACCGGGCATTGGCGCAGGCGGTGCGAATAATACCGAATTTCAAGGCAATGCGCTCATTGTTTCTAAGGAATGTGGCGTACCGAATGAAACGGAAGGTCAACTTATATTTACCTTCGATTGTAGCGTGACGATTAAGACGGTTGATTTATTGGACATGAAATGCGGTCACAGCGAAATCGAACTGTACGACGAACACCACAACCTTATTGAAGAACTCCCGATTCCGGGTTATGGGGTCAATAGTTTCAATACATTCGATGTATTCGTCAGTGGCGTTTATACAATGATAATTGATTTGGACTGCGGCGGCGGTGTTACCGGATTTAAATATTGTAAAGACAATACGCCCGGTGTCAATTGTGAAGCACCCAACCCCGTTTGTGAAGATTATAATTTAGACTTCGATAATAGCGGTTATCATTGGACAACCAACGCTATGTCCGGTTCATTTGATGTAGGCGACCAAAACTACAGCATTAGCATTACGGATAATGACAATATTCTGGAAGATACCTACGAATATGGTGGCGGTTTACTCATCGGTATTGACCCGCATGATGTACATGATGAAGTGGTCGTTTGTTATAACCTTTCACAAGTCTCTAATCATGTGTCCTTTGATATTCATGATTTAGACAGAAAAAATTATTGGAGTTCCAGACAACAGGAAGCGGTTTGTGTATATGGTTTGCTTGGCGATGACCCGACGCAAATCTTACCGACCGTCACCTCATTGGATGGTCATGTAGATGTGGATGGCAATTGTGCTGAAGCCACTACCGATTCTGCCCAATCACACGATGATGAAAGTGTATTGGTAGAATTTGATGAATGTATCGACAAAGTAGTTATTGTGTATGGTACAGGTTCAAATTCGCCCACACACAATCCTTCTTATTCAAAAATCACGATTGGAAAACGATTAGGTTTCAATTCGAAAGTATGTCCGGGTGAATGTGTTGTGGTCAATTGCGGCAGTCTAGGCGACGACGATGGCGACGGCGTTTGCAACAATCAAGATATTTGCCCGAATGGTGATGACAATATTGACAGCGACGGTGATGGCATCCCTGATGATTGTGATGATATTTGCTATGATTATAATATCGACCACGGTGACTGTGGTGCAGGTTGGCAACGCGGCGACGAATCCGGTACAGTCGAATTGGGACTTGAAAATATCAGTATCGACATTCTTGATGATGATAATATTTTGGAAAATACTAACGCAGACGGTGCAGGATTATTAGTTGGCATCGACCCGCATGATGTGCATGATGAAGTGGTTGTTTGTTATAATTTATCACAATCATCTGCTAATGTGGTCTTTGATATTGTTGATTTGGACTATAAAAATAGCGGCTCAAAACAGCAGGAAGCAGTTTGTGTGTATGGTACACTCGGCAATAATCCGACACAGATTTTACCGAGCATCACCTCCTTAGACGGTCATGTAGATGTGGATGGTAATTGTGCCGAAGCCACGACCAATTCTGCCCAATCGCATGATGATGAAAGTGTTTTAGTAGAATTTACGGAGTGTATCGACAAAATTACGATTGTATATGGCACGGGTTCTAATTCGCCGACACACAACCCGACCTATTCAAAAATCATCATTGGTGAAAGCATTTTCAGTGTAGAACAATGCAAAGACGGCTGTGATGAGCCATGTCCGATAGTAAATACAGGAGGTGGTCCTATAGGCGGTGATGCAGATGGTGATGGTGTGTGTGACGGTGACGACATATGCCCCGGAGGCGATGATTTCATGGATACCGATGGCGACGGTACACCTGATTTCTGCGATAATGATTGTCTTTCATTAGGCGATGACGACGGTGATTTTGTCTGCAATGACATAGACCAATGCCCCGGTTTTGATGACAATATTGATGAAAACAATAATGGTATTCCCGATGGCTGCGATGTCGAATGTGAGGATTACACCCTCGACTTTGCCAAGTCGGGTTACGATTGGTCAGGTCACAGCCTGATGGATTCATACACCGTTGGAAATCAGACCTTTGATGTGCGAATCATTGATGGTGACAACATTCTCGAAAGCAGCCACGACAGGGAATCGGGCTTGGCTATCGGCACAAATCCCGACAACGTACATGATGAGGTCGTCATTTCTTACAGCCTATCCGAAGTAGCAAGTAATGTCCGGTTTGATATTGTTGATTTGGACAAAAAAAATTATTGGAGTTCCAGACAGCAAGAAGCCGTTTGTGTCTATGGTACACTCGGTAGCGATCCGACGCAGATTATGCCGACGATTACCTCGCTTGACGGCAGTGTAGCAGTTAGCGGTAATTGTGCCGAAGCGACGACAGATTCCTCCGTTTCCGGTCAGTATGAGAGTATTTTGGTAGAATTTACAGAATGTATCGACAAGGTAATAATCGTGTATGGTACAGGCTCCAATTCGCCCACACACAATCCGGATTATGGCAAAATTACTATTGGGCATGACTATGGATTTATCACCGAAGTCTGTCCAAATGCTTGTCCCGAACTGCGTCAGGAAGATGAGCAAAATGCACACGTCAGCCTATATCCGAATCCGGTCTATGGCAGCAGCAGTGTGACGCTCGAAATCGACACCGAAGCACGCGGCGATGCTCAAGTCATCCTCACAGATGCACTCGGCAGGGCAGTGAGTAGCGAAAACATTCAATTGATGAACGACCTCACTATCCACCAATTCAGTACAAATCGACTCGCAGCAGGTGTTTATTTTGTACAATTACAAACGCAAGAATGGCGTACTGATGGAATGAAATTAGTAGTGGTTAAGCCTTAAATGGTAAGCGACAAGATTATATTTGATATTGAAAGAGCTATCCGATTGGGTAGCTCTTTTTTGTTGCAGATTTTTCACCTTCCCAAAATCCCTTCCAAATGATGCTGCCTAATCCCCAAAAACACCTTTATCCGTTCTATCTCCTTCAAAATCTGTGGATTACGAGTTATTCTCTTTGAGTTTTCAACCCAAAAATCATGGTATCATGGGCGTATGCATACTATTTCACACTTTTGAATGATGCCGAAATATTTTTTATAATAAAAGTAAGAATATTTCTTGGAAATTAAAATTATAATTAATATATTTGTGTCAACTGAAATATCTAACTCAAAATTATAAAAACATCCGATATTCCTGTCTTTACCACTATTGTTTTTCAAATTTCGATATGATTAATAATCATAAGCGATTTTTAACAAGCAATCTATCCAAAATGGAAGTTATTTTCGATTCAAGCAAGATTTAAAATAAGTTTCAATGGCTATCCATTTATTTTGGTTTGAGAAAATTATTTACGACTAATTTTCCAAAATGAAAAAAGCAATTTACTTGTTTACTTTATAAGCAAATAATCTTATATAAAAAATGAGAAGACCTCAATAATTTTTTTAATTCACAAAACACCAGCGACTATGACTTCCCCACAAGCTATTCAGCCAAATGGCACGACTTCATTCAAGTTACCTGTTTCAAAAAAACCTTCCTATGAAGATAGATTTTATTTCAGGTCAAAGGATTTGTTTAAAATTGTGCTGATTGCAAACATTCAGTACATTGAATCCCAGAGAGGCTACCTTGACTTACACACTACCGAAGGTATTTATCGCAGATTACCACTAAAACTTAAAAGTTTTAGTGACCAAATGAACAACTCTCTTCTCTTACGTATTCACCGTTCGTACATCATAAATGTGTTGCACATCAATTCTTTTTCGAAGAATGTAGTCTATATCAGTACCCACGAAGCAAACATAAAAATCCCTATTGGAGCAACTTATCAAGAAGATGTCTTTTCCTTTTTAGTATCCAATATCCAACGCTTGATGATGGATTAATCCAGTTATAAATGCCAAAATATTTCTAAGTATTTAATGTATTTTACATTGTTTATGAGGAAAAAACATTTATTCGTAAAGAAAATAAATATAAGTGACCACTATATTTGGAATATCGTCATTTGTGTTTAAACTTAGTTGTCAATTATTAACCTAATTACATTTTCTCACTTAATTCTTTTCACTTTTTTAAAATAAGCTTATGAAAAACTTTATCAATTACACCCTCTCCAAAATACTAATTACATTATTATCATTTACATTTTTACTTTCGGAGACTACCGCACAATTGGT
>Ga0209093_1001038_pt1 | contig 15618 bp, 9 predicted proteins | sample SidtaG_4_FD_187450 | JGI IMG/M metagenome (GOLD analysis project Ga0209093, IMG submission 187450) | Marine algal microbial communities from Sidmouth, United Kingdom - Sidmouth_Male1 metaG (SPAdes) (version 2) | ecosystem: Host-associated > Algae > Red algae > Unclassified | place: Sidmouth... | reverse complement strand
GGGGGGGGGGGGGGAAAGAAAGGGGCGGATGCGACGCGCAGGCGCACAGAAAGGAGCGGATGCGGCGCGCGTGTCGAAGAGAGAGCATGGCGGTGCGGTGACGACGTTTGAGTGGCGGTGTGAAAGGCCCGACGGAAGGGCGAGATGGCGAGACGACGGAAGAGAGCGGAGACGCAGTGCTGACACTGCCGACCTTTTCTGGGCTGTTGCGTCGAATACAGTGAGGGTTCCCCGAAGGCATCTGTCAACGCTTTTGGAGGGATTTGTAATCGCTTGCATGTGTAATCCATCTGGACCAGAGCGATCGTGAGCCATCGAATGCTGAAACGTGGATCAGCTTGATTGGGCGTGCAGATGGAATCATCCAATCAAATGGCCTAGCTAGAGGGCGACCATCAAACCGACTAGGGCCATCCATTCAATGCAACTTGGCTGCCTGAGCGTTGAGACCACGAATGGATCCGTACTAGTGTCTATTCCCCCAACACATAGGATCAAATGATCCTCACTTTACGAGCGCTTCCATCCACACAAATTCAAAAGGACCAAGTGGCCCCCGTACAGTATCTGGTTAGTGGCTGCACGCCAGGTTCTGACCGCTCTCAGGGGTGTAAGAGCCGCCGTCCTGACGATCACAACGATGTGCGGAAGGCCTCCAACACACCCCTGGTACTGTTTTCGGAAACTCGTCGAAAACAGCCGTCGAAAACAGAGAAAATGTCGATTGTTACACCTTTCTCGGTCCCTTTGCGGATTCCACAGGTGGTCATCGTGTGTCCCAAGTAGGGTTGGTGAGCACGTCCCAGACGTGCTCACGCCCCGGCACGGGGCGTGCTTTAACCCGTGATTTAGGGCGTGTCACGCCCTCACGCCCAGCATTCAAGGGGCGTGCTTAGGGCGTGCTTAATTACTACCGAACTGAAAGTTCAATAATTCGTGGAGGATCTCGCATCAGACAGGTGTAGGTCATTGGATTTCGTGTGGGACACCCATCTTGAGAGATGAACGAATACATGCATGACATCGGCACGATGTCCACATTGTGCGCATCATGCCGACGCCCAGACGGCATGGTCACCTCTGATGGTGTACGTTCCGTGCAGACCCATGGGGCTGTCCCATGGTCATACCCCTCCGGAATAGAGGCCAGTAGAAACCAGGTGCAGCCGCCGCGTCCGTCTGGCATGACGGCCGAAACATGGAACCGATGTGGTGACTGGATTTCATAAAACCATCGAGAAGGGGGGCTATGAGTCGATTCATGGGGGAGCTACTTTGGGCGTGATGGGCGGGCTGATCGAAAAAAGGGCGTGTTTGGGCGTTATTTAACGTGATTTAGCGTGTCACGCCGTCACGCCGGCCAAAATTGCTCGTGCTCACCAACCCTAGTCCCAAGAGAGAAGAGACTGCGCTGAGTCCGTTTCTGAGGTCAAAAAGAGTCACTGATGGCAGGAAGTGTCCGAAAAACGGTACTCAGAAACCGGATCATTTGATCCGAACCGGATCATATGACCCGGTCGGGGGGATAGACACTAGAAGCTTCGCGAACAAAGGAGACCCCAATGCTCGATCGAGGTCGATCGACCAGGCCTGAACCATGGATCACACGCTCTGCCTGCTGACCAGGACACTTCAGAGTTTCTGACGCACCAGCGCTGCCGTTGATATCTGGGCAGGGTCCCGTTCGTATAGAGGGAGTGCGCAACCAGGATGTCCCAGTCGCCTACAGCTCAACCGAAAACACACCACAACACATGACGCGTGTCATGGGCGATAACGTGGAAGGGGGAGGCAAAGGGGTAATCATGGACACAAGCAATGCAATGGTGAAAGAGATGCAGACAAAGGACGTAAAAAGAAAACGACGCCAGCACAAATTGTAGAGTTACACGGAAGAACAGAAGATTCAGCCGAAGCACGCAAACACTGCAGACACGGCCGGTCTCCATGAAAGAAACACCTTCCCACACGACCAAGCCCCACGATGGAGCAAACATGGTGCGTCACAGAACTGCGGGGAGGCACTCCCTCCAACGGCGCAAAAAACTTCCCGAAGGTGCGCCCGTCAAGTTCCGCTCACAAGACCCCAACATATCCTACGGGATCTCCACATATCCCCGCGCGCCGTTGCCAGCCGCCATGAGTCGTAGGGCCGCCTCGGCAGCGAGCGCGGCGACGACGAGGAGGCCCGTCACGGCCACGGCGTTGTGATCAAACACGCGGGGGAACGGGCAGGTGGATGGGTACACCCCCAGCATCAAGCGACAATGCCTGTGGGTGGAGAAAGCAAACCGGTGTGGTAGTGGAGGCAGAGCACCGTTGCGGAGCAGCACGAAGAAAGTACGGCGACAGTTGTACGCAGTGGATACTGTCAGTAGTGCTTCGGGGAGCAGGAGCAGCGATGTGATTGCAGCAGGTTTGGGCAAGACCACAGCCACCCGGCCAACAAACAGCAAGGCAGTCACACCATCGGATACAGGAGCTAGCGAGACCAGGGCGTGACAACGAAACGTACGGTTCAACCCACGTCCACAGGAAGGCCAAGCCCCCACCCGACAGCACCGCGACGGCCAGGACGGCAGCACCACCGCGACCACCCAAGTCCCGCAGGGCCCTGCCAGCGGCTGCCACCAGGAGCACCGCCCCCCCCCCCATGAGCCCGCCGAGAAGCCAGACACCGCCGACGGGGAGCAGCTCCGCGACGCCCAACCCCACACGAAAGTGCCGCACGGCGGCGATCGCGGCGACAACGACGGTGACACCCCCGACAAAGGCCGTCGTCTTCTCTTGTCCCCTGTGCGCTTCGGGGAAAACAATGGCCGCCGCTGCCGGCAGCGTCGCCAGCGTTGTGAGTGCGAGACACAAGCAGGCACACGTGGCAGCCGCCTGGGCCAGCGCCGTCGCCGAAAAGAGAGTGGTCACCGCCGTGAGCGCCGCTGTGGCAGACGATAGCGCAAAGAGCAGGGTGAAGGACCGGGATAGCGGCTCGTGGGTGCCTGGCTCTGTTGAAGCCGTTTGGACGATCTGAGGGCGCACGCGCGATGGACGCCAGCATGTGCGTGTCAAGAAGGTAGAGGAAAACGGGACGGCCGAGGCGCCGAGGGAGCACCGCGTAACGAGAAGGGCAGAGGACAGAGACCGCGGAGCACGTGGTGACCGAAAAAGCCAATGAACACCTGAGAAACCAGTACCGAGGGCCAAGTTAGGAATGCCAAACAGCCCCCGCACGCCCCAGAACGGCCGACACCTGTCATCATGCTACATAAAGCAGCAGCGCGCAGGGCCGGTGGCTTGTCGAGGCGAGAAGGGATAACCGAGGCCCAAGCGAGTCACGACACAGGGCGCATCGCGTCCAGACTGCACACATCGTTCACACCAATGCCCCCTGGTCTCACACATCGGCGTCAGCCTCGGCAGACAGGTGCTTCCGCGGGATGCGAAAGCATCGGCGCAGAGCCAGGCAAACGCACCACAGCGGCAAACAGGGCACACTCGAGGGAGAGCGCGACCAATGCTAGAGACACCCCGAGAGATCCATCGATGGCGATGCCCGTAGCCCAGCTGGCTTCGCTGACGTCAACCGCCTCGGCACTCTCGGCGACGACGCCGAGCGCCGCATCCCGCACGGCGCCAGCCAGACCCATGGTCCGGGCACCCGTTCCGCAGCTGAGGAGACGCAGCCCCAGACGGGCAACGGGGACGCGCGGCCGAGGGGAGACAACCAATGGGGCGGCCCAGCCAGGCCCAGGCGCTTGATGGACCGCTGGTAGAGACGCACAGCCTCTGGCTGTCGAAGATGCCGGAGCAGCGGGCGAGCCTTTGCGCGATGCAAAGAACGGCGATTCACGGGCCAAGGAGGCATTCCTCCTTCAGCAGGGGGAGGGAAAAGCAACCGCCAACGTCTGCCACAGCGGTGGCCGTTACTGTATGCTTAACAAGTGGCCCTGCTGCGCAGTGGATGGAAACTGGAAAAATGGGAGCCACGCTGCTTCGGAATCAATGACGTGTGTGCTCAGAGTGAACAATATGCAGAATTACGCACTGTACTGACCTCGCCAACAGCCCATGTCATCGTCTTCTTGGTCGTCTCCTCTGTGTCAGAACGGTGGCTGCGGCCGCCCCGCCGTTTCGTCCCGGGTGGCTGCCGGGCGGTGGCCCGCCGCCTGCGGGAGAGGATGGCCGCCCTCACGATCATCACGGGTGACACGGGCAACACTTATGCGCTGCTGGAAAAGATTGGCAGTGGCGCCTACGGTACCGTCTTCAAGGGCCTGTGGCAGCAGCTCGGCCGCCATGTGGCGGTCAAGCGCGTCGCAACCAGCCGCTTCTCCGTTGACGAGGAGCGGGCGCTGCGGTCGGAAATTGAGCTGTTCAAGAACCTGAAGCACCCGCACATTGTGAACTATATCGAGGCCGTGCACGCCTCGGACGACTACCTGGACATTGTCATGGAGTACGTCGAGGGCGGCTCCCTCTTTGCCGTCATCAACCACATCCGCCGATCATTGCCGCCAGACGCGGTGCGGGTGTTTGCCGAGCCGGTGGCAGCTGCCTTCGCCAGGCAAGTGTTGGTCGGCCTGATGTATCTGCACGACCAGGGTGTCGTCCACCGCGACATCAAGTGCGCCAACCTCCTCGTCACCAAGGAGTCCTTTGTCAAGCTCGCCGACTTTGGCGTGTCGACCAACAAACCCGCGTCCGCCTCTGCAGCGCAGGATGTGGCTGGGACGCCGCATTGGATGGCCCCCGAGATTATCACCCAGTCGGGTTTCTCGACGGCGTCGGACATTTGGTCGGTTGGCGCGACGGTCATTGAGCTGCTGACGGGGCTGCCGCCCTATTCGGACCTGTCTGGCATCACCGCCCTGTTCCGAATTGTGTCGGACGACCGGCCTCCGCTGCCGTCGGACCTGTCGGCGGACGCCGCGCACTTTCTCCTTCGCTGCTTTGACAAGGATATGCACTCCCGGGCGACCGCACAGGAACTGCTCGAGCACTCGTGGCTGGCGGCGGCGGCGCCTCTGCTGCCCGAGCCGTCCAACGGAGTCAAGGTGCGACTGTCCGCCACCGACGCGTCTACCCGCAGCGGCGAGTTGGAAGCGGTTGCTGCCGGCGCCGACGGGACGGTGTCCACCACGGCTGCGACAGACGGCGACGGCGGCGGCGGCGGCGGTGGTGCTGCTGCGATGGCGGCGGTGGCCTTCCAATCCCTCGACGCCTACTGTGAGGGAGAGGAAGATGACAACTTTGACGATATGCTCGGCGACTTTGACGATGGCCCGTTCACCGCGCCGCCGTCCGACTCGGCATTGTCGCAGGAACCATTACGGCCTGCCGACGGGGACCACCTGGCCTCCATGATTGGCCAGTCGTCGGCGTCGCTGCTCTCCAACCGGCTCCTGTCGCTGGACCTGGACGAGGTGCCCGAGCACCCCGCGTCGGCGGCGGCGGCCATGGCGTTTGACTTCCCCCGACCCCCGTCAGAGGGCGTTGTGCTGGAGCCAAATAGCTCCGCACCCGCGTCGGCGCCACCGTGGCCCGAACCCATTTTTGACGACGCCGACGCGCTCGCGGACGTGTCCCTCTCGATGCGGCCGCCCCGATCGTTTGACGGCGACTACCCAGCGCCCGAAACGCCGGTGCGGGCGAACCGCGCGGCGCCGCGGTCGGGGGGCAAATTTTCCCGTCGGCCCTCCTCGAGCAGCCCCGCCGCGGCCGGCGTGGCGTCTGCCGCCGACGCGGCCGACCTGAGCAGCGGCTCCCTTCCACCCCTCGGCCCGTCGACGCCGCTGTCGTATGCCCACCCCACCACGCGGCGGTCGCGAAGCGACCTGGCGGGCAGTGCCCGCTCGACGAGCGGCCGTAGTGGCCACCGGGAGGCGAACAACGGCCCCCTTCTCGGCGCCAACCGCGCCCGCGCGGCCGACGTTGACCCGTTTGCGGGCATGGGCGACGACCCCGAAGCGGCGGCGGAGCGGGCGCGGGCGGCGGCGGAGCGGGCCAACTGGGCTCGCGCCCGCGCGGCGATGCACGCGCTCAACGGACCACCCGCGACGGCGGCGCTCGCCGCCGACACACTCGTCCACATCCTTCGGGAGCACCCAGAACAAGGTGCGGCGCTGATGTACGAGCCGGGTCTCATTCCTCTTCTCGAGCTGTTGGAGCGCGCCGACGCGACCGACGAGCGGCGGACGATTGCATTGTTGAATATCGCGCTTGCGCTCGCCTACACAAGCTGCACCGACGAGCGGCCGTCGGGGCGGTGCTACCTCGACGGCGACCCGCTCAGCGACGGCTCGTCGGGCGTGTGGGGGGACTGCAGTTCCTCGTCGGGGGGCGGCGGGGAGCGGCCGCTGTCCCGCCGCGTGGGGGAGCACCACCGCCGCCGCACGTGCAGTTTGGACGCCCTGTCAATCCCTTTGGGCGTTGCCGCCGACGCGGGCAGGGCGGGCGGCGATGGGCCGGGGCCGTCCGTCTCCACCCCGGTGGTGACCGACGCGGGGGGGCGGGGCTCCGCAGTCGCCGGGCGGGACAATGCGGTGCGGCAGGTGGCGGCGCATGCGGTCGCCACGGCGTTGACCGAACCGTGCAGCCCAAAGTCGGGGCGCACCAGCCTCGGCGGGGAGGAGCTCATCGCGGCGCTTGAGACGGCCGGCTCGTCCACACCGTGGTCGATGGACGCTGCCGATGGCGTCGGCGGCGCGCCGGGCGTGGGGGGCGGCGACTTTCGGCCGCGGCCGCGGGGGCCGCCCCCGCCATCGGCGCCGGCGGCACCCGATTTTCCCTCGGCCACGCCTTCGTCGGTGTTTACCCAACCGCCGCTGGTGCGGTCACGGGAAGTTGGGGGCGGCGGCGGCGGCGGCGGCGGCGGCGGCGGCGGCGGCGGCGGCGGTGGGGCGGGCTCGGCCGCCCTGTCGTTGGGGGCGGCTGGCGCCACCCCCCCCGCCAGCGGCCGCGCGGCGGGGTCGTCTTCCACAACCGCCACGCCGTCGCGGCCCAGCCCGGGCGTCCGCGCCGCCTGGGCCGTCCCGTCGGGCGCGCTCAGCGGCTACCCGCCAGTGCGGGACGTGCGGGAGGACCTGTGCCTTGCCGGCTTCCTCCCCGTTGCCATGCGCCTATGTGACCGGCGGCGGCCCGCCGCCGTGCGGCTGCGCGCAGCGCAGCTTCTTGACGTGGTCCTCGAGCTGCCGTCGACACTCCAGATGCTCGTCGCGTGCCGCGGCTTCACCGTGTACGTCGAGCTCTTTGCCGACGGCACTGGCGTCGACGCGATCAGCGCTCGCGAGGCGGCACGGATGACGTACCCGCTATCCTCTCGGCAACGGCAGCTACAGGCAATGCGGTGGGAGCGGTGGGAGCTGGCGCTGCGTGGCATCGACCGGATGCTCAACATGGAGTTGGGGCGGTACAAGCGGGATTTTTGCCGCCGCTTTGCGTGGTGCGGGCTGCTCGAGCCAGCGGCCGCGGCGCTCTTGCTCACGGGTCTGGGGGACGGGCAGGGCACCGTGGACAGTGACGGCGACGGCGGCGCTCCGTCCTCGTATGAGCAGCGGATGGTGGCGCTGGCGCGCCTCCTCCAATCGTTTGCGGCGCGTGCCGACTCGGTGGTCAAGGCTCGGATGGCCACGGCGCGGGTGTTGGAGCCACTGATCGCAGCGCTGCAACAGGGGACGGCGGTGGACGGGGCGGCGCCGAGCAACGGTTGGGTGAGCGTCGCCAGTCGTGCCGCCAGTGAGGCAGAGGGCGTCGATGCGACCTCCCACGCGCCCTTGTCGGCCAACCTTTCGGTGGCACGTGGTGCAGACGGGGAAGCGGACGGCGTGTCGCTGTCGCAGCGGACGGCTCCTGCCAGCGACCCGCGGGCGAGTCAGCCGAGTTTGCCGACCGCCGCGCGGGAGGCCCTCTTCAACTGTCTGCGGGACTTGTCGCGGGACCCGCTGACGCACGAGGCGCTGGCGGCGGCAGGCGCGCTGCGGACGCTCGTCGACGAACTCGGCCGCCCGTCGACGGGGATGGAACTCGCGCGCTGCGTCGTCTCCTCCGTCTGCGACTTGTGCGTCGTGTCTGCGGAGCGGCAAGAGGCGGCGGCGGTCGCTGGTCTCGTGCCCCACCTGGAGGTGGCCATCCGGAGCAACGACGTCAACCTGTCGGCCGTGTGCATCAGTATTTATTCGGGGTTGGGGCTCGCCGGCCCCAAATCCCGCGCCGCTCTCGCCGCCGCGACGGGCGTCGACACGTACACGCAGCTGCTCGCGTCGCCCGCGACACTCGCGCGGTGGCAGGCGCGCATCCTCTCATCCCTCGCTGAGTGGCTCGACGTGGATGCGGCACACGTGGAGCCGCGCCTCGCGTCGGCCGACGCGGTCAACCACATCGTTGTGGCCATGGCGCGGCTGCAGCTGCGCCACGCCGAGGCGATGCTCGAACCGTATCGCGCGCTCGTGTGCACCTCCCGCGTCGTCAACAAGGCGCTCGGTGGGCGGCGGACGCTCATCCGGCTGCTCGCGCAGTGGCTGAGCCCCCCGGGGTGGGCAACGGCGGCGGGCACTGGCGGCGCGCCGCCGTCGGCCGACCCGCCGGGCGGCCGACCGCCCGGCGGCGCCGTGGGCGCCCGCGCGCCGTCCACGTCGAGCGCCCCCGGGGACGGGTCGGATTGGAGCGGCGGCGGCGGCCCCCGCGTGCGACTGCTGCTGCTGCGCATCCTCCTCGCGCACGCGCGGGAGTGGACGCCCGACACGGTGGCGTTTGTGTACGCGCAGCGGGAGTTGCGGCTGGAGGGCATGGCCGCCGCGATTGCGGCGGACGATGGGGCTATCCCGGTGCGGGAGCAGGCGTTGCTGCTGTTGGGACAGCTCAACATGCTCGGCGGGTGCGCTTAGGTGAGGTCGCCGCGGCGGCCGCGGCGCGGGCGGCGCTCCTGGGGGTACGTCGGCCGGGTAGGCCCCCGCTTTTTTTTTTTTCTTGGTTTTTCTAGTTGCGCATGGCACTAGCGCGGCGGAGACACTATGCACAGCCACCCTCTCATCTCTTTGCGTAAAGGCACGTTCACTGGACGCGCGGCGGGGGTGAGATACAGAGGGCAGAACGCGAGCCCGTCGGCCGTCGTTTGCCCCTTGTACGATGCCGCTCCGCGCCGCCGCTGCACCGGTGCTGACCTTGCAGCGTGCCTCGGATGGGTCGCAGCTCGGGGCGCCTTTCAGACACAACAAGTGCACTGTCCTTTGCCTGCACCTGCATCTCACCCCGCCCGTCGTCGTGTCTGCAACGCCACGCGAGGGCGCCCGCCGCACGCGGGTCACGCAGACCACTAATGACTGCGCCACGGCGGCGGCCGCGCAGCCGCCTGGTCGGGCGGTTGAGCACGCCGCTGCCTACGGAGGTCGCATGCTACACCACCCGCCCGCCGCGCCGCGCCAGCGCGCGCGTCGGCCGCGGTCACTATTCCGACGCACACGCACGCCACGACGACGGAGGCGGCAGCGGCTCTTGGAAGGCGGGCGAGCCATCCTGCTCAAGAAGGGGTTCAGCGCTCCCCAGCGCAGTGCTCCTTAAAGCGTGGGCGCACGCAAGCAGCAAATCGGCACGTTTTGGACTCCAAGAACTTGTTGGCACCCCCCTCACAGTACCCTGTGGCCCGATTCTCAGTACAAGTGGTTTGCAACAAGGTTTTGCACGGATTGCACTTGTAAAATTCATATCACAAGAAGCGTCTCGCGGCGGTGCAGACTGTGAGTGCAAGAGAACACGTTTTCATGCTGCAGACCTGCGCTTCAGAGTGCGTCAACAATCGCACGTATCGAACCCTGCAAGAAACTTGCGATGAGGGCGCGTCATGCTCTTCGAGTCAAGGTTCTGAAGCACTGATTGGCAGCTTACATATCCAGGCTCTACCCACCAACCGTAAAAAGACAAGAACTTGCTGTTGCACATGTTCATGCTACAAGATCTTGTGCTGCAACATGCCGTCTGACAAGAATTTCTTGCGAAAACGGGCTTGCGTGCGCCCACGCTTTAAGGAGCACTGCGCAGGACCCTTGCTTTCGAACGTGAATGGTCGAACAATCGAATGTCGCGACGTGAAAATATTCCTGCCACGTGGTAGATGGCTGACACTTCGCAGAGGACTTGGTCGCTGTGCCATGACCACTCGGCAGTGCGCCCCACGGCGCGTCACCGCCGCCGTGTCCTTTTTGTCTTATCAAGGGCACTGCCCTTCTCTTCACGCGACTCCTTTCGTCATCCACTCCTACTGGTCATTCCCTCGCCGCTCTTTACCCATCCGTCTAACTTGGGCGCCGCCGCCGCAGTCATGGCTTGCTCGAGGCGGCCGCAGCGGGGCCGCGCGCCCCTCATGGCGGCGGCCTGCGCCTGTGCGGCAGTGGCGGCACTATCAATGGCGTGTTCTGTGTCGGCAGAGGACGTCTTTTGCAAGGCAACAGACTGTTTCGAGATCCTTGGCCTGACGCGGTCGGCGTCGGCAGCTGAAATCCGCCGGGCGTACCGGCGGCTGGCGCCGTCTCTCCACCCCGATGTCAACCCCGGCAACGCCAAGGCCGCCGAAAAGTTCAAGACGATTGCCAATGCGTACGAAGTGCTGACGGACCCGGGCCGCCGTCGAGCCTACAACGAGTTCCTGGCGCACCCGGAGAAGTATGGGTACATGATGGAGTTTGCTAAGACCTCGTACGCGCCGCAGGCGAGCGTCTGGGTGGTCATTACCGGCATCCTCATTGCTGCCACGGCCTTCCACTGGTTCAACATGCGGCACGTCTTCTACTCGGCACAGGAGCGCGTGCGGGAGAGTGAGGACTACCAGCGGGAGGTGAAGCGCCTCATTGCCCGTAAGGATGTGGCGACGGTGGAGGAGGCCCACAACGTCATTGAGGTGGACTTTGGGGACGTGCGCTTGCCGACGCCGAGTGACCTGCTGCCGCTCAAGCTGGCGCGGCTGCCCCTGACCGCCGCCAAGCTGCTCTACTGGGCGGGCCACTGGGTGGTTGCCTACAAGCTGCTAAAGCGGGAGTACACTGAGGAGGACAAGGTGTACCTCATTCAGCGAAACCTTGGCCTGACTCCGGCAGCGTGGGAGCGACTCGAGTCAAAGGAGCGGAAGGAGCACATGGCCAAGCGGCTGTGGATAGACTCGGAGTACGCCGCCTTCCTGCGGCAGAAACGGATTGAGCTGAACCGGTCTGGCAAGGGGCCCAAGCGCCGCAGGCGTGTGCTTCCGCGGGAAAGCCTCCTTGCCGATGACTCCATGTGAGGCGGCAGTCCCGTGGTTTTGGCGTGCGGGCTCTGCAGGTGCTTGCTGCTGCCGGCCTGCTAGCGAGCTTGGTGGCAGCTCTCGCGTGAGGTCCCCTGTCTCCCCCTCTTTTTTGCGAGCTTTGCGTGGTCCCTCTGCTTTGTTGTTTGTGTGAGTGTGTCAGAGCCGAAGATGGACCTCTGCATGTGTCATACGGATAAGCTCATTGCAGGATGGTAGAAAAGACCCAATCTGCTTTTCATTGTGAATAGTGCCGGCGACCTCGTCGCCGGTACGAGCGGTTCCCGGCTCACTCGCCGCGCGGTCGAGGTTTGAGCGATGGGGTGTGCAGCGCGACCACCGCCACGCATGAAGGACCTCGTGTGGAAGACCCGGCGACAGTTTGTTGTACAATCCGAATGTGTGCGCCAGATCAGCAAAACCGCGGCAGTGTTCGTATGCCATTGATGGGCGCGTCTGTGCGCGCAAGAAGCAAAACAGAAACGTCATTTGACAGTAGGAAACTGACCTACACATAGCGCACGCAGAAATAGGACCATGCATCGCGAAGCGCGAGGACCTCTTGTCAGAGCGATGGCGGCTTCAACACGTCGTCCTTACCGCTGCCGCCGCTTGGAACGTAGCTCCCGCGGCCACCACCTCCGCCGTCACCCTTCTTGAATGGCCTCAACAGCTTGGCAAGCACCTTGCCGCGCCGTGCGGACGACCCAAATGAGCTGGGCGAGGAGCTCGACTTGGTCGACGGTGACGAGGCGTCGCCTTGGGAGCTCAAGTCGAGGGCCTCGGAAGAGAAGCGAGCGTCGCCGCCGTCACCACCCTCGTCTCCCCAGTCCAGCGCGTTCACCGCCGGTGCGTGCGCTGGAGCTGTGGTGTCGGCTCCCACGACAGTGACGGGCAGGCCGTCGATTACGCCACCGGGGGCACCACCGCCCGCTCCACCAAATAGGGTGGATCGCGCCACGCCGCCCGTGATACGGGTAGTTGGTACAACGCCAGCGGGGCCCCGCGTTCGCTCCATTTTGCGGCCAATACGGGCGGCCTTGGGCGACGGCGACGTCACGTCCGACCCGTCAGACGCGCTCCAACCGCTGCCGCTGCCGCTGCCGCTACCACGGCCGCTGCTGACGCGGCCACCGCCGCCACCACCACTGCTGCCACTGCCCCCACCGGCGGCGCCGTCGCCTCCACCCGGGGCACGGTGGAGACCTTTGCCCGCTGGACAGAGCGTCTTGAACGACGGGAAACCGGCGAGCGAGTCGGGCTGCACCAGCGACGCGTGGGTCATGAAGTCACCCAGGGAGGCCACGGAGCCTTCCCCATCAAACTCTTTGGAGGAGTCGTTTAGCGCTTGGACTTCCGCCGCCAGGTCAAAGGGGAGCCCCCCACCGTCGACGGTGGACGGCGCCGACTGCAGGGCGAAACGGTCGCCGTCCGGTTCGCGTGCCTGCCCCGTCGCTGCCGACGAGAGGGCGGCATTCATCTCCGCTTCTATGGACGCAATCACATCCGCCTGGGAGGAGCCCATCGCAACTCCAAAGGTCAACAAGACGCAAGGAGCGCAGCGACAGCTCGGCGACGACAGGGTGACTGGGGTCCACAACGGTCGCTCCGCGGCGCGCAATCAGCTGATCCGACGGAACCACCCCACACACGCAGAGGGGATGACACAAACCGTCCCAAGCCGGGAGCAGCAGCACAGTCGGGGTCGACGTACGAGCACGAGGAAACAAACGACACGGGCACAGGGGCTGTCGGTCGAAGCAACACACCGCCAACCGCTCACGCCACGACGGGAATCACCCGCAACGGCTGGCAGGAGACGGCCGACGCGCGCGTTGTCGGCGGTGCACGACAGAGCCCACCGCCGCCTGGGCCTGCGACCGCACGCGACCGCGACGGCCGTGCTGCACAGCGTGCAGGCGAGCGGAGGAAGGGTGGCCGCCCAAGAGACTGGAGCAGCGTCCCGTATGTGGGCCCACCGCCGCAGCAGCCAAAGCGCCCTCGCTGTCACCCCCAGCAACCGCTGTCACCGTCAATGCGGAGCCGCACGAGCAGGAAAGGAGAGTTGGTGGAGAGGGAGGAGGGGCAGCGAGGAAAAGTGCAGACACCCCCCCCCCACCCGACGAGAGGGAAGGGCCATCAGATGAAAGGGCGAACCCACTCAGCAAATCAGCGGTGAGATGCACAACCTCCGCCAGTTTCAGCCTGCATAAGAACCACGGTCACGGTGGACGCCGTCAACATGCATTCAAAGCCGCACGACGATGGCCGCGAGCAGAGCATGACGCGCGCGAGAGAGCCACCATCGCGGTAGCGTCAACGGTAAATAATCTGCTTCCATAAGGTCGCACCCCTGCTCTTGACCTCTTCTTGAATAAAAGCACGACTAAGACCACCAATTTTAGAGCAAGGCCAGTGGATCACCTAAATTATGTTAAGGTCACCAAGTTATGTTGGTTAAGTCCGGAATCATGGCGTGATGTGAGTGGCTCCACCAAAATACGGCGCCCCCGATAATCGTTGTGGTCCAGCGGTGCGCGCACCACATCGCGGAATGCTGTGCTGACTTTTCAATTCACTTGTGCACTTTCCATCCAATTGTGTCTCATGCTTCCATCTACAGTCTGCGCGACACAACGTGGCGATGTCCACGCCACCGACTCTGTGAGCCGACAACGACGTCGCATGCATCGCAAATACCACGACCCCTACTCCCCCCTTCCCACGACGCCCTGTTCGTACTGGTCTTGGATCCCGACCACTTTCTTTACAGTTGGCTCCATGGCGAGCGATTACGGGTGTGCCGCACGTTGACGGGGTTGCGCGGTAGCGATTAGTGAGGCTGAGGTGGTGTCGTCGGTGTCGTTCTGGGCCGGCACGGTGTCCACGAGGAGATTATGAGTTGTGTGAAAAACACAAAACCCGTTCATGCCACTGTCAGGCCCCACCCTGGCGGCCAGCAAAGGAATGTTGGACCAACACCGTGGCCCTGAAAGATGGTGTGGCATTGAGAAGTATGCACACTTGGCACGCGCAGAGTGCTCGGCTCGGGATTGCGAGCGTCGTGGCACATAATCATGCTCTACATTTGGTTGCATTCCAAAGGCCTGACTCTTTCCGATCACGGGTTTCCCCCATACGTCGCACCACGCATTGGGATGGTGCAGACCTGACACCAAACCACCGGAACATGGTGTCGGATCGACACCATCCCACCCCTTCGTGCACATCGTGGGGAAAGTGTACCACCCTACTTGTAAGGTTGGCATTTACCGAACGTTGTGATTCTGGATACATTCTCCCGATCGGTATACCGACTTACCGATTTCGTACCAATATCTCGGTACTTTTGTTTTTTTAAAAAACTGCAGTCATGTAGGATATGTAGTCGGAGCTACACTCGCGCTATGGTGCTTTTCTGAAAAATGGCCAGCCTGCGGGGGTCATGGTTTGCCCAAAGAAAACTATACCCCCCTCATGGGGTCAAAATCGGCACTGACGAGTGCGACCGGTCAGTCAACCCGCCTGTCCCACGACCGACATGCCGGTCTCCTGTGCCATATTCGGGAACAGGGCGATCTGTGTGTGGCCCAGGCCCACAGATCGTCCTCAGTAGTGCCCCTCTGACAAAGTACGAGCGCCACCAGGCCGTGCTTCTGAATCGGGTGGGCAAACCCATGCCTGCCAGAAAATCTAAGGGCCTGGTTCTTAATCGAACCCTCGCGAATGGACGCTCTGGGGGGGTATAGTTCTTAGTGAGATGGTGACCGGCCTGCCGGAGCTGAAATGGAGGCGCAAACTATCACGCCCCCCCTCGGCCTCTGTCACCTGGCTGTCAGGAGCTGAGATCACCTGGGCCCACCCCATTGGTCGAATGACTCACCCGCTTCTGGCTAGCGTCTCTGATCCGGGTCTGCTGAGTGGGCGGGCCGGTCTTGCAGACAACCAGGAGCATGAACGAAGGGGGACTGGCCTGTTGGAGTGGCACGGAGGACCAGTTGTTGCACGTGTGGCAGTCACAGAGGGGCGGCCACAGCCGCACAAGGACTTCGCTGGAGGAAGCGGCTGTCCCCGTTGCTCTCTCTCACAAACGCGAAAAGCATCCCATCGATCGTCCTATCGGGTGACCCAAGCGTGAAAATGAAGGATATTCACTTGTACAGATATTTTCTGCCAAATCTGCTGGCCACCTGCCGGCCCGTGTGTGGCCACACAGCTCTCAATCGACGGGTGTGCCTGTTTTGAGCCTTTCAGAGGGGGTGAGGCTGGATACTGGACCCGACGGTGGCGGATCGCAGCATCCGCCGTCGTCCCCCCCACCGTCGTCCCCCCCACCGTCGTCCCCCCCACCGTCG
>Ga0209093_1001037_pt1 | contig 15625 bp, 17 predicted proteins | sample SidtaG_4_FD_187450 | JGI IMG/M metagenome (GOLD analysis project Ga0209093, IMG submission 187450) | Marine algal microbial communities from Sidmouth, United Kingdom - Sidmouth_Male1 metaG (SPAdes) (version 2) | ecosystem: Host-associated > Algae > Red algae > Unclassified | place: Sidmouth... | reverse complement strand
CCCCCCCACAGCTGCCGCGTGCGCCGATAGCACCGCCCACACCTGCCTCGCCGAGGCAGACGCAGCCTCCTCCCCCCGCCGTCGGTGGCGGCGATGGCGGTGGGACCCCCCACGCCCCCGCTGGTCGGGGAGGGCGGCGGCTGCCGCCGCCTCCACCACCGCCGGCACGGCGGCGAGCGAGGGCTACGCCACCGACAGCCCCGTGCCCGCCGCATCGACGGTCGGTGTCGACGCGAGGACCTCCACGGAGCCGTCCGCGCGCACCCGCCCGAGTGGCGCCCGCCCGCAGCCAAGCGTGTAATTTCGCCGCCGCCGCGGGCGACCGGTGTGGATGCTGCCGCGATTGCGGTGCTCAAGGCGCCTTGAAATGGCGGGGGTGCCGCCCCTCGACGACGGCCCGCTCCTGACGGATGTATAGTAGGGAAATTTCGACAAAGTGGGTGGCCGCCGCCTCGTCAGTCGGGCAGAGGGGTCCCTCTCGCCGGACCCGGCGCGCCGCCGCACGCGTCGCCCAGCCCCCAAAGGTCGCCGCCGCCGCTCGCCGGCACCCATGGGCGGGCGCTGCCGCAATGCTGCGGCACACCCGCCCTGCTGTTGCGGCCCGCCGCCGTCGACGCACCGCGGCACGCGTGGCCCCCCTGCCCAAGGTCAGCGCCGGCCAGGCGCCGCCACACGCGTCGCCCTGCACCCAAACGTTGCCGCCGCTGCCCACCACATTCCATGGGCGGGCGGCGCCGCGATCCCCCTCCACGCCCGCGTTCTTGTTGCGGCCCGCCACCGCCGACGCGCCGCGGCACGCGTCGCCCCCCCGCTCAAGGTCAGTATCGGCGACGCTCCGCCACACGCGTCGCCATGCCCCCAAACCAGTCGTCCCCGCTGGTTGCCACCGTTGCTGTGCGAGCGGTACCGCAATATCCCGCCACGCCTGCGTTGTTGTTGCGAGGCGCCGCCGCCGACGGGCCGCGGCACGCGTCGCCCCCCCGCCCAATGTCAGCGCCGGCGACACTCCGCGACATGCATTGGCAAGCCACCAAACCACTCGTCGCCGCTGCTTTCTACCGCTGCTGCCCCCGCCCAAGGTCAGCGCCAGCGAGGCGCCACCACACGCGTCGCCAAGCCCCCAAACCAGTCGTGGCCGCTGGCCACCACCGTCGCTGTGCGGGTGATGCCTCAATCATCCGTCTTGCCCGCGTTGTTGTTGCTGCCCGCCGCCGTCGACGGGCCGCGGCACGCGTCACCCCCCCTCCCAAGGTCAGCGCTAGCGACGCGCCGGCACACGCGTCGCCAGACCCGCAAAGGGCGCCGCCATTGCTGGTGAGCATCGATGGGCTGGCGCTGCCGCAATCCGCCGCCACACCCGCGCTGTTGTTGCGGCCCGCCGCGGCCGACGCGCTGCGGCACGCGTCGCCCCCCAGCCCAAGATTGGCGAAGCCGATGCGCCGGGGCACGCGTCGCTCTGTCGCCAAACGTTACCGCCGTTTCCAGCCACCTTCGATTGATGGGCAGCGCCGCCCGCCACCGCCGCGGCCGAGATGAGGTGGAGGGATGGGCGCGGCGGTCGCGCGGCGCAGAAGTTTGTGTGGTGTCCGGCATCACCACACCAGCGTGGCCGCAGCTTTGCTGCGGCTTTGCACGTATCTTACTGTCCCGCACTCCCGCGACCACGACGCTGGCCTGTGACGAACTTCAAGCCGCCGCCCCCACTGCCACCACCAGGCTCCCACTTCTCCCTTCCGCCCCGGCGTCGCTGCTTCCTGGCCCACATATCTCTTCATCCCCGACGGGTAGGGAAGGAGCTCCGCATGTTACCTCCGTCCGACACATTCACAGCAGGGCAAAAGATCAAGAAAAAGAGGACCCAACAAATGAGCGCATGCACACGACAGCCAAGACGAAACGCAAACGAGGAGATCGTCAGAGACGGGGCAGGATCAGGTCGCGATAAATCACGCGTCTGACAAAGCAAATAGCCGCCTCGGCCATTCCAGAAAAACCCTGGTGGCAGCGCCACCGGCCACGTCCCCACACTACATGCCACCGGCGCCCGGGGCCTCAGTGTCGTCTCCGTCGGACCCTTCCCCGCCGTCCAACCCCTCCCCGCCGTCCAATGCATCCGCACCGTCTGATCCCTCCCCTCCGTCTGACCCCGCCCCAGCGTGGGACCCCTCCCCACCATCCTCGTTGTGCACGTCAGCACTTCCATTGGCGTTGTCCAGCCCTGCCCCAGCAAGAGCGTGCCCGAGCGGGTTGAAGTGGGGCGGCGCTGTGTACGGCACCGCGGCGGCCTCGCCCATGGCGATGAGGATGTCCTTGAGTACCGGCTCCAAGAGGCCTGGCACCAACGCACGGTTAAGGGTGTGCCCGTTGCTCGAGTAAACGCCGTGGTTGACCGCGTCGTCACGCGGCCGGTACTCGTCCATCTTCAGCAGCACCGCCGCAAAAACCTTGCGGTACACCTCGTCTGTGTTGCCGCCGCCGGCTGTGTGGCGTGGGAATCCGGCCAGCTCCAGCATGCAGATGTACACCTTAGTCACCGCCAGGCCGATCTTGCCGAACAACACGTTGTAGATGGGGTCCCCATCGTCATCGTAGCCAGCCTCCGCGTGGTCGAGGGTGTCACACCAGTCCTCCATGGCATGCCAAGCCGCCACGATGCCGGCCCAGCTCTTGTCTGACCAGATGAACCTGAATCCCGTCAGCATCAACTTGGCGTCTGCGGGGAGCATCTGATAGCAGCCAGCACGCTTGCCCGAGTCGACCAGCACGCCAAAATTCATGCGCAAGCACATCACGTGCTGGTAGGCGTCCCAGGCCACAATCTTTGCATCCGAGTGGAAGCGGGGCACGGCCCGCTTGATGAAACGCTCCGCGATGACCGCCACGCGCGCGCCCGTCGGGTTGTTTGCCGTCTTTTTCGCCTTCCGCCAGATCTGTGTCTTCGCGAGCGTCTCGGCCTCAGCGGGGGTGCGCTTGAGCTCCTTGGCGAGTATGATGAGAAACCAGGAGCGCGCCGTCTTGGCCGACGGCACCACCAGGTCATTGGACGTGGCGCGCGCGGTGCGCTGGACGTAGTCGTCGCGCACAAGCTTCTGGATGGCGTCCGCCCATGGTGCCTCGATGACGTTTGCATCGGAACCGTCAGCAGCAGCCCCCGCCGACCCGGCCGGCACCGACGCGAGCGGGTGCGGGCCAGCGCCGCCGACCTTGACAGCCTCGAGCACGTCGTCGACAGCTCCACCGACCTTTCCGACCGCAGCGAGCGCCGCGTCGCTCGACAGCGACGACTGCTCCGCCTTTCCCAGGACAAGCATAACCACCGCCTTGACCGCGGCTACTTCTGACATGAGGGTGGTCAATTTTTTGCCCGTCGTGCGCGTCTCCTTGACAATCAGCTGCAGCACGGGATCGGAGGCCCTGAGCATGCCGGCCTCGGCCGCCGCGCGGGCACGGGCGGACGGGGCCGGCGAGCGGCCACCCGAGCCTGCCGCGGCAGCCGCCGAGCCTGCCACGCCCGCCCCCACCCCCGCTGCCGAGCCTGCATGTACGGATGCGGCGACAGAAGCTGCCGCCACCACCGCCGCAACAGATCCTCCCTCCACCTCGCTGGATCCTGCCGACGCCGCCGCTACGGCACCAGCCCCTCCCCCCAAATGTCCACCGGCTCTGACGGGCGCGGCTGCCGCTCCCGACGCGGTCGCGGCCGCCGCGGCCATGGCGGTCGACGCCGCCCCGGCCGCCGCCGCGGCCGTCGCCTGACCACGCGAAGCCATTGGCCCGTCTTCCTCCATGTTGCCGGGAAAGGCAGAGCCGGCGGCAGTTGCCGCCGCTGCCCCCGACGGAGGGCGCCCCCCAGCTCTGCCCCCACGCACCCTGCGAGCTGCCGCGCCCCCGCGCACCGCCGCGGCACGCGCACGAGCTGCAGCAGTCACACCGCGGCCACGCCCACCGCCACGCATAGCGGCGGCAACGCCGCGCCCGCCACGGCCACTTGCAACGCCCAGCGGTGGCGACGACGACGAAACGCCTCCGACTTGCACGCCGCCGCGGCTCAACGAGTAAAAGTCGTTCACCGTTCCGGGTCGTCGGAGGCGGTCGTCTGCCGCCTCGGAAGTAGCCGGCGCGCCCGCCAAATTTGGCAGCCCCGCACCGGCGCCCTGCGTCTGTCCAGGCGGGACGCTGCTAGCCTGCCACTCAGGCGGCGACAGTGCCCCAAACGCCGGGGGGTGCACGTACGCGGGGAAGATGGGTCCGCCAGGAAGGAAGCCCTGAGGTAGCAGGGGAGACCCAGCCGCCGACGAGGTAGAAAGCATGGCGGCCGCATGCAGCCCGGAGAATGGCGGCGGTGGGGGCGGCAGGGACCTGCCGGCGAGCGCGTTGGGTACACCCGCCGGCGAGGGTAAGAAAAAGGAGGGAGGAAGATCCTCGGAGGTGGGCATGAGGGGCTGCTCGCCGCGGCGATCTTCGCCTCCCGGGCTCGCCATGCCGCCGACGAGCGCGCCCTGTGGCCACACTGGGTGAGGTGACAGGCGGCGCAAACCAAAGCAGGAGGAGAAATGCCGGCGTTGAGACGACGGAGGCCAATCAGCTGGTCGGTACGACCGCTGCGGCTAGCGACGAGAGCAGACTGGCCATCCGCCGGCAGTTAAACACCCCGTCGGCCAAATGTAGGCACCCAAGACGCAAGCGCGCGCTCGGGGGAGGCCCTCACAACAGGAGTGCCCAAAAAGCCATCAAACCGCGGCACGCGCGCCAGCGCTTGGATCAAGTGGCGACCGAAAAAACGGCGGCACAGCGCGATTTGGCGCGCGCCAGACGCCGTTCCGCAGCGCGACGAGCAGAAGACACCCGGCAGGACGGAGACCAGCGCGGTGGCCGCCACCCGCACCGTGTGCACTCCCGCAGCAGATACCAGCTCTGTGGGGCGCCGATTGCCCAGCGGCCCCACCAGGCTGCTGTGAGTTCGTCCTGCGGCACTCGACCGACAAAGGAGCAGTGACCGACACCACCACCGTGCCGGTCCAAGCTTGCTTGGACAAGTTGGCTGTTAGGCGCGCGCCCCGCGCGCGCGCCTGCCCGAGGCAGCATGCCCTGGCCGCTGCCGCGGACGCCAGCAGTGCCCGCCTCGCACGGCGCGGCTTCCGCGCCCAATCCCGCCGACCGACACTGACCTTCCCCGCTGTACACGGGAGACGACACCGCCATGTTCACCGTCTTGGCGGGCGCCACCGCGGACCTCGGAGGGGATATCATGATGGAGCAAAAGGCCGGCAGACCCTGTCACGCGGACGCGGAACATGCCGCCGTCCGCGTAACCGCCCGCCCCCACAGAAAGCTCAGTGGCGCGCTGGCCGACCAACCGCGCTCCCCTCCCAATCTCACACCCCCCCACCCTCCGCTGACCGAGACACGCGTTGTGGACGCCTCAGCTGCTGCGACCACCCCGGACGCCCGACGAGGAAGCGCCGGCTGCTACCGCCGCTGTACGGTCCCTCGGCAAACGGATTGGCGTGCTACGGCCGAGCTTAGGGGCCGCCCGCTTACATCACCAGCCGCACCGACAGACTCCCAATGCACGGGTGGCCGTTGACCCCGGCACTACGTCCACTGTCGACGCATCGGTCTGCAAGGCGCCGTCAAACTCGACCATGACGCCGACGCAGCCGACACCAGGCACGGTTGCCGAGCGCTGCTGAGGCGGCGGAGCCGCCCGCTGCCAAGGAGCACAGAAATCGTCCTCGCCACGTCGACGTTGCCGAAAAGCGCGCACCGTGGGGGTAAGCGGTCCGAGCAGGTGCCGGTATCGGACACGTCCGCGCGGTCTGCTGCCTGGTAGAAGCAGGGCCGTCCGCCGCTGGGGACCAGCGGAGGTGCTGACGTCGTGGCGCCAGAAGGCCGGCGGCCTCGGGCCGTACCTGCGCTGACCCCGCGGTGGCTGCGGTGCCACCTCAGGCAGCGTGACGGTGACCGAGTGGTGGCGTGACGCCCCCCTGACCGTGCCCCCCGTGCACGAAACGGCATCCTGGGCAACGCGCACCCGCCCTCTTTCGCCTTGCTTTGTCAGCTCCCACTGAGCCCTAGAAGCGAGTAGGGGGGTGCGCCGGCGCGCTGCTGAGTGGGACCTCTTCCTCAAGGGCGAGGAGAGGAAGCGTGGCGAGAGTGAATGCACATTCGACACCAATTGCAACTAGTTTCGCGGTTGAGCTCAAGTCCGTCTTGATAGACACTTGATTCCTTCCACATGGCATCGGACGAGGCTCTGACCCCCCCGTGGAGTGGAGGACAGCCAGCATAGCTAACCTCAGCGTCCATCACCGCGTACTGTCTTTCATGGTGAACACCATTTTGACCAAGCAATGTATGCATGTCGCTGTGCCTCTGAAGCGTCCCAGTACGCAGTAGACAGAGAACAGAGGTCTGGCGCGGTGTGATGACATCCATCCCAGAGCGTCCGAACCCAAGTGGACTTCTCACCATATTGGACTCCCTCATGTCAAATGTGTGTCGGGAAGGACACAATTGCACAGATTCGAGGGGTTGATCAGGAGAGCACTGGTCGGGTCCGTTTCCAGGCTTGACCGTCCAGACGCTAGCACTCCACCCTCCGAGCCCCTCACGACCTCGTGCGGGGCGCGCACGTGCGTTCCCCACCTTTGTTTCTCCCTTGTGCGAGGCTCACTCTGTGATCATGCGCAACGGCGGTCCTTGCTGGAGGCGGTGCCACGCACTTGACAGCACGCGCCGCAGGTATGCCGGGGCGCCGAGCTGTCTCACTCTTTTTTCTGTCGCCGGCGTGCTCCCGTCCTTCAGATGCGTGAACACACGGCGGTGCCGCATTGCGAATCCCCCCCCCCCCCCCGCACCGCGCTCCCTCTATGCTGTCTTTTCAACTTTGTGTGTGCTGTGTGGGCCGCGGACGTTCTGGCGCGGGACTGTCAAATTTGCCTGCCTGCTGTCTCGTCCTGGATTGCCTGACGAGACCAGCACTCGGTGAGGGAGGTTTGATTCCAGTGAGGGGGGATAGCGCGTGACCGTCCCACGGCGGTAGGTGGGCCGGGTGTTGGCCTGACGACGTGTGGGGCTGAGGGGAGGGTGGCCTGGAAATAACGAGGCTTCGAGACATGGCTGAGCCCTCCTGGGTAGGGGGTTGCGGGGGGGGTGTGTGAGCACCACGCTTCCGTCGGCAGAATGGCATTGCTTCCTCCGGCGTGGGGTTGGTCGCGGCAGTGTCTGGTGGCATATATGAAGAAGCCACATGGCCACAACCGGCCGACTCTGACGCTCATCCCAGTGCGTGCTCGCGTTTCTTTGACGCTGTGCCTTTGTGCGTGAGTTTTTGCTGCTTCTCGATCCTGTGGGTGAGCGACCTGTACGGGCGGGCGTACTGTGCTGTCGGTGAGTCGTTGTCGTGCACACTCGGTTCCTCCTCTCTGTTTTTCGCAGACGTGGCGCGTGCGTATGCAGTCGTTATGGGGGATGCTGGTTGGCGCCTGCGTGCACGTCGCATGTTGGTCGTTCGCTGAGTGTTCTTGGACGGAGAATGTGAGATGCGGTGGACTGACGGGGTGTGTCACCTGGGCAATGCGGCGCCTGACCGTCTTCTCTTGGTGCCATCACATCGCTTTGCGTATGGCTCTCGCTCGAGGAGTGTTCTGACGCGCATGACCAACTCCCTGGATTGCTTTTTCAGCTTTTTTCTGTCGCCTGCATTACTCATTGCAGTGCTCTATTCTTCAACCCCACTGGCTCTTTCTCCCGCTTTCGCGTCTGTTACTCTCTCGGCCCACTCGCTGCACCAGTTCTTTGCAAAGGTATGTTTGGGTAACCTCAAATCCTTGGGGTGGGACGGATAAGGCGGCGGCGTTGTCTCCTTGGGCTCCAGTATTGCATGAATGGATAGGATTGTGCCGTACACACTGGGAGCACGGGGGTTCCTGCACACGTAGCGTACTGCCGTGCTCGTGTATCCCACAAGGGCACGACATCCATGTGGCATTAGCTTGGATTGCGGCCGCCGTACTCGATGGGCGGCTAGGTCGACTTGTATCTCCCTGAGCAAGAGACTAACGGGGCGTGGGCTCTTTTCCGACTGTTCCTGTACCGGTTTCTACTGCGCACAACTATGTTGCTGTGATTCCTTTGCAGGCTTGCCATCAAGAATGGAAACCTACGACGCGATTGCCACTGGCACGCCAATGGCCGGGAGCGCCCCGATGGATGCCGCCGCCCCGACGGCCGCCACCGCTTCAATTCTTGCCGGAGCGCCGGTGGCAGCGATGCCTCTTATGTCCGACCACCGCCCATGGCCGTGTGACCATTGCGCCCGGCGCTTTCGGTTCGGCGTGGGCTTGCGGCAGCACATTGCCGCCCGACATTCATCCTCCTCCGTTTTGCTGGCGTCGACAGCCGTCGTGTACCCGTCGGTTGCTACGGCCTCGACGCTGGCAACACCGGATGTGGACCTCGGGTCGTCGACCCCGCCGGTCCACGTCAGTGATGCCACAGTCGAGGATGTTGCCGACACGATGACGACGGACGAGAACGTGGCCGTTGGTGGTGTCGACCAGCTGGAGCGCGGCGTGATTTCGGCGTTCATGCCGCGCCCTGTACGTCCCGTCGGCTGCGTGTCGGCGGCCATCCAGGCGTACTACCAATCCAAGGGGGATCTGATGCGGACGGGCCCGCTCGTGCCGCCCAACCGCCAGGGGGGTGTGTCGGCATTCAACTCGGTGGAGCTCCGAAAGTTTCGCATGTTCGCACTCGCGACCGGCGGGGCTGGCCTGTCACAAACGGCTCGGGTCGAGTACTACGATGGTGTCGTTGCCGCCGAGCGTCAAACTCGTCTGCTGAACTCAGCCACCGGCGGCCCTTCCATGCTCGGGCCAATGGAATCCTCCTTCCCAACTGCGGCCGCCTTCCTACGTTCTCTCAAGTCCGAGCAGTCCCGGTGCTTGTCGGAGATGGGCTGGCGGGTGTCGGACATTGAACTGGCCGGTCGGTCGTTCAAATTCTATTCCCGCGACTTGGTGGACGTCGCCCGCGAGGCGCTGCAAATGGCGACGAGCGTGGTGCTTAACAGCCGCCAGCGCTTCTCCGCCGACGGGCGCCGGGTACTGCGCACGTCAGCGCTTGACAGCGACATCTACCAGGCGGAGCAGGCCGACGTCTTCCGAAAACACAGGCACTGCCAGAAGCCTGTCTTTGCTCTCGCAGTGCAGCTGTTTTCGGACGCTGCACTCGTGTCCTGGAACGGCGGTAGGTTTGGTGAAGACTGCATGGGGAGCTTGCCGGCATGTGCGGGGGGGGGGAGGTGGGTGGGAGGTGGGCTTCACAGGGATGGGGGCGTGCCGCCGCCGCTCATGGAGGATGAACTACTGCTACAGCGCGCCTGCAGCGGGAAGAGCATGCCGGCTCTGCTGGTGGGCAACGAGGACGCCGCGTCTGACGACGAGCCGCCACCGTTAGAGGACCTGCATGTAGGCACCGAGGAGAGGGTTGTGTGGGCCACGCTCCGAGCACAACGAGCGTCGCGCTACTGATGGTCGCCTGGCATCCATTGCATGCCTTGTCAGCTTGTATATGTTTCCTACACGTTCTTTTATTCTTTGCATGTTGGTGTCCTCTGTCTCTTCAGCCCACTACATGTACCCAATCCGTGTGCGGTTTCCAAATATTCGCACGGGGCTGACCCAGTGGATGACAGTCGGATACATGCCGTTCATCAAACCCGGCCACGCGCCAACGCGGGCGGACCGCCGCAAACTCCGCATGCAGCGGGACGAGCTACTGCAGCGGTGCTTGGCCGTGTTGTGCGACCGGCTGATCACCGCCAGCAAGGACGGCTTCCTAGTGCGCCTGCAGCAGCAGTCAGACGAGGTGCTGGCCGTCCCCCGTGTCGTGCTCTACGCCGCTGACCACCCAGAGGAGCGGCACGTGCTGGGGCTGAAGCTCAACGGCTGCCTCTTCCCGTGCTCGCAATGCTTGGTCAACAAAACAGAGCAGTCGTGCCCCGGAGCGGTGTGCACGGAGCGGCCCGTGCTGTACACCCTCGAAATGCAAATGGAGGCGGCGTTGCTGTACGACCGCGGCTGCAGTGGCGGCCGCCTGAACCAAATTGCGGCGACCACCTGCGCGTTGCCGTTCGTTCCCGTGCTGGGCGCCTTCCATGGCTTGGGAACTGGGACGCTGGGGCTCTACAAGGTGTTCGGCTTCGACCTCCTTCACGTACGATCGAACTGCTCCTGTTTGTCGGGAGAGTGATCACAGCCGGACACATTTTGCATTGGAGGGCAACGATTCTTCCCGTGTTGCTCGCGAGTGGTGTACTGACCTTCTACTCTCACTGTTTTTTCTGGTTCCCCGCGTCTGTTTGTTTGAATTCAGGTGAATGCAGGTCATGAAGCTCGGAGTTTTACGTCTACTGGGCAGCAAGATACCACAGTTGTTGGTCGTGCTCTGCGCTCGCGGTCTGGCGCGCTTCGGCTCGGTTGAGAATACCCTCAAGGCGCTCAACCTCCGCATCCTCCACATGGGCAGACTCATCAAAGCGTCTCTGTCCCAACCAGGGTACGTCCATGATTTCCGATTGGGGGAGATGGGGGCGCCTTCCCAACCACAGAGACGACTGACACGGCGGAGATGGACGCCGCGGCGGTAGTGCTCAGCGTGAACCAGTCTTGCACTCGGCGGGGGGGGTATGCGGATGCGGGAGGTTGGGGGTTGGGGCAACCACCGCGACACCACGTTGCAAGACGTGGCGCCGGCGGGAATGGCGAGGGTGGCATGCGCCGATCCCTTTGGTGTCTCGCTTAAATGGGGATAGGGGTGCGTGGCCGTGCGGAGGTCGGGGTGACCCGCCCACAGCCGACCAGACCCCGCGGTGCGGCCAGCCACTTCGTTGGTTTCTGGTGCGCTTTTTTTGGCTGTTGGGAGGAGGCCGTCTGTGACGTGCGGCAAGGATCGGGGGAGGTGTTGGAATCCCGCCGCCCTGTCCAGCGGGGGCGCGACTTATCCGCAATGTGGGACTGAACCGTCGTTTGCTTTGTTTGTTTGCATGTTTTGGTCTTCTTGCCACCTTCTGCGATATGACTGCTCTGAATGTCCAGTTACATGCCCGCGCCGGGGACCACGCAGGCTACGCTCAAGGGCCGTCAGTGGCGGCACGGCATCATCGTCTGGGCCTTCATGGTGGCGGGCCTCATCGGTCGCCGCGAAACAGGTTCGAAAGAGCCCTGTGATCCCCCCGCAGGCAAACGGAAGCGGACCTCGTCGGGGTCTTCGCCGTCGCCGTTGCCTACGGGCAAGCAGCGCACAACCGGCACCGCAGCTCGTTTAGATGCTGGCTCTGACGCCGACTCGGACGCCGGCTCGAACGCAGACCCGGACACCGGCTCCGACGCCGACTCGGGTGCTACTCGGTCTGACGGGGGGGAGGAGGGGGAGGAGACGCCTGTGCCATTACCGGAGAATCTCAGCGACGAGTACCAGGACGTGTTCCCGAGCATGCCCACACACGATGCGGTGCTCGACGTCGTCTGCCGCGGTGCCCTGCTGATGGGCAAGCTGTGCCAGGACAACGTGGCTGATGGTGCGGAGCTATCGAACAAGGCCATCAATGAGATCTCGGACGAGGCCCATCAATTTGTCACACGCTACGTTCGAGTTCTCTTCGGGGCAATTCACTCCACCAAGCTGCACAAACTGGCGTTCCACTTGGGGGACGAGCTGCGCCGACGCGGAAACCTGACAGAGGCCGACACCTCCATCAACGAGATGCTGCACAAGCTCTGCAAGGTCATGTACATCCGCACCAACAAACAGGTCACTACCTTTGAGGTGCAGCTGTTGCGGTGCGAGCAGACGCTGGCGAGGATCATCGCCGAGGATGTGGACGCGACAACGCTCTCCGAGGCGGAGGTGGGGACGGCTGCCGCCGACAGTGACCCGGGCAGCGACATTGACGATGAATTCGACGCGTGGGGTGTTTCTGAGGACTTCGAGGGGGACGCCGGCGGAACGGAGCTGTCGAACCTGGCTGGAGGGGTGGAGGGCGCCGCCGTCGAGAGCGGCTCAATGATGGTTGGCGGCATTGTCACAGCAACTGAGGACACATTGGCTGACGCCCCGGCTCACAACGTCGCGTCATTGCAAGGCAACAACGCGGTAGCGGCGGCAGCCCCTGCTGCTGCAGCTGTCCGCAAGCGCGTCCGCGTGCGGGGGCGACGCATCCGGCTGGACGTTGTGGCCGCCGCTGCTGCCGGACGACTACGGGCTTTGCCGGCCCTGCTTGGTCTCGCTGGTGACGAGTACGTCACCGTCCGAAACTCGGCAACTGTCCGGGCAATGTTTGAGTGGGGCGCCCTGCCCCGTGATCAAACCGTCCGTGCCGCAGAGATCCTGCATGGAAAGCCGTGGTTCGACCACGTGGTGTATCGTGCCGGTCCCGACTGGCGTATGCGGCGGCACGGATTGGTGCGGCTGGTGCTCTGCGCGGTGGGGGGCTCCACCTGCCACGCTCTTGTCGTTCAGCGCTTGGTCACGGCCAAGGAGCGACCTGGTTGCGTGCTCACCAAGCACGGCTGCCGTCGCTTCAAGTGGCTGATGAACCCGGAGACCGGGCAGCCCGCGTTGCACGTCGTGGCGCTGACCGATGTACAACGGCTGGAGCACATCGTCCCGGACTTTGAGGACCTGTGTGAGCGCCGAGGGCTATTTGGGCTACCCGGGACGTTTCCAGAAACACCCGTGGAGCTGTCGCTACAGCGCTTCTTTTCCAACAAGTTCTTTCCGTGGACGGGGGGGTTGACGTATAGTTTGAAGTGATGCTACATGCTCGCACCCTTTGTGTACAGCGCCGTTGTTGCTCAAGTGACCACTCTTATGTGCTGGTCTCCCATATCGACGGGTTACCGCCGGTACCGTCTCTTCCGAATGAGAACTCGGCCGGCGCACCAGTGCCCCTCTTCGGCACACCTACCACAGGCAACGCCGGTCCTCAAGAAACTGATCGCTCCTCCGTGGTACTTGCTTGTCGAGGAACCAGAGTGCCCAATCCCGGTGTACGAAACAGACACTTGGGTATAGCGCTCCCCATATGAACCAAGGTCAGGACACAACAGTCCGCATGCTTGGGCTCTCATTTGCTGCTCCATCACACGCCGCCACAAAGCAGGTCCGGACAGACAGAGGCTCTGTCCTAGCTCACGATAGTGTTCAACCAATCAGATGCCGTTCCTGCCTATTCCATTGACATGAGACAGATCTGGCGAAATTAGGCGCCTCTCCGAGGATCGATCACGTACTGCAACAACGACTTCCGAACAACAGCAAGGCCGTGAAGTCTTTCACAAATCCACGATGACCAAGGCGATGGTGGATTTGCGTTGAGGCCTGTCATCCATTGCGCAAAATTCTACCTCCAGCAGCACAGGCCTGTCTTTTAGATGTTCTGTCGGAGGGGTCCCGTGACAGAGGGCCAGGCCTGCCGCTGACCGACGCTCAGAGGAGGCAGCGTGGCTTGCACCGCGCAGGGGCGAGCCGCACCGGCCTGCAGAAGCCTCTGTCGAGTCTGCAGTGACTTTGGCCACGGACACCGCCTCTTATTCTGTGTCAGCACTCGTGTAAACGGCCCAAATGGAAAGCGGCTGCATTCCCGCCCCATCTTCAGAATGGCTTCATGAATGAAAGATAAACAGCCATGGCTGTTCCCGAACGATGATCTTGTCCAGGTGACATTCGGTGGGCGCGTATCACTGATGATCACGCCCCCCAATCAAATGCACGGATACTAGGGCAGGCATGCGCTGACAATTTGTGCCCGCAGAAAAGGGCACCACCTTACCAATAAAAACGTGAAAAGGACCGCCATGTAGCCCCCTGTGAAGAAAACACGATTTGGGACACCCCTCATCGAAGCTCCAGTTAGCACATGAGCTTAGGCGTTGCAATCCTGTAACCCCAAGAACCTGAAAAAGACTGGCTCCAAGATCGGGGTTTTCTGAGAGGTCCACAGAACAAGGCCCACAGGCAGGTACTAAGCAGTTGCCAGCCAAGAACGTCTCGGGAGAGGCTCTTTCCATGGAGGCCAGTCGAGAATTTCTCGTACGCCACCCCGCCTGCCACCGTGCAGTGATGTGTCAGTCTTTCAGAAAACGCGCATGTCTCATTTTTGGGACACGCACCATACAGCCGTTCTCCTAAAAATCCCGCACTGCAACAGTTCCAACAGTGTTCCAAATCGGCCTCTGCGGGGTCGTAGAGGCCGATTTGGAACTCTTTTGCAACAGTTGGAGTGCGGGATTTTTGAGAGAACGCCTGTACGCCAGCAACATCTTGGCCCACTCAAGGACGGCAGCCACGCTTGTCTTGGACAGCTTGCCAACGCAAGGACGCAGAAAAACAGTCCATCAAAGACAAGCTGAAAAGACAAGCCGAAACAGGTTTGACGCTAGCACACATCGAACCCTACGACCAGGGGTGGTGCCCCGTCCCCCAAAAGCTGCCCTCCACACACAACAAGATAACCTCTGCAAAGCACGAGCGGAAGCTCCAGCAGCTCCCTCGCGCTTGCCGACGCGGTCCGCACCGCACCGGCCGCAACTGGCTCGACGCACCAATCGCCGGGTCACCACGCCTCAGCGAGCGTCCGATCTAAATATCCCCGCACCACCGCGTGTGCGGCAAAAATCAGCAAGAAAACGGTCGTACTTGCCCATGGAACTATGTGCAGCCCGGCAGCTATGTACGCACTCGCGGCACAAATCACGACGGCGGATGCAGGCAACATAGTTCTCCTCGCAGGCCATGATGTGAGCCTCGCCGTCGAGAGGACCGTCGATAGTGACGGGGGTGGCAGCAGAGTCGTCGGGGGCGGTTAAGAGCGCCATACCAAGCAGAGTGGCGAAGAGCAGGGCGAGCCGGAGGAGTGACATTGTTGGTGGGAAGCAGGGAAGGGTGCGATGGACGGCAGCGTGCCGATGAGCTGCGCTAGTGGGGGAGGGAAGGGGGAGTGAATACCGGCAACGAGGAGCCTCGTCCAGGGGAAGGTCTAGCCGGCTCACCTTCGCGGGGGTCTAGAGCGCACGAGTCAAAGGCGTTCGTGGGCAGCAATAGAAACCAAGATGCCATGCGGTCCGCGGGACGAGAGTTTGTCGTCTTGTGCTCCGCTTTAAGCATCTGTGCTCTCCAGTCCAACTCGACTGATCAGGTGGTGGCGGCATGACGGTGGATCAAGCCCCAGGGGCGCTGGGCGCGCGCTCACACCCCGATGTGTGCTCCAGCGAAGTGCGTAGACCTATCATACTGGTCAGGCACCGCAGCCTCTGCATGGCCTGTCAAGGGTGGCCATACTGCAGCCCACGTCCGGTCCAGCCGCGTGGCCCTCGACCGAGCCCGAGTGGAGGGAGGCCACCCACCGGGCCAGGTCCCCATGCCGTGGGGTCGTTAACAGGTCGAATGATTGGCTCACATTGCCCGAGACGTTATTTTAACAGATCTGTCTGCTCCAATGTCGTCACTCTAAAAAACGATCGATTGGTGCTGGGTCATGCACGTGGCCAGATGAAGATCCACCCTGTCGAATCAACCAGTTACCAACTGGCCTATTGCACGCCTCCACGTCAAGGTATGG
>Ga0209093_1001036_pt1 | contig 15628 bp, 17 predicted proteins | sample SidtaG_4_FD_187450 | JGI IMG/M metagenome (GOLD analysis project Ga0209093, IMG submission 187450) | Marine algal microbial communities from Sidmouth, United Kingdom - Sidmouth_Male1 metaG (SPAdes) (version 2) | ecosystem: Host-associated > Algae > Red algae > Unclassified | place: Sidmouth... | reverse complement strand
TGGTTGTTGAGCGCCAGAGACCACTATGCCGACCCCGACGTCCTCTCCGGGGGAGACGTCGCCCCGGCGTACGTCGACGGACACGCCCCCGGCTCCGGCTGGGGCTGGGATACCTGTTTCCTCGGGTCTGGTTGCGCCCCCGCCGACGCCGGCTGACGTGGCGGGGCCTGGTGGTTCCTCCCGGTTGACAACGACCGTCAAGACCGAGATGCCGAGACCCGCGGTGGCGGGCACCGGCACGTCCAAGGGCAAGCAGGAGGGGACCGCGACTCCCGCTAGCCCGGGTCGACGTGATGCGACCGGTGTACCCCCGGACGTCACTTCCTCTCCAGCGGTGATGTCTCTCCTGGAATCCCTCCGCCAGGGGCTCCGGGCGGACATGGCTGGGGCGGTTGAGACGCTGTCCGCCAGGCGAGCACCCGGCAGGCTGGCATCCCCAAGCGCTGGTGTTGGGCGGTCAGGGAACCGAGTGGTGACGGGTGGAGGCGGAGGTGACGACGGGGGACCGGACGGGAGTACCAGTGGGGACTCTCGCCGGGACCGTCGGACGCGCCGGAGCCGGCGCAGCCATCGGCGTCGTCGCCCCCGGTCTTCCTCGAGTGACTCATCTTCCCGGAGTGACGGGGAGACGGTCCGGCGGATGCTGGTGGATTTCCAGATCCCTGTCCACAAGGTCGGGGACAACCTGCTCAACTCGGTGACCGCCTGGCACTCCTATCGCCTGGACAACCAGAACCAGACCTTGACGAGCCGGATGCGTCTACGGATTACACAAGACCGGAAGAAACTGCGGGTCTCCATGGACCGGGTTCGCGTTGACGGGACCAAGCCGGCCAAATTCTGTTCCTTCGTGCGCCGGTTCGTCCGGGCATGCAACGACAGCTGTGAATGGGAGGGAAAGGCGCTCTACCTAATCGGCTCCTTCCTTACCGGGGCAGCCGCCACTCGATTCAAAAAAGATCCTCCCTGACACGGCCGGGCACATCCAGGGCCGGACTGTCGCATCCTTCCCTGAGGCGGTGCACTGGCTCTTGGTCAATGACGCGGACTCCATCACCCTGAACCAAGCCGTGCCGGACGTGAACCGCGCCTCCCTGGGCGCCCATGAAGGACCCGATGCCCTCGCGGTCCGTTTGCGAGACCTGGAGGAGGCCTGCGGGAACGCGTACGGCGAGGACCGGCTCAAGTTGGCGTGCATCCAGGGGCTACCCAAGCACTTGCAGGTGGACGCCCAGCAATACAACCTCCAGTTCACGGAGCACACTCTGCAGCAGCTCGCTTCGTTCACCCAGGGCAAGCATGAACAGGTCAAGGCGCTCCAGCGACTCCAGCCGACCCCCCCCAAGATGTACTTGGCACGACCGTGTAGTCGAGCAGGACCCAAGACGCCGGGTTCTGGCCGTGGGCGAGTCCTCGTCCCAGGCCGGTGGTCGCCTGGAGTGCTGGCGCGTGTTTGTCCCGCCCTCTACGCCCCGTGTCACACGGGGGGGGGAACGCCCGAACCGGGTACGGGCGTGCTGGTTGTGTAACAAGGAGGACCACATCGCGGCAGCCTGCCCGGAGGTGCCCAAAGAGCTACAGGACAAGCTAGCCCGCCAGGGGATCCAGTTCGCCAAGCCCGTCCGCTGGGCTGACCGGCAGGCCAAGGGCGCTTTTCCTTGAAGGCGGGACCCGAAGACGGTGCACAACCTCCGGGATGCAATCCTGCAGAGCATCCAGGAGAACCTGTACAAGGAGAGTCCTGAGGACTGGGACTCCCATCCTAAGGAAGAGACCACGACCACGGGTACCTCGAGATCGGGAAACGACGTGGGGGAGGTGCGCCCGTAAGCGCGTTCTCGTCTGTTCCAGGCCCCGGTCATCCTGTATCGGCCTCAGTTGCATTCCTGGGCCGATGCGGTCGTCGGCTACGTTCCAAGGTAGCCGCATGGACACCGTGTGCCTGTCGGGGTACCCTGCTCGTCTTGCGAAACGATAATCTCAAGGTCAAGACCACCTTGAGTTTCGGGGGTGAGGACCCTGTTTCTGTGGCCGCGGTGGTGGACACAGGGGCCGGACCAAGCGTCGTCAGCGAGGACCTGCTCCCTCGGTACTGGCGCGTCCATTCCTGGCGTGCGCCTACCGGCACCCGGATCGTGGATGCCTCGGGGCAGGCTCTCAAGGTTCTCGCTCGACTCCCCCTCACCCTGTATGTACATGACAAACCTATGCATTTCCCGCTTATTGTTGTGAAACGCCTCTCGGTTCCGCTTATTATCGGCTGTGACGTCCAGCGCCAGTACACCAAGGCCATCCTGCCTCAGGACGGCAAGATCGAGTGGTCGACGGGCGCTGTCTCGGACATCCTGGGCTACCATCTAGGCGCCAGGGGGCGACAGTACAAGGCACCGGCCAAGCCCCGGGTCCGCCCGAACGAGCTGACGCTGGTGGGCGCAACGGTCCTTCCCCCTGGTGCCCAAACAGAGGTCCAAGTGGTGACCCGGTCTACGGGCAGTTGCCTCATCAAGGGCCGGGCGGAGCTCCTGGCCAAGCCTGGGCTGCATTTTGCCCACGGGCACCACAAGAAGGTGCATCGGCACGAGCCCTTTTTTGTACTCCTGGTCAACCTGGGTCGCAAGACCAAGATGTTTGCCAAGGGCTCCCGAGTGGGGGTCGTGGAGCCGTATACCGGCGAGGCGCGACCCCTCTCCCAAGGAGCCCTTTTGGCCGTCCAACAGGAGATGGCGGCCCGACAGGAGCTGCACACGCAGGCGGCTATGGCCACGGCGGAGGGTCCGCCGGAGCCCCCGGTTGTGCCGCCACCCAAGTAACCGGAGACGCCAAAGGTGAACTGCGCGGGCGTGCCCACGGAGCAACATGGCAAGGTGCACGGTCTTTTGGATCAGTTCAAGGGTATGTGGTCGGGGAAGCTGGGTGAGATCAAGGCCACCACGCATCACATCCAGCTCAAGCCGGACGCCAAGCCCGTGTACGCGGCTCCGTACCGGGCTGGTCCGTACCGTTGCTTGGAGATCGAGAAGCAGGTCAAGAAAATGCTCGACCCTGGTGTCATGGAACCCTCGGACGCCGAGTGGTCCTTCCCGGTGGTCGTTGTACGAAAGCCAGGTGGCTACTTCCGGTTTTGCGTGGAATACCGGCGGCTGAACGAGAGCACGGTCAAGGATGTCTACCCTATCCCGAGGATGGACGACTGCCTGGACTCCCTCGGCGAAGCCACGGCGTTCTCTACCCTGGACTGTAACGCCGGGTACTGGCAGATACCTGTGGCCTCCGAGGACAGAGACAAGACGACGTTCACGTCTCACACAGGCTTGTTACGGATTCTCCGGCTCCGGTTTGGTCTGGTGAACGCGCCAGCCTCCTTCCAGCGGGTTCTCGACATCATCTTGTCCGGTCAACGGTGGCAAACGTGCTTGGTATACCTGGACGACGTGTTTTGTCTTCTTCCGGACCGTGAGTGATCACATCCGGCACCTCCGAGAAGTCCTCCTCCTGCTGGAAAAGGCCGGCGTCTCACTCAAGCCCTCCAAGTGCCACCTGCTCCAGCAAGAGGTGGAGTACCTGGGGAGTGTCGTCCGTCCAGGGCAGCTGCTGATAAACCAGAAAAGCATCAAGAGCCTGGCGCAAGCGCTTTCCCCACGTAACCAGACGGAGCTCAAGAGCTTTCCGGGCATGTGTAACGTGTACCGGCGTTTCATCAAGGATTATGCACACATCGCCAAGCCCCTGACCAAGCTCACCAGCAAGACGCTCCCACACGTACTCCCCCCGCCAGATGCTGCCCAGTTGGCGGCCTCCGAAAACCTCAAGGAGCGCTTGACGTCGACCCCGATTCTGGCGCTGCCCCGACGTGAGGGTCTCTTCATCCTGGATACCGATGCCTGCGCCGTCCAAGTCGGCTGTACCCTCCTGCAGCAACCACCGGACAAGAGCATCCTCCCAGTCGTCTACTACAGCTGGGGCCTCATCCCAGCCGAGCAGAACTACTCCACGACCGACCGAGAATGCCTGGCCGTGGTCTGGGCCTGATTTCTTCTCCGCCCCTACTTCGAGGGACAAGAGTTCCTGATCCGGACGGACCATTCCAGTTTACGCTGGCTTCTGAACATGGACAGAGCCCAAGGGCGGGTCGCTCGCTGTCGCCTCCGGTTGTCGGAGTTCCGGTACAAGGTATGCACCAGACCGGGAAGGGAGCACCACTGTGCCGACGCCATGTCGCGGCTCCCGACGCTGGCGCCGGATCGGTCCGTTATCCCGGAAGAGATTCCCTGTCTCTCTCTTGCTGAATCCTCCCGTGGCTGGGTGGCACCGAACTACGGGGAGCCAGACAAGGAACAACTGGTCACGCTCGCGCGTATGCTGGCCGCGCAGAAGGAGGACCAGCGGAGCCAAGATTTACGGGATAGGATGGACAATAACACGCACTCTCGCTTCTCGGAGACCAAGGAGGGGCTCCTCGTACCTGTCGCCCCCCTAGACGGGGCTGTCCTAGTGTACGTCCCGTTCACCCTGCGCCAGGATCTCCTGCGGTTGGAACACGACGTGGTGCGCGCTGGTCATCCTGGGGTTAACCGGACGTACGCTGCCATCCGGCGCCACTACTACTAGGAGTCCATGGCCGTAGACGTGTACGACTGGGTGGCCAGTTGTGCCTCTTGCGCCAGGAGCAGGATCTGACCAAGGCGTTGTACGGCGATGCTCAAGTTGTTCCCGGCGACGGACCCCTTCGCGAGCCTGTCTATGGACCTCCTCGGACCCCTGACAGAGACCAAGACCGGGAATGTTATCCTTGTGATCATCGTGGACCGGTTCTCTAAGCTGGTCCGAGCCGTCCCCCTGGCTGGCATCACCGCGACGGACGTCTCGTCGGCGTTTTGCCGGGATTGGATTTACGTGTATGGGCCCCCGGACACAGTCCTGACGCACAATGGACCCCAGTTCGCCTCCCCGTTCTTCCAGGGTGTGTGTAACCTGATGGGCATCCGGAACCTGTAAACGTCCACATACCACCCGTAGACCAATGGACAGGTCGAGCGCTTCAACAAGACGCTCGTGGACATGTTCATGCACTACATCTAGGACCACCAGGACAACTGGGACGAGCTCGTCTCCGTATTAGCGCTGGCGTACAACTCGAGGCCCCACCGAACGACGGGCGTGGCCCCCATGGACTTGGACAACCCACGGCGCCTGAGCAACTTCTCCTTGGAAGGGATGCCAGACGGCATGACGCCGGACCCGAGCCAGTCGGTGGTCGAGGCCAAGGACGCCTTCCTGGAGTCTCTCAAGGCCTTACTTCCCCAAGTGCGAGACTTGATTGCCAAGACACAAGCCCGGTACAAGAGGGACTATGACAAGAAAGTCCGCCCTCGCCGGGTATCGGTGACTAGTGGTGACTGGGTGTACCTACGGAACCACACCCGGAAGCACAAGCTCTACCCCAAGGTGACAGGGCCGTACGAGGTGTTGGAGACCGACGGGAGAACCTACTTGATTGACCAAGACGGACTCCCTTACCGGGTTAGCGGCGGCCACGTGGTGCCGGCGGGACCGGTGGACCCCGCAAACCGACCCGAACGACCGCACGTGGCCATACCAGACGCGCTCCAACCAGGTGGGTCCGAGTTTGTGTTTGAGCGGTTCGTGGACCACACGTGGGACGAGGAGGGCGTGCTCTGGTTGTTGGTCCGCTGATTTGGCTATGGACCGGAAGACGACGCCTGGCAACACTCGGGTCGCCTACCGGTAGCGGCCGTGTACCGGTATTGTTGTCGCAAGGGGCTTCTCCGCCAGGATCTAGACAAGGCGGAGCCGGGTCGGAACGCCCAGGAGGCGTGACGGGACAACCGAGAGACAACGAACCCTCGTTTATGCAAGTACTACGCCTCCCGAGTCATCGCTCGCCAAGGGGCCGAAAACTACCCCGGCCAACACGAAGCACACATAGGCTCCCTAACCCGACCGACACCGACCTGGGGCACCACGCCTCAATCCAGACGACGACGGGTCGACGACGGACCCTCATAACCGGACGGACCAACTTGGCCCCCGTAGGTACGACCATACCCACGCGCGTTATCAACCGGGGTGCTCGCCCGAGGACGCGACTCGTAGCAGCTGTTCCCCGGCCTAGTGTGGTTGACGCCACCGCCGGTACCACGTTGCGGGCTCCCAGGCGCGTCGCGATACCAGGTCTCGTTGGCTCCCGTGGACTCTTCCCGTCGATCACCGGTGCCCGACCCGCGGGCGCGCCAAGCCACGGCCTGTTCCGCCCGGCGAAGATGGTTCTCCTGCCGCTGCTGGTGGATGTTCAGGAGGCGCCGGAGCTGGTCGTTCACGCCGGCACGGGACCACCCCTGCAGGACCACCTCCAAAGCCTCGGCGTCCCTCACCGGGTGCGTCTCCGCCCAGGTGAACAAGTCGTTCGACAAGCTCCCAGGCAAGTCGACCAGCGTGACCAAGAGCACGCTGGTGGGAAAATTAGCCGACGCCCCACGGAGGCGCCCGACAAGACGCTCCAGCCAGGCCTCACCCTCCGACCCCAGCGTTGCCGAGGTATCCGACAGGAGTGAGTCGGGCACCGGGGGGGCCAACGGCAAGCGGTTGGCCGTCGCAACCCCGGCCACAGTCCTCACCACGGGAGTCGCCGGGTCCGTCCGAGACGAAGGAGCCGTCGTCGCCAACGTCACCGGGCTGGCGAGAAGGGAAGCACGGGAAGGCGGCACAAGCTGATGACCCGGGAGGGGCAGACCACCCAAGGGCGAAGAGCCAGAACCACCGGTTCGCTGCGCCACGGCGGACGCCCACCCCGACGGGACCCCGACAAACGCGAGGGGAACTTGGGCGCGGCCCAGAGGCGCCTCCGCCGGGACCGCCATGCAAGACGCCGGGATCGAGTACGCCGCAGCGTCAAGGGGGTCCTGGATGACGATGCGCACCCCGCCGGTGTCGTGTCGGGTCACCACCGTGAGCCGCCGATCCTGGTCCCGACGAGAAGTATCAAGACGGCGCACGGCGTCGTGAAAGGCTTGATCCTGGACCGGGAAAGCCGCCCGCAGATCCAGCTTGGCCTGGAAGAAGTCCAAGGCATCAGCGTCATCACCGGCGAGCTCCTCCGGCTCTAGCTGCTTGACTCAGCCAAACAGGGCGTTCGAGAACAGCCAGAAACGGCCGTCACGCGCCTCCTCGTACCAGCAGTTGCACGCCACCACCAAGTACTCGGTCACCCAGATGGCCATCGTGACCGAGTGGGCGTCCCAACACGACCGGTAGATCTCATCCCGGGCGTAGTAGGCCACCAAGGAGCCCCCAGTTTTGAGCCCAATCGGTGTCTCTATCTGGGCGAACCAAGTGGGCACCGCCGCGCAGAACTGGGTGCGCATCACCGGGGGAAGGCGCCAAACCTCTTGCAGGTTCCAGCTGATCAGGAAGCCCCGGCGACGCGCCCGTTCATCGGAGTTGGCCTGTGATAACGGGGGCATGATGGGCAGCTTACGTAGGTACGGACCCGGAATTGGCATGTAGAGCAGGTTGGGGTACGCTGACGGCGCGGCCAAGGCCTTCACCCGGGATACCGTCGCGGCCAACCACACCGGGTGCACATCCACTATCGACGCTCGGGTAACCGGCGCCAAGATGATAGCGTCGTAGCGCACAGCGGGATCCCGGACCAAGCGATCGGGGAGGCCGGCAAGACGAGGAGCCCAGGCGCTACCCGGAGCACAAGGCGCGCGGTCAGCCTCAAGGACCAAACCCGGAGCGGAGTGCACAACTTCCTCCGCCCCGCGGTCAGCCGAGACAAGCGCCGTCGTGTCCAGCCGCATCAAGAACCCCCGCCGCTGCTCCCGGGACCAGCTCAGCGCCAGGTCGGGGCGCATGGCCAGGAACCCCTGGAGTCGCTCCGACGTGTTGACATCCTCGGGCGGCGCCCGCACGACACCCACGGCCACTCGGTACAGGCGCACCAACATGGCGTGTGCCAGGAGACTCGGCGGGGGCGCGTCGCCCAGCCAGGCCGCGGGCAAGGCCACGCCAGGGATGACCCCACCGACAGGCGCCTGGCTCGTGATGGGGGGACCGCCATGCTCCCCAGAGTGGTCGACCGACCCCGGCGAGACCTCCACGGACCCCGACGACGACATCTTGACCTTGGTCAGGGACGCCTTGATCTTGCCCTTGGCCTTGGACTGGGACGCCTTGCCCTTGTGCCGGCTACCTCCACCAAGACCGGACCTCCTCCAGGGGACAAGGTAGGGACTGGGGATGGTGGGCCTGGTTCGGGGTCCCACGGGGATAAGGTGTGCACCAGTGGAACAGGACACGTTGGGGTGCGGGGGGACGCACGTGCGGACTCGCCTTCACCCGGGAGTGTACCCTCCTCCTCGCTCTTACCCTGGACGACCCGCGTCCCAGCCCCGACGATCCTCCTCCTCCCCACGGGCCACCCACGCGCGGGGAACTGTTCGGCCCCGGGATCGGGACGAACGGCAGCCGGGCACGCACGCCACCCCACGAGACCCGCGGGACACCGAAGGGTCGTGACGAGGCGCCGGTTGGGGAACCGCCTGGGCTGGCCCGGGACGGTCCTCGCTAAGAAGGGATCTATGTCGCATTACGCGTCCCGGCCCACGCCCCTTGGCTGGCCAGGAGGTCGTTGGCGCGCCGGGCGACGCGGATGATGTGTCACGCCCCGGTTCGGACAGGTGGCGCTGTCGGTGCTGGGTGGGATCTTGATTGATTGTGGGTCGTTTGCATGTGTATGTCAATTGCGTGAATTATCTGCTTTTCAGTCGGGGGGTCCACTGTTATGGATCCCCAGATCTCCCCATGGGGAGGCTACTGCGTGGGATTCGGGGCCATTTGGGCCCGCTTGCTCGGTTAGCATAAGGGGACAGCGGGGCGCCCGTGGCCTGGCTTCCCCACAAAAAAATAACTGCGTTCTCACCTCCTTCCTCCCTCTTCGCGCCTTCGGGAGTTTTCATAGGTGACCGTGTCACCGGGCGAGAGTAGAGCAAGGGTGTGCGGGTGGGTTCCCTCAGCTGGGCAGGTGTCCCTATCTGTTTCTGTGGGCTGGGGTGACACGGCGTTTTCTGCGACAGAGTGGAGAGGTCAGTTCCTACATGGAACTGATCAACTGGCTCCTCCGCAAATATGCGGACGAGCAGTCGCCAAGCAACCAGGACGCTCTGTTCCACGGAGCCTCCCAGGAGGATGGGGAAACCGAGAACGAGTTCTACGTACGCCTTAGGGGGTTACATCGCCTCTGTGCATATATGCACACGGGGGGGCAGATGAAGAGCCGCGATGTGCAGGGACTCGGTTGGGAGATTCGCGCAGATGTGCGCGAACACAACACCGGCAAGATGCCGATGGAGCTCCTGGTGCAATATGCGCAGAGGAAGGGTGACGTCTGTCGCAGACGTCACGAGGAGAAACAGGCCGAAGAGGCCCGACGGGCCGAGGCCCGTCGAGAGCGTCGAGCCGCACGGCCGACACCACGCAAGTATGTTACCGCGGCGGTGACAGCCCCAACTAAGGTGGGGGAAGTCCCGGAAGGTCCATCCCCAAGGGGTAAACGGCGTTTTGGGCAACCAAGGAATTACAACTGCCTCGCATGTAACATGCGAGGCCATATCTTCCGTGAGTGTCCCCGCCTCGACGCGGCGACCAAGGCCCTGTTAAACAAGGCCTACGAGGAGTGTATGGCGGAACGTCCTCAAGAGGACCAGCGCCGTCCAAAGCAGACGTTGGCAGCTGTGGGCACAAGCCTAGGGCCACCGTGGTCGTCATCGTATGACACTCCACCCCCAGGGGTGGAGGCCGAAGAGTTGGTCCAGGAGGACAAGTCCTCCTCGGAAAACGAGTAACGGGGGCGGTGGTCCCACCTCCCCCGACAACTCTAAGGGCAACAGGGAGGTAAAAGTCTTCCCGGAGAGCCAGGAAGAACTGGCCTAAACGGCCACCTGGGGTATCCCAAGGGAAACCCCCTGAGGGCACGGCATGTGTACTCATGCCCTCTTCTAGCTATAAGCTAGTTGTCAGGTTATTTCTGACGAGAGTTTTCTACCTTGCCACTCGGGCTATCCTGGATAGAGGGAGTGGACCCACGCTGATTAGCTGGCAGATACTGCCGGACGACACCCAGCTACAACCGCTGGGGGAGTCGGCCTCTATGTTTCACGATGGCAATGGGGGCTGGCTCTCCATTGTGGGTTCTGTATGTCTTGGTGTGGCCCTTGGGGGCCAGACCTCCTACATCTCCTTTGGAGTTGTAGACAATATGAGTGTCCCAGCTATACTCGGCGCCTCCTTTATGGATATCGCAACCAAGAATATTGCGACTCAGGAGCAACATGTGGAGCTACTCAATGGTACGAAGGTACCTATCCGAAGAGACGGTGCCCGCAAGGGGCACCCGATCGCGTCAGTCAGCGCGGTATGTGCATGCGCCCAAGGGGGTACGGCTAAGCTAAGGCCAGCAAGAAAGACCTGGGTAAGACCCGGGACTATTACACACATCCCCGTGAAGGGTACCTACACGGGGCATGGCTTCGTTACGGGGCGACCCCTGATATATCACAACCATGGTATACGCTCAGGGACACGCCATCATGGTGGCGGGCGAGCCGATAACCGTCCAAGTGATGCACTTGGGCGCTACGCCCCTACGGCTGACGACCGACATGACCGTGCGGTGTATCGACCCCTATGACGGCCCGACCTATGAGGTGCCCCGGGACGAGCTCCAGGAGCGCGACGAGACCTCCAAGGAGGAGAAGGATTCCCCACTCCCGGGAGTGGATGTTTCGTCGGTACCCGACGAATGGTAAGGGGCCCTTAGGGCCCTCTTGAAGAAGCATGCAGCCTTCTGGGGGGGTAACGTGGGGTTGATACGCGGTGTAGAAGACCGCATTCGTCTGAAGCCCGGGGCTGTCCCCGTGAGGCAACACCCCTACAAGGCCGTGCCTCTGGCCCGGGAGAGAGAGAGAGCTGAAGTCGATCGCATGCGCTCGATGGGGGTTATAGAACCCTCCACTGGGGAATGGGCTAGCCCAGTCGTTATAGTGCCGAAGCATGATGGCTCGGTACGCTTCCGCATTGACTACAGGAAGCTGAACTTGATGACCGTCAAGGACGCGTACCCCATTCCTAGGATGGATGAATGCATAGATTCCCTAGGGGATGCCAGGGTGTTCTCCACCCTGGACTGCAACGCCGGCTACTGGCAGATACCAGTAGCCGAGAAGGATAAACACCTTACGGCGTTCACGTGCCATTCAGGCGCGTGGAAATGCGTGCGCCTTCCTTTTGGGTTGTGCAATGCCCCTGCCACCTTTCAAAGGGCTATCGATATGATCCTGGCAGGGGTCAAGTGGCAGATATGCTTAGTATATCTGGATGACGTTATCGTCTTCTCCCGTTCCCCAAAGAAACACATACAACACCTTGATGAGGTGTTGACACGCCTATGAAAGGCACGGGTCTCCTTGAAGGCGGCCAAGTGCCACTTCTTTCAAGAAGAAGTGGAGTACCTCGGCCATGTTATCAGGCCGGGACAAGTACATGTCCTGGAGAAGAATCTCCGGGCACTGAGGGGCCTCCAGTATCCGGAGACCCAAACCCTAATGAAGAGCTTCCTGGGTACGTGCGGTGTATATCGCCGCTTCGTGGCCGACTTCGCCAAGATAGCGAAGCCCCTTACAGCCTTGACGAGCACTAAGCTCCCCAAGAGGTTACCTCTCCCTAGGGAGGAGGAGTCGAAGGCTTTCGAAGAGCAACGAGGACGGCTTTGAGCCGCCCCCATTCTCGCTCTCCCAAGGAGAGAAGGGCAGGACATCATAGATGTAGGCGCCAGCTATGAACAGCTGGGTTGTTTCTTACAGCAACAACAGCCCGATGGGGAGTATCACCCCATCGGCTACTATAGCCGCGCTCTTCTCCCTGCAGAGAAGAACTACTTCGCTACCGAGATAAAGGCGCTCGGCGTCGTCTGGGCAGTGACCTACTTGAGGTCATACCTCGAGGGGGCAGAGGTTTTGGTCCGGTGTGACCACCAGGCCCGACTATCGGTACTCACGAACATGAGTCCGAACGCGCGGATGAACCGCTGGCGACTCCGATTATCGGAGTACACCTATGAGATCCGGCATAAGCCGGGTAAAGACCATAAGGTCGCGGACGCGTTATCGCGTTTGCCCACGGAGGGTCTCGATTCGACTGCCTTGGACGAGGATGTCCCCGTCCTGGCCGTCGAGACCCGGGCGAGTGACGCCCTGGAGGCAGCAGCGCCAGCCGAAGCCCCCATGGGGGCGCTAACGGCCCAAGAGATCATCCTCGGCCAAGCCAAGGATGCGTTCTGTAAAGAACGACTGAAAGAACTGGACGTTCTTTCCCCACGCGACCCCAAGTGGAGTCGGAAAGCTTTCTTCTTTACGGAGAAGAACGGGCTCCTATGCCGATATTCGGTGTATGGGAGGGAGACCCAAGTGGTCATCCCCGAGGCGCTGAAACAGCGCCTCATACGCTATCAACACCAATCGGTGTTGTCCGGTCACCCCGGCTCGCGGAGGATGCATGACACCCTCCGCCGGTGTATCTATTGGCCTACCATGGTGGTAGACGTCTACAAGCACGTGGAACAATGCCCCGCGTGCGCGAAGAATCGCCTCTCCGAGAGGAGGCATACCTCCACAATGAAGCTGTTTCCAGCTCTCGAGCCCTTCTCGGGGCTCGCAATGGACCTTCTAGGCCCATTTACCACCTCTAGGGGTGGTCAAGAGCATGTACTGGTCATATGTGACAGGTTTACCAAGTTGACGCGGGCCATCCCGTTACAAGATGGGACGGCGCTGACGGTATCGTCAGCGCTCATTGACACTTGGGTGGCTGCCTATGGCATCCCCGACTCTGTCCTTACGGACGACGGACCTCAGTTTGCCTCGGTATATTACCAGGGCATTCTCGGGTTGTTGGGTATAGCCTCGAACTATACCTCTCCCTACCACCCCCAGACCAATGGGCAGGCGGAGCGATATAACCGCACCTTGGTGCGGCAACTCCGATGCTATATTGCTGAGCATTAGAAGGAATGGGACAGTCATCTGTCCCTTCTTACGACGGCGTATAATACGCAAGTGCACGCGAGCACTGGGGAGATCCCCTTTTCCTTCGTGAGCCTTAGACGGCTCCAGCTTATTGGCATGGAGCGCATTCCTCGGCTTAAAAAAGCTGAGGAGAGAACTGAGGAGGCCTCCACGGCCGCGGAACAGTATGTGAGGACCTTAGGGCCCTCATCCCGGCGGTTCGTCGGCAGCTGGGCAAAGCCCAGGCCACGTAGAAGCCGGCGTTTGACGCCCGCGCTAAGGAGAAGAACAACTCGGTCAAGGCCGGGGACTGGGTCTATCTAGATGCCCACTCCAGCACTCCGAAGAAGCTTGGGTTTAAGACCCAAAGACCGTAGATGGTGCTACCAACCGATGGATATCGGTTTCTGGTGGAGAGCCCTAAGGGTCTCCGTACGGTGAGCAGTGACCATGTCACTGGTGCCCCCGCACCACCGGCGCGGGATGGCAACTGGACACGGGCCCTTAGGGCTCAGGCCCTCTTTAAGGTGGGCGACCAAATTAAAGAGGGCCCTGAATTCGTTTTCGAACGATTTCTCAACCATGGTTGGGATGATGACGGACAATTGAAGGTCTTGGTCAAAGGGTTCGGGTTTCCTGAACAGGAAGTCACGTGGCAATTAGCTTCTTCCATCCCTAGGGAGGCAATTTGCAAATATTGCTTGCGAAGACGTGTCAAGCTCCCCGCCTTGACGCGGGAAGGTGTTTTCTTTTCTGACGAAGACGGAAGACGGCCCTTAGGGGCCCCTGTGACTTCAAGTCACTGGCAACGAGAAGAGCACAAGAAGAGAGGCAAAGCATTTTTATTTCCTTCGCGGCCCGAGACCAGTCTATCGTAAGAAAGACGGCGCCCACCCCCTTGGGGGGGGCGACAACGGGCGACACACAAAGCAAGAGGGGGACACAAGGAACCCTTGCTCACCCTAGGGTGACCAAGTCACCAACCCCCAGGACGGCTCTCGTAGCCAGGATTATAATCCTGGATACGATCCTCCTCGGGCTCGAGTGGATAGCAAAGCGCGACCCCGAGTACGTCCGCGGGTTTGCCGAGGGGTCCGTCTCAGCCCCATATAGGGCTCGAGTTTTGTCGCATAAAACGCCGTGTCACCCCAGCCCACAGAAACAGATAGGGACACCTGCCCAGCTGAGGGAACCCACCGGCACACCCTTGCTCTACTTTCGCCCGGTGACACTGTCACCTAGGAAAACTCCCGAAGGCGCGAAGAGGGAGGAAGGAGGTGAGAACGCAGTTAATTGTGGGGAAGCCGGGCCACGGGCGCCCCGCTGTCCCCTTGAGCTAACCGAGAAAACGGGCCCAAATGGACCAGAATCCCACACATTATCCTCCCGATGGGGAGATCTGGGGATCCATACCAGTGGACCCCCCTACTGTAAAGTAGATAATTCAAGCAATTGACATACAAATGCAAACGACCCACCATCAATAAAGATCCCAACCGGCAAAGTCCGCGCCACCTGTCCGAGCCCGGGCGTGACACGTCATATGCGTCGCCCGACGCTCCATCGACCTCCTGGCCGGCCAAGGGGCGTGGACCGGGCCGCGTAATGCGACATAGCTCCCTTCTCAGCTTGGACCGTCCTGCGACAGCCCAGGTGATTCCCCAACCGGCGCCTCGTCACGACCCTTCGGTGTCCCGCGGGTCTCGTGGGGTGGCGTGCGAGCCCGGTTGCCATCCGTCACGGTCTCGGGGCCGACCGGTTCCCCGCGCGTGTGTGGACCTTGGCGGGAGAAGGGTCGTCGGGGCTTGGGGTGCGGGTTGTCCGGGGTAAGAGCGAGGAGGAGGGTACACGCCCGGGAGAGGGCGAGTCCACACGTGCGTCCCCCTCCCCCACCTTGTCTAGTTCCACTGGTGCGCACCTTATCATCGTGGGACCCCGGATCAGGCCCACCATCCCCAGTTCCCACCTTGTCCCCTGGATGAGGTCCGGCGTTGGCGGGGGTGGCAGGTACAAGAGCAAGCCTTGCCAGACCAAGGCGAAGGGCAAGATCAAGGCGTCCCAGACCAAGGCCAAGATGTCGTCGTCGGGGTCCGTGGAGGTAGCGCCGGCGCCGGTCGACCACTCTGGGGAGCACGGCGGTCCCTCTGGCACTAGCCCGGCGCCTGCCGGTGGGGTCATCCCGGGCGTGGCCTTGCCCGCGTCAAAGGCGGGCGACGCTCCCCCGCCGAGTCTTTTGGCACCCACCATGTTGGTGCGCCTGTACCGGGTTGTCGTGGGTGTCTTGCCGGCGCCGCCCGAGGACGTCAACACGGCGGAGCGCCTTCAGGGGTTCCTGGCCATGCGCCCCGTGTGGGATGAATGACGTTGGTTAAATAACCAGTAAATGGCGACCGCCCGTAGACGCGCGATAAAGCGAACACTATCGCCTTAGAGGCGAGGAAGAAGAACCTTTGTTCGTGCAACATCCGATGGGGAGCCGGGGGTGCCGACGACGGCGAACCCCGGTCCCATGGTGCTTTTATTATCAGACGGTAAAGGGGCGGGGT